>Ga0257106_1000728_pt1 | contig 18137 bp, 8 predicted proteins | sample LP_taG_3_FD_190177 | JGI IMG/M metagenome (GOLD analysis project Ga0257106, IMG submission 190177) | Marine microbial communities from Northeast Subartic Pacific Ocean, Canada - LP_J_2011_P26_10m | ecosystem: Environmental > Aquatic > Marine > Oceanic | place: Canada: Northeast Subartic Pacific...
CCGTAGAGGGATATGTTGGACAGCGACGCCGCCAACGACGTCTCCGAGATGTACGCCGCGATGCCGCCGTGGCCGAGCGCCGCGGCGAGGTCCGCGGCGGTGTACCCGCCCGCGCCCCACCTCGCCATCGCGCGGATGTTGGCACCCGACGCGAGCAACGTGGCGACGGTATCCTCGTGGCCCTTCGCCGCCGCCCAATGCAGCGCGGTTCTGTTGCGCCTGTCCGGCTGGTTCACCTCGCACCCGCCTTTGGTCATTGCGGGTATGGCCCACTTCATACCGAGCGCGGCGACGCAGTGGATGAGGCCCATGCCCCCAGAGTCCACGCGGGCGTACACGCTCTTAGGCTGGACGAACGTCGGGTCGGGGACGATTTGTTCGGATCGGACTCGGCGGTGCTTAGTCTCCGCGGCTATGGCGTGTCGCAGCCTCGCCTCGAGCGCCGTCTTGAACACCTTGCCGACGTCCTCGTCGGAGAGGTTGGGCATGTGCGGGTCGAGCATTGGGTCCGCGCCGAGGGCTAGCGCGGCGACGGCGCGCCGCGTGAACCCGGCTCCGGCACCCGCGCCCGTTCCCCCCGACTGAGAACCGGAGAGGCCGCGGCTCGGGGAGGAAGGCGAGCCGTGGCCCAAGCCGTGGCTCTCAGACGACCCGCCTTTACCCCTGTCCGGTGAGCCGACATCTGACGGGCCGTTGCCCGAACCTGACCCGGATCCTGCCCCCCCGTTGGCACCGCCTCCGTTAGTACCGCCGGGCGTTCCTTGGGAAGCCTTGGAGCTCCTATCGGCGCCGACGAGTAAGTGCACCAGCCTGAGCTGGAAATCGCGTTCGGTGACGCCGCTCGTTAAACGAATCTCCGCGGCTCGTTTATCCCGCGCGCCGCCCGCGCCAGCCTCGCGGTACTCAAAGGTGCGAATGTCCGAAGCCGGCCTCTTGCCGCTGCCGAGGCACGATATGTAAAACGGCACGCGGCCCGCGCCGTTTGGCGGCGCGCGGCACCGCAGCACCCCGGGCGAGACCTGCTCCGCGGGAACCTCCACGTCACCAAACACGCAGCAGAGGTATAAACCCTCGGGCAGGCCCGGCCGCGGGGTCCCGGTGACCAAAACCTTACCCCCGCCGGCTTCCGTGTCCCACTCGGGGGAAAAGTCGTCGATGGCCCAGAGAATCGGCGAACCCTGCTGGGACGGGGGGATGATGGGCGCGCGGGCGCGGTTGTACCTCGCGTGCGACGCCGCGGCGGCCGCCCTCATCTGCGCGGCGCGCAGCGCGGGCGACGGAGCTCGGGCACCGTTGACATCGACGACACCGACGTCGTCGTCGGCGTCGCTGTTGGCGTCGGCGTCCATCTCGGACCCTTCGCTCAGACGCGAAGGCGTTCGTGTCATGACGGGCTGGTACCCACGCCGCTGCTGCTGCTGCGCGGCGAAGGTGGCGGCTCGGTGCGCGCCGCGTGCGCCGTCGGCACCCTTGGGCCTCCGCGTCGCCGCCGCCGCCTTGGCCAGCGGCGACAGCGCGCCCTCCGCAGTCTCCTCGTCGTCGCCGTCGTCGTCGTCGTCATCCTCCCTGTCGGCGTCGTCGTCCTTGTCGTCGCCGTCCCAGATCACCGGCGGCGCCGCGCGTTGCGGCCGCTGCCTGGTGCCCGAGCCGAACGACGAGCCACGCCGGTGTCCTCGACCCGCGGCGCCGTTTGGAATTCCGGGCCCGTTGGAGCCGCCCACCGTTCGCATCGCCGCGGCGCCGCGCTCCAGCGCCGCCATGTCCCGCTCCAGTCGGTCCACCTGCTCGGCGCTGGCCGAATCCGCCGCGTTGACGGACGCGACACGGATCAAGGTTTCCTTCAGCGACGCAATCTTATCCTCGAGTTCAGCCATGGACGCGATGCCATCCGCTACCCCGTCGGTACCCTCCCCGGGGAACGCCGTGCCAATGTTGGGCCCCGCGGCGGCGGCGACGGCGGCGGCGGCGACGGCCGAGTCCGCGGGCATACCCTCCACCGGCATGCCCTCCACCTTGACCGCCGCCATCTGATCCACGGCGAACTCGTGTAGGAGGTCAAAGTGTGGCGACGTGGACACTTCACCCGCGTCGTGCTCCATGCCAAAGTAGCCATCCATCGGCGGGCCGCTTCCCATGCTGCCGAGGTCCAGGGACCTGTTGCTGTTCTGCTTGAACGGTAGGCTGCTGGATGGTGCTCGGGGTGGGATGGATCCATCGACGGCGAGGTTACCGCTGACGCGTCGAACGCGGGGATTCCCATCCTCGGTCTCGTCTCCCGACGCCAGGACGCTGTTGAACCAGCTCTCGGACTCCGCGCCGTTGAACTGCTCCTGCGCGGCGTGGTAGAGCGCGTGCGGGTCGCTGCCGCCGTGGGGGTAGTGGCTCGGGATGACGCCGTGGCCCGGGACGCCGCCGTGTTGATGTTGAGAAAACGAACCTCCGACGACCCCGTACGGGTGCGAGTTGGCGTAAACTTCGGGGTGGTACTGACCCTGGACAGACACGCGCGCGGGGGAGTGCATCATGGGCGACGCCGGCATCTCACCGCCCATGCTCATGCTCCCTTCGTCGTACCCGGAGCCCGACATCTGCGACGCGCCGCTGGCGTAACGAAAGAGGTTGCGGAATCCGTTTCTGTCGCCGCCGTCAGTCGTGCCCGAGTCGCTCGGCTGCGTGTTCGGCACAATAGTGTGGGTGGCTCCTCCTTTGGCGCCGCCCCTGCCGCCGACGACCATCGTGGTGTCGAGGTAGTGGACCAGCACGACGCCCTCGTCGCTGTCGAGGAGCCAGTAGCATCGGCGCTGGAATCGGTCGTTCTCGGCGGCGTGAGCGTAGTAGCAGTTGAGTAACTCCACGTTGCCGACCTTGAGCTTCTCGTGCGTCTCCCTCACCGTCTTGCCGTCCTTCTTCTTCTGCCAGTCGTGGCCGTCCTTGCGGAAGAACCGGACAGCCTTGCGGTCGAACAGAAATATCGTGCCGGCTGTGAATGAAGGGGAAGGAAGGTGGTTGGGAACGCGGGGTCAGTCGAGATTCATTGATCAAGTGTGACGAGTGGGGCGGAGTCAATCTTTTGGGCGACTAGGGCTAGATTAGGCGCGCGGGTCGTCGGGACGAGACGCGGAGGGTGGGTTTCGCGCGCGTATGCGCTCCCACGATGCCGTCGCCCTTTGCGACGGTCTCGCGCGATCGGGTTCGCGGTCGAACCCGGCCGCGACACGCGCGCCCCCGGCCTCATCTGAAGGCCGAAAATCGCCCGCGGGGCGGGCAGAGAAGGACGGGGAGAGAAATTTCGGTCGAACGCTCGACGCACCGGGCGGCCGTACGGGTGCCGTCTTGCTCAATGCGAAGCCGTACGATCTGTAGTTGAGCAGCATGTCGCACACTTCGGTGTTTTTGAGCCACCTCGTGCGCGACTGGTCGAGCATGTCGATCACGTGCGTGCGCGTGCTGCCGTCGGGGCCCTCGGGCTCGGGCACCGTGAGCGCCGTCGCGGAGACTCCTCCGAACCCTCCATCGCTTCCCGTCGCGGGGGAGTCCGACCCGCCCGCGTTGTAGCTCGGCGATACTCGCGGTTGGTGGTACATGTCGAGTACGATGTCCGGCCGGACGGAGTTTCCGTTCGCCGCCGCGCTCGGCGGTGACGCGAAGCGCTCCTCCCTCTTGCTCGTCGACGTTGTGATTAGAGGGTGGGCCACCCGCCTCCCTTTCCACGTGTTTCAGTGGGCAACCGGAAGCGGTTGATTGGCCGAGAGAAACGAGACGAATGAACTTTCTTTAATTAGACTATTTTTTTTCGTTTCCCTACGGCGGCTAGTCAGGAATTCTGAGCGCGTTTTTCGCGCGAACGCTGACTCACGTCCGTTACGTCACGCTCCTCTATTTGCGATTTGCAGATTTGTCATGCGGAGTTTATTGCGAAAGATGTATTTGCGTCTAGTCATGGGCCTCCGTGTGCGCTTCCACCGCTTCCACCGCCTGTTCCGCGCGAAGCTCCGACACGAGCGCCCTCTCGAACGCCGCTTCCTCCATCTCGCTCATCGCGTTCATCGCGTTTCCTTCGTTCCCCTCCCGCGCGACCGCCATTCGACGCGCCAGTCGAAGGTTATTCACAAAGTTATTCGCACCGACCCGGGTGTTATCGAACCTCGCGTCGTTAATGTCGATCGTTCTACCGTTCCACCGGCTCGACGGGTTGTACGTACGCGCCTGCATCTCCAGCGTGGTCTGTAACGCCTCGGACACGAACCGCCGCGCGAACGCCCGCGCCGCGGACCGCTGCGTCTCGGAGACGTTGTCCTCATACATCGCCCTCGCAGCGGCACCAGCGCGTTCCGTCGCTCGTAACGCACTCACCGCGGAGACGCTCCAATCGTCGTTCCCCTCTTCCGGGTCTTCGTTCGGCTGCCCCATCGCGGAAGATGCGAAGATACCGCCGCGATCGTTATCGTTCGCACCGCCGGTCATGAAGGCACCCGCGCGTCGCGCGAGGTTAAGTGTCGGCGCGTAGGCGCGGGCGAAAGGTCTGCCTCCGTTTCCGTCGCCGCCCACCGCCAGCGACCCGTCGGCTTCCGCGACCGCCGCGACGTCGCCCACGACCCCCGCCGCGTCGTCCACGGCGCTCGCCGTGGAGGGCGCCGCGAGCCTCGCGCCGGCGAGTCCGAGGCGCATCGAGTCGAGGACCGCCTCGCCGATCACCGGGTCTCGGCCGCCGTCGGGACGCCACGGAGCTCCGGGCCAGAGGTCGCCGACTCGGTCCCGCGCCGACTCGGCCCATCGCTGGAACGGTCTTCCAGCGTCTGCGTCTTCCAGCGTCTCCGGAGGCTCTGTGTAGGACTCATCTCTTTGGAACTCATCGGCCTGTGCCCAGGTGTCGTCGTAGTACTGGTCCTCGTCGTAAGGGTCCTGGTCGTATCGTTCCTCTGGGTAAAATATCGGCCTGTACATGTCGTTTATGGCTTTGCGAACCTCGGGGCTGGCTATCTTTTGCGCGGCGGCCCTGGCGTCCTCGACCCACTGCTCGAGGGCGTCGGGGTCCATCGCGGTGGAGTATCGTTCCGCGGCGGCTTCCGAGTAGGTCTGGTACCGCCTCGCGAGGTCCACCGCGCGAGTGCGAAGCGAGTTGACCTCGCGTATCTCCCCCGGGCTCGGGTCCCTCGTCACGCCGTCCTCCTCGACGACCATGGGGGCGCCGCGCGGAACCTGCGCGGACGCGCCGGACGCGACGAGCGCGAGAATAGGGAAGAGGAGCCGGAGGGCGAGGCTGCCGCACATGCGGAGACGGCGCGTGGGCGTCATCGCGCGCGCGCGAGTGGGGAGCGGCGCGGCTTCGGAGCGACGAAGAAAAGCCTCGGGGCTCGTCGGGGCGCCGAACCGGATCCGAAGGTATCAATTTTTGGCTATGGTCACCCGCTGGCACTCTCACTGAGGTTAACTAACTACTCTGACGACATCTCAACGCCTCCACGGCGCCTCGTCCATGACCTCGGCGAACGCCTCCGTCTTCGCGAAGTCATCCACGTACAGCGCCTTGACGATCGTCCTCGTCCCAACACCCGCGCCCACGACCCTGTGCCACGCCCCCTTCGGCCCCGCCGCGAAGACCAACGCTGAGTTACTCGGTGCCCGTATACTCATACGTAACCCGTCGCTTCCCACCCACTCCGTCGCGCCGTCCCACCCGTCGTTCGATACCGTGTATATGAGCTCGTGCTGTGGGGTGTGGTACAGCTTGACGTCCTGGTGCCACGTCATCTCCGAACCCGGCCGGTACAGCCTCGTCTCCACCGGAAAGTCGCCCAAACTCAACGTATCGACGCCCGTCGCTCGTCGTATCGATTCGATCGCGACGCCTTTACTGAACGCCGCGTACACCGGCGAGGCCATCGGGACCATCGCGGAGAGTCGCCCCGTCGCGAACGAGTGGTCGCTCTTCATCCGTTTACGGAGTTTACCGCATCCCTTCGCAACCGCGGCGGCGGCGGCTTCGTCCAGGAAGTTGGGTATGAACCACACTTGAGCCGTCGGGTCCGCGTGTGGCACCGTGACGTCCACCTCGACGGGAGGCGTGGATGCCTGAGGAGGCGGGATGAGGGCATCGTCGTCGTCGTCGTTCATCGATGCGGACGCCGGGTCGGTGACGGACGGGGTGGACGTTCCCTCGTCGCCCCCAGCCGTGGCTGCTATCAGTGTGACTGTCCGGCACCATCGATGTATATCGGCGACGCCGCGTGGTGGGACGGCTCGCCATGTCACACACCTGGGCGATGGGCCCGCGTGTGTGCTCCTCGCGCGTCTCGGTCCCGTGTGCACGCCTCGAACGCACGCCGATGCGCTCATCGAACCCCCGACACGGACGACTGTGCGCCCCCGAATGGCAAATGCAACCACGACGCGGAAAATCGAGACTGGACTCGCGAACGCCCCGACAGGAGGGTTTGAACGGCGGCCGCCTCGGGGCGAAAAATCAGAGCTGACAGCGCACGCGCACGCGGGCGATCGGTCACGCGGCGCAGTTGTAATACGGCTGCTATCGACGACCTTCACACGCAGGAGGGGGTCCATCGAAACGACCGAGACGCGCGAGGCGGTCCATCGCGTCGCGTCGTCGCGCTGAGCGAGAGCACATCCGTGAAGTAGGTTTGCCGCAGGTGCGTTCCAGTGCCGATCCGCCAACCATCTTTTCTCTGTCGTGTCCCCGCTCGTCTGCCCGACCATGTACGCCCGCGGTGTGTCGCGCGCCGACCAGACCTTCCCGAGGAGAGGACGATGACTATGTTTTCTCTGTGGTATTTGAACAAGTACGCCAATGCCATGTGCGCAGCTTTGAAACTAATCTGAAACGCTGACTCTCCGAGCCGGGAAGGCTTTTTCTCGCCGCGGTTTTCGCGACACCCGATCGACCACACGCCTTTGGGTTGAACCCCCAACCGACGCGCGTTCCGATGAGGAACAACAAAAACTTTCGTTCTACCTAGGTCCGTGACAATGCGGAGAACTTTCACCTTGGAGAACTGAGGAACGCGCGTCGCGCCCGAACGGTTTCCCCGACCCCATTGTTTCGCCCGGCCGCGGTTTCTGATGATTCAGACAGTTGTATGTTTCCTACGACATCGTGAAGGAATAACCAACTAATTGGAGACCTGATATGAAGAATCGCACGGGGCCGCGTCGACGACACGCTCCCACGCTCCAGCCCGTGTCCCGATGACCCCGCGCACGTGTCCTGAGAATCCCTTTCCCCCGTTGTCCACCTCGAAACAGGCGCGAAACAGGGCGTGAGCGAAGGGTGAAGATGGGCGTCTTGATGTCCCGCATGATGGCCGCGTTCGGTGACAAGGAGGCTCGCATCCTCGTCCTCGGCCTGGACAACGCTGGCAAGACGACGATTTTGTACCGCCTGCAGGTCGGGGCGGTGGTTTCGACCATCCCGACCATCGGCTTCAACGTCGAGACTGTGACTTTTAAAAACGTAAAGTTTCAGGTTTGGGACCTGGGCGGGCAGACCTCCATACGGCCGTACTGGCGGTGCTATTATCCAAACACGACCGCGATAGTGTACGTGGTTGACAGCTGCGATAAGGAGCGGATACCGACGAGTAAAGAGGAGCTGCAGGGTATTTTGGAGGAGGATGAGCTGCGCGACTGCATCATCATGGTATTCGCCAACAAGCAGGACCTGCCCGAGGCGGCGACTGAGGTTGAGATCACGGAGGGTTTGGGACTGAACGGGGTCAAGGACAGGCAGTGGGCGATCTTCAAGACGTCCGCGCTCAAAGGGGAGGGCCTGTGGGAGGGGATGGAGTGGCTCAGCCAGCAGCTCAAGGCGCGCGAGGGTAAGTCCTCCTTCTGGAGCGCGTTTGGATACTGAGGCGTTAGCAACCAAAAGAGTGGGATAGCGTAGCGTAGTCAAGACCCTCTGATCATTTCGTGTACAATGAAGATAAGTGACAACTCTACAGGAACGTGTCCGCGACGGTTGGATTCGACGCGTACGGCATCACGCAGTCGCCCAGCAGCGCCGCAGCCGCGGCGACCTGCGCCGCCACCGCGGATGGATTCTCGCTCTCCTCGCCCTCAGCCGCGTTAGGGTCGATGCGAAGCTCGACACCCTCCACCTGCGCAGCCGCCTCCTCCTCCGCCTCCTTCTCCGCAGCCTTGCGTTTACCCCGCCTCGCGGGCGGGGGCGATTTCTTCCCGGGTTCTTTAGGGTTCTCCGTCGCTTTTTTCGTCTTCAAAGCGGGCGGGGGGCCCACGTCAACCTTGAGCGTGTTCTTGGCGATGGTCCACCCCTTGACCACGCTCGCGGGCACCGGCTTGACCGCCTCCGCCTTGGCACCCGCGATGCCCATCTCCTTTTTCATCAGCTCGGCGCGCCGCCCGGGCTCCTTCCGCTCGCGTTCCTCCCGCTGTTTCGCCGCGAGCGCCTGGTGTAGGCACGCGCCGATGGCCTCCTTGAGCTCGTCGTGAACTTTTCTCGCCTCGGCGTTGGCAACCTTCTTCTTTGAATACTCCTTAGTATCGGCTTCACCGGCGTTCGCGCCCGGTGCGGTCGGGGCCTCGAGGTGCGGCTCGAGGACCTCGAGGTACGCCTTGAGGTTGGGAACGATGAGTAGGCGCGTGACCCGTGGTCCGAGCGCCGCTAAACCGGCGATGGCGCCGAAATGCGTCGAAAACGGTTTGCTCGGGTCGAGCATCGCGCGAAGCAAGGTGCGCGTGATTCGTGGCTGTATGGTCGGGTAGTCACCCCCGAACCGCGCGCATATCCCCGCCATCACCTCCGCGGAGTACTGCCGTAAGGTCCAGTGGTCCTCGTCGGGCTCGGCGCTGAGCCGCTTGGCCACCATGCACGTGATGAGCGTGGGCATGAGCTGGTGCAGGTAGAGCTCGACGTGAATCTCCGGGTTACCGCACAGCGCCTCGATGGTCCCCACGAGCGCCTTGAGCCGCGGCATGTTCCGCAAGGACTTGGCAACCTCGTCTTGCACGAACTGGGTGAAGTAGGGCATCAGCTGGTGCAAGCCGCTGTCGGTGGCGAGTGACTCAAGCGCGGCTCGAAGCAACGGAGCCTCGCCCCTTTCGCCTCCGCCTCTGACCACCGCCGTGATGCGGTCAAAGTACAGCTGGAGCTCCTTGCTCAGCTCGTGCGCCACCACGGGTTGGATCACGGCGCCTGTGCCGTCGGCTCCGGGTTCGGTCTTGACGTTCGGGTCGTGAGCGCCGGGCGGCGGCTTGACGTCGGCCGGGACCACCGGCGATCTGAAGAGCTTGGCGTCCGCGGCGCTTCGCAAGTGCGGGGTTCGATCGTCCGTGGCCAGCGGGGTTGGGTTCTCGGGTATGAGCGGCTGGACGCCCTCGACCGCGAGCCAGTGCGGGACGACGTTGACGGCGATGGGCGGCCGCGGGAGCTTCGCGGCGAGGATATCCTTGAGGTCGATTTCTTTGTTCACCGGTATGTACAGCTCGGGGTGGCCGGGCACTTCCTGGAACGGGATGGGCCCGGCGCCCGCGGGGAAGCCGTACAGGGGCTCGCACCGTCGCATGATGAGCGACGAGTTGACGTCCTCGGTGCTGAGCTCCACGCGCTTGGACTGTCGCATGAACTTGCACGCGTCCTGGATCACTTCCCGCAATCTGTACTCCACGTCGGGCGCGAGCGCGCGCGCGACCTCGTCGGCGAGGGATTCTATGCCGACGTGCTGCGCGATCACCTTGATGGACTCGCCGGGAAGGTGATCGAGCTCCGAGAGCTTGCTCACCGACTCCGTGACGGGGGGCTCGGGCGCCATGGTGGCGATCGTCCGCCTCGGTGCGCGCGCGTCGCAATGCCCTAACTGGTGGCGCTTCAAAAGGGCAACAACGAGCGCTCTCAAACCCGTGAGGACCGGTTCAAACAGTCAGCGTAAATATGAAATACGAGGGAAGCATTAACGTGTTCTTACTGTTTGCTAGTGTGTCGGGCGCCTATTTACCTCGACCGAAAAAAAAAGCACAATTTTGCTTTTGTCGTTCGCTCTTTTCCTCCACTTGGCAGTCGCGCAAGGGAACGGGGCGTTCCCGTCGCAGCGCGATGGTCGGGCTGGCGCCGTTCTTCGCCATCTTCGGCATCAAGCGAGTGAGCAAGTTCCGTCGGCGATGGACCGATCGGAAACGGGAGGCGGTACAGTCGTCGTGGGCGGCGCTCCTATCGGCGCACGGCAACGACCGGATGTCGATCGGCGCGTTGATATTTCGAAAGCTGTTCACCCACGAGGAGCACGGCTCGCACGTCCTCCGGTTGTTCCCGTTTCGGAATCAGGCCAGGACCTTGTTCGCCAGCGCGCATCTCAAGCTTCACGCCAAACTGTTCGTGGACACGATGACGACGCTCGTGGCCAACCTTCACGACCTGGAAAAGGTGGAGAGGGATTTGCGGAATTTGGGCCAGCGCCACCTCACCTACGGCGTCGTGTTGCCCGAGCACTTCACCCTGATGGGCGACGCGCTCATCGCCGCGCTGGACGAGGCGCGTCACCGTCCGAGCGAGGAGGAGCGCGACGCCTGGATCGAGACGTGGGGGTTCATCGCCAAGGAGATGCAGCGGGGACGTGGGAAGGAAATAGGAATAAAATCCCCCCACGGGAGTGCCCCGTCGAGCAGGCGAACCTCGATGGAGAAGAAGCGTTCGAAGGGGCAGAGCGCGGCGTGAGACGGGAGCTGAATATTACCAGCCTCCGCCGACGCGCGTATGTTGTAACTGTGTACTCTGTATAAGTCATCAACCCCGCGTGAAGTCGCGCCCGCCCGGCGCGCTCCACCATCATTCCAAACGAAGCCCAACTGTTTTTGGCTGCAAATCGAAATCCGCGACGGCACCCGGACATCAATTTCGGGGGCGCGGGGTGATCGAGGCGCCGCGACGATGGACGAGGAGGCCGGCGAGATACGCCCGGCGGCGGCGTTCGAGCTCGAGACCGAGCCGACGCCCGCGCGCGGTAGGAAACAAACCGGTTGGTGGCGTCCTCCATCCGGTGTGACCGGGGGCGCCGCCGGGGTCGCGCTCGTGCTCCTGCTGCTGAGCGGGGTGGCGACGAGCCGGTCGGGGGGGGAGGGCGCGGGGCCGGTGGGTCGGGAACGTTGGCGACCGGGGTCACGTCCACGGGTCACGGACGCCTCCGTCGCGGACCCGCGCGTCCCGCGTACGGTGACCAATCCCGACATCAACCCCGTCGTCGTCGCCGCCGCGGAGACCAAGACCAGCGTCGAGCCACTCGACGCCGACACCGAGCGATGGCAAATGCTCCTCCCCGCGATTCAGGCTGACCACAAGGTATTCGGCACGCCACGCGCGGGTCGAATGCGCGGGCCCGACCAGCGCCTAGGGTTCGTCTGCCACCGCCGCGCCATCCCACGCGCGGACACAACGCCTCTGTCCTTAATAGGTTTCGAACCGGTGACCACGCGGCCGGAGGCTACGCACCACATCACCGCCTTCGGCTGCGACGCATCGATAGAGCAGTCGACGCCGGAGACATCCTTCGGGACACCGTGCGCGGTCTGGGCGTTCACGATGAACAAAAAAAGGAAAAAAGCGCCGTGCAGGGTGATGCTGTACGCGTACGACAAGGGCGCGAAGGGTTTTCGCACCCCAGAGGGAACGGCGGTCAAGGTTGGGAAAGGCACGGGGATCACTCACGTGATGTACCAGGTCCACTACCTGGTGCCCATGGACGAGCAAGTTCCCGTTAAACCGTGGACGGATTCGAGCGGGATCGTGTTCGACATCGCGAGGGGCGCGGCGCACGCGGCGCGGCCCAAATCGCTGGGCATCATGGCGGCCATGCACACGAGCATGCGTCTGAAGACTGGGCATAAAAAGCTGCCGTTTTCTTACACCGTCGGTCCTTTCGGCGACCGGTTGGCGCCCGACTTTGAGGCTGGCGGCGGTGAGGTGACGCTCGTCGCGGCGCACCTCCACGGCCACAACATGCTGAAACGGTACGAGACCGGGTTCGTGCGGGGCGGCGTGGGTGGAGACGGGAAGGGGGAGGAAAGAGGAAGGAGGGAACCCTTCGGAGTGATTCCGCAGTACCGGGGGTACGGTCCGGATCAGTCGTTTCACCCGCTGCCGCTGGGTACCAAAGATGCGGATACACAAGTCACGATGGGCCCCAGCGACGTTATGTACATCACGTGCACGTTCGACACGAGCGACGCGGGTGGTTCCAAGGTTGACTACGGCGTCGCGCACGGAGCAGAGATGTGCGGGCAGATTGTGTATTACCACCCCTTCGTCGCAGATACGGACCCGGAGCGTAACGCGCTGATCAGGCCGGAGCCTGGGGACACTGAGGTGAAGGACAACGACCTGTACAACGTGTTCTTCAACGACACGGACATAGACGAGGAGGGTACGGAGGGTGACAGTTCATAGTAAACTAGTTCATAATCCACCAAGTGGGACACTCAACGTAGTGCTACAAAGGTGAAAGCTTTTAGTCGTGTGTGTGGAATACAATCGCATCGCGCTGGTTTCACCCTCACTAATGCTCACGAGTTCGGCCGAGGAGGTCGCGGCGGCAGCGGGGACGACCCGAGCGGCGACGGCTCCCGCCGCGTCGGGCTCACGCTCCCGCCCCGCCCGAACCCGAGTGAACCGGTGGGCACCCCTGTCGGCACCCCACCGCGTGCCCACGCCTGGTTGTGCGCGCCGGGAACGCCAAACCCGACGACAGTTTCCGGCGAATTGCCCGCCGCTCCGACGCTCGCCCTGGCGAATGGGTTCGCACCCGGAGGCGTGACGCCGTTGTTACTCCCGCCCGGCCCGCCATTCGGCGACGGCGAGTTGTTACTCCCGCCGCCGAACAGCGGCTGAGGCCCGCGCAGTCCGCGCGTTAGTTTCCGGGGCCGCGGGTTCAGCGAGTTTGGGTACCCGAGCGAATTGGGCAGGGATCCGCTGCCGGGCTTCATGCCCCGTGAGCTCTGCGAGTCACGCCGGCCGATCCCCCCGTCGCCGTCGTCGTCCGAGGAGCTCTCGCCGATATCCTCGGATCCGAGCTCGGAGTCCAGCTCGAGGTCGCCGTCGTCGTCGTCGTTTTCGGATCCGTCCTCGTCGTCCCGGGCGTTACCCTGCCACGTGACGTAATTCTGCGGCAGTCTCAGCAGCGCGGCGGACCGCCTTAGGAGATAGGGATCGAATGGGAAAAACATCTTCAGCGGGTTTCGCAGCTTCACAGCCTCCGCGACTTCCCGTCCGAGCACCGCGAGGGATTGCGTGCGACGTATCATGTTGTTGTTGTGACCGTTGGAGTGGTGTTGCGCTGCGACGTCCTCCACGGACATCAATCCGCCAATTTTTTTGGAAAGCATCTCCTTTTTGGCCTTCTCCGCCTCCTTGCGCGCCGCGCTCTCCAGCTTGTACTGCTCGAACAGCGCCTGGTCGAACCCTTCAACGCCCGCCGCCGCGGCGCGGAACAAAAACTCCTTAATCACCGAGTCCAGACACGTGTGCAGTGGCTGGAGCCTGCTGTATAAAATCTGTCGCAGGGGCATGGAACGGAGATGCTCCGCGGGTTCACCCCCATGTTTGACCAGGCTCTCCATTCGGTAGCACAGGACGTACATCAGCGCCTGGCACGCGCTGTCAAACACCGTGAGCGTCGCGGCGGTCGCGTTGGCAAACTCCCGCGTGTGCTCCGTCTCCGTCGAGGGATTCGGACGCGTCGATGTCGAGGGTACCCTCGGATCTTCACCCTCGGATCCGCTTTGGGAGCCACCGCCGTTTTCATCAATCGCGAAGGACGATCCGAACCCCCGGGAGAGCCCCTCACCCTTCACCCTCGCCACACCCGTCACCCCCGCCCCACTGCTCGCGCTCTCCACCGTCGCCCAGCACCAGCTCGCCAGCCGCCTCAACGTCTGGGCGAGGAACCGCGGGTGAAGGAAAGACGCCCGGGCCAAAAAACTCGCGAGGTACGCCGCCGCCGCGAGCCTCAGCGCCGGCCGCTGCATCGGGTCGGTGACGCGCTCGATGAGCTCGTCCACGATCCGCGTGCTCAACGCCCCGGTGCTATCGAGCTCCGTGAATGATGAGTTCATAGACCCGACGCTCTCCAACTTGTTCAACCCGTGGGGGGTCGAAGCCGCCGCCGTACCCGCCGCCTCCCGAGCGCACGCGTGAAATACCAAAAATTGCGTAAACTTTGACTCGTGCGCCGGGAGCAGGGTGCTGACAAACACCCGAGCCAGGCACTCGTTCAACGCGGGCCCGTCCCCAGCGTCTATCCGCCTGTCCACGTGCGCCAACACCAGCTCCATCATCGAGTCCAGCGAGTCCACGTACATGTCCGTGTCCTCGTCGCGGCCGTGGTGATGAATGGGCGATCGTCGGTGTCTTCCTTCGCCGGCGCCGCCGTGGGTCCCTGGGTGCTCATCCCCGCCGCGCTCCCACGCCGCCGCCTGTCGCACCAGCTCCTGCTCGATGGTCTTCTCGATATCCTCCAGTTCGAATATACCCCCCGCGCCGCTCGCTTCCTCCTTGGCGTCTTCGTCGTCGTCCATCTCCGTCTCGTCGTCGGTTTCGTCATCCGGAACAATCTGGTCCCACCGAATCTCCACGTCCACGTCGAGCAAGTGCTTCACCACAGCCTGCAGCAGCGCGTCGCGCAGGGTATTCGCCGCCGGTGTCTCCACCAGCGCGAACGCGGCTCGTAGGTACTGGCACTGTCGAGCCTTGTTCGCCGTCTTGTGCGGGATCCTTCGAAGTAACACGCCCCGTAGCACCGTCGCGGACAAGGGGACCAGCGTGAGGATCTGGGTGATGGCGCCGACGACGATGACGGTGGTCTCCGCCGCGGACCGAGGCGGCGGACCCATGTCGCCTTCACCGCGCGCGGAGGAATCCTCGTCCATGTCCACCGATGAGTTCCTCATCGGGCTCGGCGACTGGCCGCTCCGCATGAACGTTTCCAGCTCATCTTCCAACCGCCCGGCGGGGTACCCGCGCGGGGGCAGGAAGGACTCGACGAGCATCTCCAGGCACGTGGCGAGCATCGAGCCGGTGTGCGTGCTCATGAGGTTGACGCAGAACTGCACGACGAGCCTCGCGATGTCCTCGTGGCAGAGCCAGAGCGAGGTGCCCATGACCCGCCGCAGGAGCTCTTCGTGCAGCCGCTCGTCCAGCGACGACACGTTCTCGCCGAGCACCTCCAGCATCAGCCTCTTGTGCAGGTACGTGTTCTCATCCCCCGGCGTCGCGGTGGACAGCCCGTCGAGGTGCTCCAGCACCTCGTAGTACTGCGCCCGCTGCCCCGACCGCACGCCGTCCAGCGAGTTCTTAACGAACGCGCGAAGCACCTGCTTCGCGCTCTCGCTGTCTATGCCCAGATCGTGCCCGTCGTCGCTGCCGGACTCGTCATCGTCGCCGTACTCCATCGACGCCGTGGCGCTGGGACTCGCCGGCTCCGCCCTGCCGCCCCTCGCCTTCTGCTTGGCCACCGCGGAGAGGTCCATTCCGCCGTGGTCCTCTCTCCGCCGCCCCCGGCCACCGCCGCTAAAAAATAATGACGGAAAACCTCGAGCGAGAAGACTGAAGTTGGCGAGAGCGGGCCCGGAATTTTGTATGGGGACGAAGAACCTCGATTTCTTGAGTTGTGACCCATCGTGCCCTCGACCAATCAGCGGACACGACGTCACAGGTCAGTGCTTTTCCCTATCCTGTCGATAATGCCCGTCGACGACGCGACGGCCGTCACTCGTCGACGCACCTTCACGCAAGGAACGTCCGCAGTGTAAACACGCCAATACCCGATATGGTGCTCGGTCTTTCCGCGCCCGCGATGTCGGCGCTCTCCAGCCGCGCGGCGATGGGCCAGAAGGTCCGCGCGCGTCTCGCCGTCCCATCGATGGCCACGTCCACCTCGAGGCGCCGCCCCCTTCGCGTCGTCGCCGAGGACTTCCCGCAGCCCGCGCAGCTTAAGAACACAGACAACTACCGCGACGGCGAGGCGCTGTCCAAGAAGCTCCGCGACCTCAAGGGCATGGGCGAGAAGAAGAAGGTGGTCATCGTGGGCGGCGGCCTCTCCGGCCTCGCGTGCGCCAAGTACCTCGTCGACGCGGGGCACGAGCCGATTGTCCTGGAGGGCCGCGACGTGCTCGGCGGTAAGGTGTCCGCGTGGAAGGACAAGGACGGCGACTGGATCGAGACCGGCCTTCACATCTTCTTCGGCGCGTACCCCAACATGATGAACCTCTTCGCCGAGCTCGACATCGAGGACCGCCTCCAGTGGAAGGTGCACAAGATGATCTTCGCCATGCAGGAACTTCCCGGGGAGTTCACCACCTTTGACTTCGTCAAGGGCATCCCCGCGCCCCTCAACTTCGGCCTCGCCATCCTACTCAACCAGAAGATGCTCACCCTCGGCGAGAAGCTCCAGACCGCGCCGCCGCTCATCCCCATGCTCATCGAGGGCCAGGATTTCATCGACGACCAGGACGAACTCTCCGTGCTGGACTTTATGCGAAAGTACGGAATGCCCGACCGCATCAACGACGAGGTCTTCATCTCCATGGCCAAAGCCCTGGACTTCATCGACCCGGATAAGCTCTCCATGACCGTGGTGCTCACCGCCATGAACCGCTTCCTCAACGAAACCGACGGGCTCCAGATGGCGTTCCTCGACGGCAACCAGCCGGATAGGCTCTGCGCGCCGATGGTTGATCACGTCAAGGCTGGCGGCGGCGACGTGCGAATGAAGCAGCGGGTCAAGGAGTTTGTTCTCAACGACGACGGGAGCGTCAAGTGCCTGAAGATGGTCTCCGGCGAGGAGATCGTCGCGGACGAGTACGTCTCCGCGGTGCCCGTGGACATCATGAAACGGATGATGCCCAAGCAGTGGTCCACCATGCCCTTCTTCCACCAGATCCAGGAGCTCGAGGGCATCCCGGTGATCAACATCCACCTGTGGTTCGACCGCAAGCTCAAGAACGTGGACCACCTCTGCTTCTCGAGGTCCCCGCTCCTCTCCGTCTACGCCGACATGTCCACCACGTGCAAGGAGTACTACGACGAGGAGAAGTCCATGATCGAGCTCGTCTTCGCGCCGTGCTCCCCGCTGGCGGGGGGCAACACCAACTGGATCGCCAAGTCCAACCAGGAGATCGTGGACGCCACGATGGTGGAGCTCGAGCGACTCTTCCCCTTGGAGATCGGCCCTAAGTCCCCCGACGGCGTCGGCGCCAAGCTCCTGAAGCACGCGGTGGTCAAGACGCCCAGGTCGGTGTACGCGGCGATCCCGGGGCGGAACAAGTACCGACCGAGCCAGGCGACTCCGATTTCCAACTTTACCCTCGCGGGTGACTGGACGTCGCAGAAGTTCTTAGGGTCCATGGAGGGCGCCGTGCTGGCGGGTAAGCTCGCGGCGGAGGTGGTCACCGACAAGGCTGTGTACGGTGCGTCGACCAAGGGTCTCAAGAAGATCGTTCCGGATGTGATCGCGGAGGCGAGGGCGCTCGACGCTAAGGAACCGGAAGGTGTGTCCGGGGAGTCCAACGTTTCCTACGGCGCCGGAGCCGTGTTTGAGGATTCGGACGAGAAGGAGCTCGCGGTGCTCGACCCGGAGCAGATGGTGAAAACCCTCGAGGGCGCGCCCGCGCGCTAATTCACCGATACTATAACACCGCAACCTGTCTGATTAAGAGTTGGAGCGTTCGTAACATTTTTATCATATCACATTCTTTCGTCAAACGCGTGCGACTACTCCGCCGCTCACTCAGTAGTACTGCTTGCGCGGGTTACCCAGCGGGTTGGGCCTGTACCTGTACCCCGTCGACATCCGCTTCTTGTACTGCTCGTAGATGTCGTCCTGGCTCGAAGGCGCGGTCGGATCCGACGCGCCCAAACCCTTGCGCTCCAACGGGTTATACCCCAACCCCCCCGCGCCGCCGCCGCCGCCGCCGCCGCCGCCGTGCAGACGAGCCTCGATAGCCTGCTTCGCCTCGATGGCGGCGCGCGACGCCGGGTCACCCGCCGCGGCCATCATCCTCACGCGTTCATGCTCCGGGATGAACTGGTCCATGTGGTGGCCGCGTTGGCCCGTGAAGGCGTCGTACTTGGCGTCGATCTCCTTGTGGTCGATTGGCCTGTTCGCAACACCGAGCCGCCA
>Ga0257106_1000730_pt1 | contig 18029 bp, 11 predicted proteins | sample LP_taG_3_FD_190177 | JGI IMG/M metagenome (GOLD analysis project Ga0257106, IMG submission 190177) | Marine microbial communities from Northeast Subartic Pacific Ocean, Canada - LP_J_2011_P26_10m | ecosystem: Environmental > Aquatic > Marine > Oceanic | place: Canada: Northeast Subartic Pacific...
TCTCGTTGGTCCCGTCTTTTTTCTCGAGCGGCCTCGGTCGGGACCTCAACCGGGAGATGGCCTGCACCGCGTCGGGCTCGGCGAGGCCCTGGTGCGTGGCGGCGAGAAAGGCCGCTGACGCGTCGTCCAGACCGCCACCCTCGGGATAATCGCGCAGCGACGCCTGGTTGATGACGTTCTTGGCAGCACGGAGGTGATCCTCAAAGTAGAGCAGGGCTCTCGCGGGCGCGCCGCATCGAAGCGCCGCGCGCGCGAGCAACTCGCGCGGCACCGAATCCAAAAGGCCCTTGACCGCGTCCACCGTTCGACGATGCGAGTCGTCCTTGGCGACGTCGGCGTCCTCGGACCACTGCGTGAGCTGGTCGAGGAGGGTAAACACGGCCTGCGCGGCGAGCTCGGCTTGTTCGCCGTGAAGCGACTTGCTCTGCGTCGTGTCCAAGGCGGTCCACGCCGCGCCCGCCGCGTCGCGGAGCACGGCCATAATCTCAGCAGCGACGTTATCGCGCCTACACGCGTCATGCGCCGCGAGCGCGTCCAGCACCATGCGCGGCAGTAAGAACAGCATGGTTCGCGTGTCGTGGCGAAAGACACCCGCGGAGCACGCCGCGAAGAGCGGCGCGTCCGGCCCGTCAGCCTCCGACGCCAGCGCTCGGCACCACGCGTACATCCACCGGCGAAACGTGGGCCCGCCCGGTGTTTGGTACAGCGGTCGGACCGTGGATGGCTTCTGCGGCTTTTGCGTGAGGCAGTACATTGAGGTGAGACCTGGCGCGAGGAGCACTCGGACGTCCTCGGGGAGCGAGGCCCAGAAGGATTTGCCCGTCCCGGTGGCACCCGCGGGCAGGTGCGTCGTCTCGCCGTCGTTGGCCGCGATGACGTCCTCGGCGCGCACGGACGCGGGCCTGCATCCCGCGTGCACTAGCACCTCCTGCACGGCGAGTGCCGCGGCGTCGAGCATGTCCACGTCGTTCGCGCCCCTCACGGTTCGCGCGACGTGATCGCAGAGCAACACCCTCGCGAGATCCGACGCGTTCCCCGGCGTGACCCTCTCGGCGGTGGCGACGGGCATGTCGATGCGGCCAGGGTCGATCGCGCCGAGCTCGCCGAGGCACTGCGCCGCGAGCCTGTGCACCTTGCGGGACAGCACCGTGCGTCCCTCACCCGCGAAGCATCGGAGAAGCGCCGCGAACAGGCGTCCCACCAACTGATCCGAGGTGAGATGCTGGTGAGAGTTCGACCCGGCGTCAGACGCGCCCTCGTGCAACCCCGCGAGCAACGCGGACACCGCCGGTTTATCGGCTCGAAGCGCGCGCCGGAGCTCGCCCAGCGCGGTGGCCCTGACCGCCTGAGACTCGTCCTCGGCGCCGTCGGTCAAGGTGGCGAGGAGCGAGGGGAGGGGAACCTCGCCGCGTTCTCGGCTCACAGCCGCGTTCGCCCTCGCGAGGCTTTCGCACGCGGGGAGCATGGGAAGCCGCGCGAGATGCCCTCTCATGATCTCCTTTCCGCTCTTCAGGACGAGCTCGTCGATGACCTCCGCCGCGGCGGAGGCCTTGTCGAATATCCACTCGTCGTCGCCGTCGCCGTTGCTCGCGCCGACTTGCTCGCCGGCCGATTTACTCGAGTTTGAGTTTGAGTCCGGGAGGTGGGGGAGCATGGCGACCACGACGCGACCGGAGACGCGCCTGAGGTGGTCCGGCGCGTGTCCCGCCAGCTGCTTCACGAGTAGGAGCCACGCCCTGAGCGCGGTGTGGCGCACCGAGAGCGACGGCCGCTCCAGCGCGCTCGCGAGGTGCGCCATAACCTTGGGCGCGAATTGCGGCAGGTGCGGCCCGATGAGGTGGACCATGATGGTGAGCGAGCGCAGGAACCGGCGCTGCGCCGCGGCGTCCCCGCTGCGATCGTTGTGATCGCCCATGACCAGCCACGTAAAGTGCGGCCGGATGAAGTCGGGGACGGAGGGTGTTTCGCCGGCGCCATCCGCGATCTGCGCGATGAGGCCCAGCACGCTTATCAGCTGCGTAGCGCCATCCTCCAGATTGGTCGCCTCGTTGGCGCCGGCTGATCGGATGAGCACGCGCATGAGCTCCTTCTTGTGGTCTCTCACCAGCACGTCGAAATCGACGCCGGTTTGCATCTCCAGAAACTTCCTGGACGCATCAACCGCCGACGGGGGTAGATGGGAGGAGGTGTTGATGAGGTCGGCGATGGCGGTGTAGCACCAGTCGTACAGGATACCGCCCACGGTGAAATCGGGGCCGAGCCTGGCGGCGTACGCCTTGAGCGTGTCCAGGTCCTGGCGCTCCACCAGCCTGGGCACAGCCGCGGGTAGAATCTCCAGCAGTAGGTTCGTGTCCGACATGTGAAGCAAAGCCTCGGCCATCGTGGAGAGCATCACCGGGTGGCTCGGAAGCGCGACGCCGAGGTGCGTCGCCAGCAGACGGTTACCCAGTAAAAGCTCGCGCGGCCGCACGCCCCTCCGCGCCGCGGCGGCGCGCACGAGGTCCACGGCCGCGGCGCGAACGCCCGCGTCCTTATCGTCGAGCCTGTGCAGAATCACGATGAGCGCGGCGGTGAGCGCGTCCTGGTGGGGCAGCGCCGCCGCCGCCGCCGCGAATATCTGCAACGCGGATTCACGCATCGTCGCGTCGCTCGCGGCAGCCTCGATGGTCGCCTTGAGCTCCTTGAGCAAGGCGAGTCCCTCTTCCTTCGCGTCGTCATCGCCCAGCTCGCCTTTGTCCTTTGACGACGCCACCGCATCGAGGAGCACGCCGCGGGACGCGAGCGCGGGAGCCGCGTCGCGCAGAGCCGCCCTCACCTCCTCCGACTTGTGCAGCGCGAGCGGCGTGGCCAGCGCTGAGACCCCCGACGCGCCACGCATGGCGTTAGCACCCCCGTGTTGCTGCGCGTGTTCGAGGACCATGGGCAGCGCCCACAGCGCCGCCGCGGCGACCGCGTCGTCCTCATCCACCGTGAGCATCGGCGCCAGCACCCGCGCGGCGGAATCCACGGTGACGACGTACTTCACCGCAACCTTACCCCCCAGCGACTTGACCGCCTCGGTCACCGCGGCGCTCAATCCCTTCGCGACGGCTCGGTTCTCAGGGGTACCCACGGACACGATCGCGCGCTGCCCCGCGTCCCTCGCCTTGGCCCTGAGGGCGAGGTCCGTGTGGGCCTTGGCGCCGACGGCGACGCCAGCCGCCGCGAGCCCGCCCACCGCGACGGCTGCCGCGGCTCGAACCGTGGCGGTTGCCGCGTCGTTGGCGGCTATGTTCATCACCATGTTCACTGCGGCGGTGGGATCGTTGCCGAGGAGGAGTGATGCCGCCGGCATCCACGCCGCGGTCGCGGCGACGACCGCCGGGTCCGGTTCCTTCACCGCGCTTTGCAGCAGCTGCCGGACGCTCTGCTGCGCGGAACTCGACGGCTTGCTTCGCGACGCGGCGGCGGCGAGGCTCGCGCGGAGGCTCGCCACCTTCGCCGCGCGTCTGATCTCGAGCGGCGCCTCGTTGATCGCGCCGTTACCCCACGGCCAGAGCAACAGGTCCGGCGTCAGGTCGTCCTCGTTGAACGAAGCCGCGTTTTCCGCTTTTTCCATTCGGGCCAGAGCGACGGCGGCTTCCAGGACGCCGGTGAACGCCGTCGCGACGAGCCCGTCGCCCGCGTCGTTCGCCCGCCGCGCCCACTTCAGCCACTCGTGCGCGGCGCCCACCCCGGCGCCCCGTAACCGCGGCCGTTCCCTCCCGACCGCGGCGCACACACACGCCAGGCCGGCGGCGGCTCGAGCCCGCCTCGGGCCCGTCGTCGCGAAATCCGCCCGCCCCGTCGCCATCGCGGAGAGCGCGCTGCCCCCGCCCGGTGAGTTGGGCAAGAGCTGGTGCAGCGCCGAGACGATGCACTCCTCTACCCACGCCGCGCAAGACGAGGGCCCGGCGCCGCTCTCCCCGCCTCTTACCCACGCCTCGTCCACTCTTACCCCCGCGACCCGTCTCCTCTTAGTTACATCCGAAGTTTTCGTGTCATCCGCCGGCGCGAACACGGGGCGGAGGCACGCGACGAGCGCGTCCGCCACGTCCCGCGATCCCGCGTGCGGCAACAGCGACACCAACGCCGACACCAACGCGGGTTTAGCGCCGACGCTCAGCTCGAGCAAGCGAAACGCGGATGCCCGAAGGTTCGACTCGCACGCGTCTTCCCCGGCGGCGACGATGGCGACGACGCCGCGGGCGCACGCCCCCGCCGCCGCCGCGACGTCCGCGGCGGATGCCGCGGACAGCACCGCATCGACGCACGCCGCGAGCTCACCGTCGTATCCCTCGCGCTCCGGACCGGCGGCGAGGTCCAGGGACGATCGCTCGAACAGCGCGGAGGCGAGCGAACAAAGGCACGTCTCGCCCGGGACGACGGAGGCGCCGGATTCGACGGCGACGCCTTTAAGGCATCCGAGCGCGACGCGGCGAAGCGCGTGGTTCGCGACGGGTGACGCGACGATGTGCGCGACGGCGCGTGCGGTGGACGGTGACACGAACCCGGTGGCGACGTGCGGACCGACACGAAGCGCGTGCGTGAGGAGCTTACACGCGACGGACGCGAACGCGACGGCGGCTTCGACGTCGCCAATCTCCACCATGAGACCCCTGGCCGCCGACGAACTTGATCCTCCCCGGGTTTCGGTGCGGCCCGCGTCTGTTCCGGATGCGGGTTTCCTGCCGGTCCTGCCGCGTCCGTCCCGCTCTGACTGTGGCGGCGTGTCCGGTCCGGCGTCGTCGCACATCCTGCGAACAGCCTCGCCGAAGCAGCAGAGCACCGCGCCCTGCCCGCGGTGCCCGGGCGCACAGCTGTGAATCTCGAGAACCTGCGCGGCGTCCTCCACGAGCTCCGCGACGCCGACGCAGAGCGCGGCGAAGGTCTTGGGATCGCCCGCGTTGGACAGCTGGCTGGACAGCTGGCACAGCGTCCACACGATCGTCTCCGTCACGGAATCGCTGCGATGAAGGGAAAGGGTGGAGAGGTTGGGGTCAGTCTAAAGTGCGGCACCCCGGGTTGTTTGTTGTGGGCACCCCCGAGATCTTGGGCGATCGCTCTCACCTGAGTCCGGCGAACGTGAGCAAAGGCAGGAGATGCGCGAAGGTTCGCACGCAGAACGTGCTGCTTCCCGTGAATATCTCGCCGTGGCGCTGCAGCGCGACCCTCAGAAGGCCGAGCAGCGACCTCATCTCACGCTTGTGCACTGCGATGGGCGACGTGGAACGAAGGGAGTTTGTTAGCCTCGGAGGGATAGCGGGAAACGATCTTAGCCGTGCTTCTGGTGTCACGCCGGTGGTTCACGGCGATCGCACGGGTTCGAGATCCAGTGGATGGCTTAGGAGGGAGATGCGAGGAGGAGCGATGCGTCCGTCTCGGGATCGATACGCACCGTTCAAGGGGTTGAAGTACGCCTCCATCAGCTTCCGCAGAACCTGCCTCAGCTGTGACTTTATTCGAGCCCCGTCCCCCCCCGCGGCGCCGCCATTCGCCGCCTGATCCGCCTTGAGCAGGCGCTCTAGGTCCTTGAGGTCCTTCTCAAGGACCGACGCCTGGGCCGCGGCGCCCCGGGCGTCAGTATCGCCCCCCGCCATGGCCTCCGCGGGGTTGTTGTGGTCTTGATTTGAAATCAAAGTGCTCGAGACTCGGCAGGAGAGTTTCGGTGCCCGCAAGAAGAAAAAAAAAAAAAGAGCTCTCGGAGAATTGTCGGCGGCGCGCTACCACTCGCACTCGCACTCTCACCTCGCGGAATACACGATGAGCGAGATTCTTAACGATCTCAGCGCCGTCCCCGATGGAGCGCTCGACGCGGTTTTACTAAAGTCCGTGGAGATGCCGGAGGGAACCCCCACGGTGCGCGGGTACGACTTCGAGGGCCCGCTCGACCTTCAGAAGATGCTGGATTGCATGATGACCTCGGGGTACCAGGCGACCCAGTTCGGGCGGTGCGTGGACGAGGTGAACAGGATGCTCAAGTGGCGCCTCAGCGACGAACCCGTCGACGACACGACCGACGAGGACGAGAGGGACCCGGCGTACCGCGCCTCGACCAGGACCAAAATTTTCTTGGGATTCACGTCGAACCTCATCTCCAGCGGCGTCCGCGAGCAGCTCAGGTACCTCGTCAAGAACAAAATGATCGACGTGCTGGTCACCACCGCGGGCGGCGTCGAGGAAGACTTCGTCAAGTGTCTGGCGCCAACCTACCTCGGGGATTTCGCGCTCAAGGGTGCCGAACTTCGTAAGCAGGGCCTCAACCGCATCGGCAACCTGCTGGTGCCCAACGACAACTACTGCAAGTTCGAGGACTGGATCATGCCCGTGCTGGACGTTATGAAGAAAGAACAGGACACGCAGGGCGTGGTGTGGACCCCGAGTAAGGTCATCCACAGGCTCGGTCTGGAGATCAACAACGAGGAGAGCGTGTATTACTGGGCGGCGAAGATGAACATCCCGGTGTACTGCCCGGCGCTCACCGACGGGAGCATCGGCGACATGCTCTACTTTCACAGTTTCAAGAACCCCGGGCTGGTGGTGGACCTGGTGCAGGACATCCGGGCGATGAACGACGAGGCGAGGACCGTGGGCAGGCCCAAGAAGACGGGCATGATCATCCTGGGCGGCGGCGTGCCCAAGCACCACATCAACAACGCCAACCTCATGAGAAACGGCGCGGACTTTTCGGTGTCCATCAACACGGCGCAGGAATTCGACGGGAGCGACAGCGGGGCCAAGCCGGACGAGGCCGTGAGCTGGGGGAAGATCCGACCGGAGGCGACGCCGGTGAAGGTCCACGCGGACGCCACCATCATGTTCCCCTTGCTCGTCGCGCAAACCTTCGTTAAAAACTTTGAACCGAAGAGTTGAGCAAGTAGCGTTACAAAGCAAAAGAATAGGTCTACACAGCGGGGGCGAGCGGCGTCGCCGTCCCCTTGATGATGCAAAAAACACAAGTGTCAATCGACGATATCGTACATTCAGGCTGCCTGCGCGATGTGCATCTGGGTCCCGAGCGCCGCCCACCACGGCTTCTTCTCCGGGCCGATGGCCCTGACCTCCATGTCCCGGACCTCGTACTTGATGCCCCGGAGCATGACCTCGAACAGCCGCGGGTTATCGACCGCGAGTTGCTCGAGCGAACCCTCGTGGGTCACCACCTCGTTACGCAGCCGGAACGGGCTGGAAGGGTCGAGCCGTCCCAGGAGCCACTGCGTGAGTCTCACGCTCTTCCCGCCGGCTACGCACCCGGAGTCCCGGAGCATGCAGACGACCTCCGCGGGTTGAACCTTGGGCTCTCGCGCCATGCACTCCACCATGCCCGCGAGTACCAGTAGCGTCGGGGAGGTGCGCTCGGCGGCGATGAACTCCCGGACGTCGCCGAAGGTGATGCCCTCGAGTCGTCTTTGCGCCTCCTCGAATCGTTTGAAGTGGACGACCGTGTTGTCTTCGCACACGAGCAAGGGCCGCGCGTTGCTCACGGCTTTCATACCCTTTCGCACCGATCGCATGAATCGCTCGCGCCATGTCGTCGCTTCGTCCTCGGCCAACGTCGGGAGCTCCTCGGACGTGAACCTACTCTCGCACCGCACCCGCCACATATGCTCGTCGTTTCGTACCAGGTTGGCAAAATGCGTGGACGTCTGCTCGACGGAGAGGACGTCCCGCCAGTGGAGCCGATCGATCACCGCCCTTTGGCACTCGAGCGGCAGGGAATCGAAAGTTATCGCCCCTGGAGCGCCAAACGGCGACTCCGGGCTCGATCCCATGGTCGCGCGAGGGGTGTTGGGGGGGTGAAGCCGCGCGCGCGCTGAATCTGCCACGTCACAAAAATGGCGCCAAATATTTTCTCCAAACGTCGCTCAAAATGCTGTTTCATAAGAAGCCGGCGCGTGGGCGAAAGCAGAGAGGTACCCGCGCTCTGATGCTCGTTTTCAAATCACGAATAAGACTACGCTCTAGAAGTTATCCTTCCGCTTCCTCGTCTCCGCGAACACCGCCACGTCCTCCGCGTTCTCCATCCCCAGCGTCTTCCGGAGTGAGGCGGCGTGAGGTCGGCAAAAAGGGTTCGTCGCCAACTCGTTCGCCACCGTGGTGGGCACCGTCGGCACCCCCGCCGCCCGCTTCGCCTCCACCTCCTTCACCCTCGCCGCTAGGTCTTCGTTGTCTGGGTCGACGGACACCGCGAACTTGGCGTTGGACAGTGTGTACTCGTGCGCGCAGTACACCGAGGTCTCGGGCGGCATCGAGGTTATCTTCTGTACGGACGTCCACATCTGGGACGCGGTGCCCTCGAAGAGCCGGCCGCATCCCATCGCGAACAGTGTATCCCCGACGAACACCTTGCGTTCGGTGGGGAAGTGGTAGACTATGTGCCCCGCGGTGTGGCCCGGGGTATCCAGCACCTTGGCCACGATGTTTCCCACCGACACTTCGTCGCCTTCGCCGACGGCTCGGTCGGCGCCTGGGATCTCGCCCTTTGTCTCGCCGCGTGGGCCGATCACCTCGCAGCCGTGCCTCGCCTTGAGCTCCGCGTTGCCCCCGGTGTGGTCCCAGTGGTGGTGGGTGTTGAGGATGTGGGTGAGCTTCCACCCCTTCTCCTTCAGGGCTGCCTCGATGGGGGCCACCTCGGGGGTGTCGACCACGGCCGTGGCGCCGGTGGAGGGATCGTGCAGCAGGAAAGAGTAGTTATCCTGCAGGCACGGGAATTGGTACACCTCCATCGCGCCGGTCGCGCCGGTCGGGGACGAAGAGGCGGAGGCTGGGGACGAAGAGAACGCGGAGGTGCCGCCCGCGATGAGGGTTCTTGCCGGGGGGTTCGGTCGCCGGGGTGCGACCGGGCGGGTGGGGCCGGTCCGGTGGGTTCTGGCGCCCTGGGCGAGTTGCCGGAGCAGCGGTGCGTGACGCTGGATCACGGATCGCATGCAGCGACGGATGCGACTGGCACGGATTGGGGTGCCGCGTCGTTGAGTGTGCCGTCGCTAAACTTCGGCTCGCCCAGATCTAGTCTCGTCATAAATTCCAGCACCGACGATCGGCAAGATGGGCTTCACGGTTACCGTCGACAACAGGAAGAAGAAGGTCGGGGGCAACATGCGCGCGTTCGGCGCGAAGGCGGCTGGGGGTAAGATGCGAGCCTTCGGCGACGCCGCACCCAGGCAGACCTCCGCCCTCAACAGGTACGCACCGAGCGCGATCCAAAAATTTGACAAACGCGTTTTTCTTCCCGCCCCCGATCGCTGACGCCCGACCCCACCCAAACCCAGGCTGTCCGGCGGTGTGATCAAGAAGGGGATAGGCTCGAGGCTCGGTGACTCCCGTGACAAGTGGACGCACGACCTCTTCGATTCCCCGGGCGGCAAAGACCTGCGCTCTCGACTCGACGGCGATGGGCCGGGGCGCGGGGGCCGATTCGGCGCGGGAGGCGGACGAGGAGGTCGCGGCGGCCGGGGCGGCGATCTGAGGACCAGGATCGTCCGCGAGGTCCGCGGCGAACGGACCAGGATCGTCCGCGAGGTCCGCGGGGGACGCGGCGGACGCGGGGGTATGCGCAGCGACTTCATGGGCAACCGCGGCGTTGGGTCCGTGGGTGAGTTCCTGAGGGGCATCGGGCTGGGCAGATACGCGGGGACGTTTGCGGAGGAGGAGATCGACATGGACGCGCTGGGACACCTTCGCGACAAGGACCTGCAGTCCATGGGCTTGCCCTTGGGGCCACGGAAGAAGATCATAGCCGCGTTGAAGTGAGAGTCTCTCAACGAGCGGTTCGATGGAGTACAGTACGTGACGGTGATGACGACGTTGAACTGATTATACATCAATCAACTTTGAGGATTCGTTTCGTGATCTCCGCCGCGCCCGGTTCGCCGTCGTCGTAGGTTCTCAGGAGCTTCCACTCCTCCGCCTCCATCTTGCCGTACTTCTTGTATAGCTCCCACATGCCCCCGGTGCCGAACCTGAGGGCGCCGTAGATGGGGAAGAAGTACGGCTTTTTGTAGAGGAGCCTGAAGTGGTACACCTGCTCCCAGGCCCGTTCCACGTACTCCATCCGTTCACCCCTGCCCCTGATGCTCATGACGTTACCCGCGCTCTGTATATCGCCCAGCTTGGGGTTGATCATGATGATCGGCCGGTCCCCCGCCGTCTGTTCCATCTCCTGCAGGTAAGGCAGCACGCTGTACCCCACGATGTTCTGTGGGGAGATGAGGATGAAGTAGTCGTCGTCTGGTTGCGGGACGTCACCGCCGATGGACCCGCGGGTGATGAACTCCTCCGCGTCGCCCCAGTCCATCATGTCCAGGATCCTGGCCACGCCCGATAGGGATAATGGCAAGCCCTGGAACACACCCGCGCCCATGGAGCCCTGCACGCACACCCTCACGCGCTTGCCGTCGGCGGCGAGCGCCATCGCCACCTCGCGGACCAGCTCGAGCATCGTGCCGATGCGGTACACGTCTCCGTTGACGTTGAGCTCGGGGAACTCGATCCACGCCTTGACCCTCGTCTTTGGGTTCTCGCCGGTCACCGCCTCGACCACGGACTCCTTGCAGTCGTCGTAGAACCACTTCCTGACCTCCCGCGGGTGCGGGGTGTTGTTGAGCATCTTGGGTATGTCGGATCGCTCCCTGTAGTCCTTCGGTGGGAGCGTGGACTCGTCCTCAACCTTCGCCTTCTTGCTCATTCCAAACAGCGAGCCCCCGTCCATCCTGCCGCCCATGGCGACCACGCGCATGCCGCGGGGTTTGGTCCGGCGAACCGGCGCCCCGACGACCGGCGCGATTTGAGTGGCGAACGCAGCGGACATCGTGCTCGTTCAGTGTGCGCCGACAGGTCGCATCGATAATATTCTGTTATCCTCAGCCAGTTGGCGATCTCGGGGTCAACCGACGCCCGTCTCGCATCGGTGTGCAGAAGAGATGAGCGCGGAGGAAGAGGCGACGACCACGCCGCCGGCGGAGGCTGAGGAGCCCGCCGCCCCCGCGGCGATCGAGGAGACCCCCACGGTGGAGGATACCCAGGCGAACGACGCGGAGGAGGCCCCCGCGACCGCCGACGCCGGCGAAGACCCCGAGGATGGTACCGCCGCCGACCGAGAAGATGTGTTCGCGGCGGATGACGAAGCGACGGCGGAGCTCTTGGCGGTGGGGGAGAACCTGGCGGGGATGACACTCGCGGATGACCTGACGGGGATGACACTCACGGATGAGGCTCCGCAGCCCGAGCCCGTGAAGACGCCGGACGTCTTCGATCGCATGGGGTACGGGAGCAGCGAAGACGGGGACGGCGGCGAGCGAGCAGCCGCGGACGTGGAGAGCGACGACGACGATCGCGACATGGTGGCGCCCCTCGTGGACGCCATCCGCCGCGCGGACTCGGGCGACGAACCCCTCAGCCCCTCATCCATCGGCGCCAAAGCGTGGGCGCTGTCCTACGAGATCAGCGGCTTCGTCGCCACGCTCGACGCGCCACCGGGCGTCGACGCGACGATCGACGAGCTCCCGCCGTTCATCAGGGACACCGTCGTCGCGCTGCCAACCTTGGCCAGGGCCTTGGCCCTCGCCCCCGAGCCGATCAACACCCAGCGTAAGATACGGATACCCGCCGCGGGCGTCCACAGGGTCGCCGTCGTCGAGATCATCGCCTCGTTACTCGAGATTGGCGTCGCGGACGTCGACGCCGCCGTAGCCGCAGCCGACGTGGTCCCCGGGTCGTTGAGCCTCGTGCCCGCCGTCGCCGCCGTGCTCTTCACGCACACGCAGGGTTCACCGCTGCTGTGCGTGGCGACGAGGGTGGTGTGCCTCGCGCTGCAGTCGCCGACGGAGGCGCTGTGGGCGCCGCTGCTGGGAGATGGATGGGCGACGGCGGCGGCCGACGCGGGGGTCACGCCGGCGGTGGGCGCCGAAGACGACGCCAACCTCGCGACTCGGATCGCGAAGGCGGCTACAGAGGCGATGGAGTTGCGGCCCGGCTTAAGGGATTGCAACGTGGGTTTCGTGTTGATCACCGCGACGACGATGCGGGATTTGGAGGGTGACGAGGATCCGCCGCACCTGGCGATGAGGGAGGCGCTGGAGGCGGATGAAGGGTGGCAGGCGTTTGCATCCGAGGGTGGCGCGTTGGAGCGGTTGGAGAGCGAGAGGAGCGGTGGGCTGTGCGGGCCGAAGCCGTCGCGTGGGATGTCGCTGATGGACATGGCGGGAGGCGGGGGCGGGGGCGTGGGGATGACCAGTCAGGAGCTCCTGCAGGTGCTCCAGTCTCTGTCGGCTCAGCGTTGACGCGAGCAGAGCGGGTGAGTGGCTATAGAGTGGCTATTTAGAGTTGCCGATGAAGACAATAGGACGAGCTTCTAGGTCGCCTTGCGCGCGATGTTCTTGATGCCGGCGCCGACGGTGGTGCACATCACCGTACCAGTGGCCGCCTGCTCCTCGAGGTTGAACGTCACACCGAGGACAGCCTTGAGGATCCGAAGCGTCTCGACGGCTCTCGTCGAGAGCGGTCCGAGCCTAGCCTTGGTGATCATGTCGGGGCCGATGGCCATGAGGAGCAGCACGAGCGGCTGGTGCGTGCTGTCGCACACGCCCCCTCGCGCGATCTCCCCGACCAGCGCCTCCGTGACAGTCTTGCCCAGGTCCTCGGGAACGAGAACCCCGCCCCGTCCGCGCTCCAACCTAGCCTTGAACTCCGCCCTGTGCTCCCGCCTCTTCTCCTTCTCCTCCAGTCTCCGTTCCTTCTCGGACTGTTCCGCCTCCGCGGGATCCTCCCCGTCGCTGTCCTCCTCGTCGCCATCCTCCTCGTCCCCTTCCGTCTCCATCTCCTCGTCATCGTCGTCGTCACTACCCGACTCCTCGTCCCCTTCCGTCTCCTCGTCCCCTTCCGTCTCCTCCTCGCTGTACTCGTCGCTATCCTCCTCGCTGCTGCTGGTCTCCTCCTGCTGAAACACCGAGTACCCGATCTCCTTCCCAGCCGACCCGGCGGTGCTCGCGGCGTCGACGCTCAACAGGCACCCGCTCGTGGTCTCCGCCACCAGGCTCAAACCGAACCCCGGTGACGTCTTACCCTTCTGCCCGTTCCTCGCGTCGCCGGGGTGGTGATCGGTGAAGATGTAGACGTCGGGGAGGAAGTCGTTGAGCACCCCGCGCGACGCATCCACCAATCGATTTCCCGTCTGCGGCGAGACCCGCAGCGTGAACGCGACCCCTCGTACCCGTTTGACCATGCCCTCGTCGGTCCAGTCGATGTTCTTGAGCTGCTTCGCGATGGGGAGCTTGATGCTGATCTCGCCGCCGCCCCCGGGCGCGACGCCCCTCTTGACGATGTTCAGCGCGAGCCCGTCGTCGACGCCGAACTGCCTTTTGATCATCGGCAGCGTGACGGTGCGGATGGTATCGACGGAGATGTCCACCTCGTCGTTGGTGATTCCGTAGAGGGTGAGGTCCACGGGTTTCTTGGCGAAGAGGCAGACCGGGATGACCACCTCGAGGAAGTATCCGATGGCTCGCGCGGTGCCGCAGTCGTGGGAGATGCGCCTGCCGCCGGTCACGATGCCTGGCTTGTACTTGAGCGTGGTGCCCGTCTCGTTGATCTCGACCTTCATGCCGTTCGTCAGCTTGTCCAGCAGACGGAGCAACGATGCCTCGTAGTCCCTCACGCCGGGGTTCTGGTCCTTGGCCCGGATATCGTCGATCCTGCGGGGTGTCACGGGGGGAGAGGGGCGACGGTTAAGTAACGGCGGCGGCGGCGGCGAGGCGCCTTCTGATTCGATGTCGGGGACGCGCGGCGTGAGGTGGGTAGGGTACGGCGATGAAGGCGGAGACGCACCTGAGCGCACGACCCGCCAGCGTGGCGCATACCAGGCGCATGCGGAGGTCCGCAGCGCCCGTGAAGGTCACGTAGTTGGTGGGCATGGCGTCCAACACACGACAGGAAATGTGTGCTCTCGGCGCTGGAAAAGCGACCTCTTTTGCCTGAGCTGTGCTCGTCACCGTGAAACGTATGACTGATGAGTTAGAACACCCGCGTGTGTGCGACTCGAAACCCAGTTCAAAACCCGAGAGGTCGCCCCACGCGTGCCACTCTTGGAGCACGCGACCGGGACTCTTCACCGCCGCGCACTCTTCACCAGTCAGCCACGATGGCTTCTAATGAAGTCCACGAGGAGCCGGAGGTCGAGGACGACGTCGAGGACGTCGAGGACGCCTTCGGCGACGCCCACGCGTCCGATGACGACGACGACTACAACGCCGAGGCCGCGATGGAGGAGTCCGACGACGACGAGGCTGCCGACGTGCTGAGCCCGTCCAAGATCGCGCTCGCCAAGGCGGAGAAGGCCCGTCTCAGGTCGCTCAAGAAGCAGCAGAAGGACGAGATCGAGAAACTCCGCGAGAAGCAGAACGCCTCGATCGCCAAGGTGAGATCATCAAACCCGCAAATCTCAGACGCCCGCGCGGGTGTGCTCCCGCGCAAACGTCCCTTCCCTGCCCCGCCCCGCCGCGGAGAGGCGGGCACATCGCGGTCGTTTCCCGCGCCCGCGATCGCGATCGACGCCGCGGGTTTTAGTTAAGGGTCGATACGAGCACCGGCAGGGGTTCGCCCCGCGCGATCCGAGCCCCGCACGGCCGGCGCGCGTCACCTGCCCGAACACCGCCTGCGCCGATCAGGGTTCGCCGAGTTTCAAGTTTTTTCACTCACCGATCGGAACCCTCCTCTACCCAAACCCTTCCAGGACAACTCCAGCGGCAAGTGGAAGTACCTGATGGCGCAGACCGAGGTGTTCTCGCATTTCCTCGCGGGCACCAAGGCGCACAACGCCAAGAAGGGCGGCCGCCGGTCGAAGCAGGCTGAAGATGCCGAAGATCACGAACTGGTGGAAGCCGCCGAGGAGTACCACGCCGTGCGACTCACGGTGCAACCCGAGTGCATCAAGTTCGGCAAGATGCGCGAGTACCAGCTCGCGGGGCTCAACTGGATGATCCGGCTGTTCGATCACGGCATCAACGGCATCCTGGCCGACGAGATGGGCCTCGGCAAGACGCTCCAAACGATCTCGCTCCTCGGATACCTCAGCGAGTACCGCGGCATCACCGGACCGCACATGGTGGTGGTGCCCAAGTCCACGCTGGGTAACTGGATGAACGAGTTCAAGCGCTGGTGCCCCATGATTCGCCCGTTCAAGTTCCACGGCAACCAGGAGGCGAGGGCGGCGCAGAAGGCCAAGTACCTCGACCCCGTCAACGGCTTTGACGTCTGCGTCACCTCCTACGAGATGGTCATCAGGGAGAAGAACGCGCTCAAGAAGTTCCACTGGAGGTACCTCATCATCGACGAGGCGCACAGGATCAAGAACGAGAACTCCCGCCTGTCCATGGTGATGCGCACGTTCGCGTGCAACAACCGCCTTCTGATCACCGGCACCCCGCTCCAGAACAACCTGCACGAGCTGTGGGCGCTTCTCAACTTTTTACTCCCCGAGGTCTTCGGCGACGCCGGGCAGTTCGAGGAGTGGTTCGGCACCGGCACCGGCGAAGAGGGCGACAAGGAGACCACGGAGGTTGTGCAGCAGCTGCACAAGGTCCTCAGGCCTTTCCTCCTGCGCCGCCTCAAGGCGGAGGTTGAGAAGAACCTGCCCCCCAAGAAGGAGATGATCCTCAAGGTTGGCTTGTCCGAGATGCAGAAGGACTACTACAAGCGCGCGCTCCAGAAGGACATCCAGGTTGTGAACAGCGGCGGCGACAGGAGCAGACTGTTGAACATGGTGATGCAGCTGCGCAAGTGCTGCAACCACCCGTATTTGTTCCAGGGTGCCGAGCCCGGCCCGCCCTTCTTCACCGGCGAGCACCTCGTGGAGAACTCCGGTAAGATGGTCCTCCTCGATAAGCTGCTCAAGAAGCTCAAGGAGAAGGGCAGCCGCGTCCTCATCTTCTCCCAGATGACCCGCCTCCTCGACATCCTCGAGGATTACCTCCTCTTCCGCCGGTACAAGTACTGCCGCATCGACGGTAACACCGACGGGGACACGCGCGAGGACATGATCGACTCTTACAACGCCCCCGGCTCTGAGAAGTTTGTCTTCCTCCTCTCCACCCGCGCCGGAGGTCTGGGTATCAACCTCACCACCGCCGATACCGTTGTCATCTACGACAGCGACTGGAACCCGCAGATGGACCTCCAGGCGATGGACCGCGCGCACCGCATCGGCCAGACCAAGGAGGTTAGCGTGTTTCGCTTTTGCACCGACGGGTCCGTAGAGGAGAAGGTGATCGAGAAGGCGCTCAAGAAGCTCGCGCTCGACGCCCTCGTCATCCAGCAAGGCCGCCTTCAGGAGAACCAGAAGAACCTCAACAAAGACGAGCTCCTCTCCATGGTGCGGTACGGCGCCGATAAGATCTTCGACAGCACCAACAGCACCATCACCGACGAGGACATCGACACCATCATCGCCAAGGGCGAGGACGAGACCAAGATGCTCAACGAGAAGATGGCCGGCTTCACCGACAAGGCTCTCAAGTTCTCCATGGACGCCGACGCCACACTCTACGAGTTCGACGACGAAGATGAAAACAAGGAGGTCTTCGAGGGGCTCGACATGAAGGCTGTCATCGCGCAGGGCTGGATCGACCCGCCCAAGCGCGAGCGCAAGAAGAACTACAACGAGTCTGACTACTACCGTGACGTCATGAACCAGGGCCCACGGAAGCCCGCGGCGTCCGGCCCGAGGATCCTCAAGCTCCAGAACATGTCAGACTTCCAGTTCTACGAGGTGCCCCGCATCACCGAGCTCTACAACAAGGACGTGGCCAGGAGGCAGTACGAGTGGCACCGCGAGAAGCAGCTGGAGGCGCTGCAAAACAACGCCGTGCCCCAGGATCTTCCCCCCGAGGAGCCAACCGCCCCGAAGCCCCTCACCGAGGCTGAGCGCGAGGAGTACGAGTCCAAGCTCAACGGCGGGTTCAAGGACTGGAACCGCCGCGACTTTCAGGCGTTTTGCCGCGCCGCCGAGAAGTACGGCCGCGCCGACCCGGAGGGCGTAGCGAGCGAGATTGAGGGCAAGACGCTCGAGGAGGTCAAGGAGTACAACGCGTCGTTCTGGCAGAGGTACACCGAGATTGCCGATTACAAGCGCATCCTGGGTAACATCGAGAGGGGCGAGGCGAAGCTTCAGCGCCAGAACGAGATGCTCAAGAACGTGAAGCGCAAGCTCGAGATGTACAAGAACCCGTGGCGGGACTTAAAGCTGGTGTACGGCAGCTCGTCCAAGGTCAAGTCATACACCGAGGAGGAGGACAGGTTCCTGCTGTGCTCCATCCCCGAGGTTGGGTTCGGGAACTGGGAGGAGCTCAAGGCGCAGATCCGCCAGCACTGGCTCTTCCGATTCGACTGGTTCATCAAGAGCCGCACCCCCAAAGAGCTCCAGAGGCGCATCGAGACGCTCATCAACCTCGTGGAGAAGGAGTTTGAGGAGATTGATAAGAAACGGCCGGGTGGCGGCGGCGGTGCCCCCGCGTCGAAGAAGCCCAAGGCTTGAACGAACTCAGGGGGCTGGTAATTCTTTACTAGAGGGACGAGCGCGGGTGTTTGTGAGGAGGACTAGAACCCAACTCGAGACGAATGCAAAATACGACAGTGTCAAAATATTATTCCAACCGCGTCGCCCAAAGTAAATCGTACCCAATACATTAGTTCCCAGTACACGAAGGGTGCATCACTTGCCGAGCACGGCCATCGCACGCGAGGGCCTGGGGCCCATGGGCGCGGGCTCGAAGTCGTCGAACACGTCCATGCCCTTGAGCTGCTTCGTGGGCGTCATCGCCGGGGCAGCCTTGCTGCCGAAGATGCCGCCGATGTTGACCGAAGCCTTAGCCTGGAAGCCGGCGCCCCTGGACGCGAGGCCGCTGGAGCGCCCGCCCATAGACTTGGACGCGACGCCACCCTGGAACACGAGCCCATCGTCGTTCTCGGACCTCGCCATCTTCTTGGCCGAGAGCATCTTCGGGGAGGTCAGCGGGGACCAC
>Ga0257106_1000731_pt1 | contig 18017 bp, 17 predicted proteins | sample LP_taG_3_FD_190177 | JGI IMG/M metagenome (GOLD analysis project Ga0257106, IMG submission 190177) | Marine microbial communities from Northeast Subartic Pacific Ocean, Canada - LP_J_2011_P26_10m | ecosystem: Environmental > Aquatic > Marine > Oceanic | place: Canada: Northeast Subartic Pacific...
ATATATGGTTCTTCTAGTTATCAAACACTTTGCTTTGACGAAAGAAGTGTTGGTTGGACAACATTTTACACATATAATCCTAGCTTTATTACTAGTTTAAAAGGAAATTTATATACTAGCAAAGATGGTAAATGGTATCAAAGTTACATAAAAGGAGCTCCTAGAAATAAATTTCATGATGACACTGCTTCGGCGCCTAGTGAAGTTAAATTTATATTAAACCCAGCTCCTGATAAAATGAAAAACTTTAACACAATAAGTTACGAAGGAACTAATGGTTGGGAAGTTACATCTATATTAAGCGATGAAACAGGGCTTGATTTAAATGTAGAAGAAGATCAGTGGGAAATATCTACTGACACAGCGTCTACAATATGGAGTTATAATCAAGGTCAATACACAGACGGTGGCGTAACACAATACGCTGGATTTGCTAGAAAACAAAACAAGTATGTAGCTGCTATAAAAAGTAATACTCCAGCTCAACAAGGTGAGGTTATTTTTGGTAACTCAATGATGGGTATAAAAGGTTACACAGCTTTAGTTACAATGAGAACAGATATTGGAAGATCTGTAACAGCTAATGGACAAACACAAACATTGTTACCTACTGCTATTGGTCAATTAAAAGAACTATTTTCAGTAGGAAGCACATTTTCAATACAATAAAATTATATGAAATTAAATATTAGAAAACTACAAGAAAGCGACTGGTCGTTGCTTGAAGGTTGGTGGAAAGACTGGGGTTGGCCCGTATTAAGTAAAGATATATTACCTGACAATGGAACAGGTGGTATAATGATCGAACATGATGAAAAACCTATAGCTGCAGGGTTTATATACTGGAGCAATTCAGGAATGTGTTGGTTAGATTGGATAATATCTGATAATAAAGGAAGCAAAAGAGCTAGACCTTTAGCAGTGAAACTGTTAATAGAAACTGCAGAAGACATGGTAAGGGCAGCTGGTAAAAAATGCCTAATGTCAATCAGTAGAAGCAATAGCTTATTAAAAATACATAAAAAATTAGGGTGGACTATAGATAAAACTCCATCTCACGAAATGATTAAAAGAATAATTTAAAAATAATAATATGGCAGCAGTAACAGCAGCGGTCGCTGGCACAGTAGGTAGCGCAGTAGTTAAAGGCATTGGCGCTAAAAAAGCAAGCAGAAGAGCAGGTAGAAAAGCTGCGGCTGCGCGTAGAGCTATTTCTGATTTAGAAGCAAACAGACAAGATGTAATAAACCCTTTTGATAATATGGAAGGAGTTGCAGATATGGCAGAAAACTTAAGTGGCATGATGTCTAATCCTATGGCTAACCTAGGTGTCGCAACTCAAGCGGCGGAGATGCAAGCAGAAGAGGCTGATATAGCACTAGCAAACACTTTAGATACATTAAGAGCCACAGGGGCTGGTGCTGGAGGGGCTACAGCGTTAGCACAAATGGCGCTTAAGAGTAAGCAAGGTATAAGCGCTAGCATTCAACAACAAGAAGCTCAAAATCAAAAATTAAGAGCTCAAGGAGAACAAAACCTACAACAAAGACAGGTTGCTGAAGAACAAAGAGTACAAGGTGTAGAAATGAACGATGCTATTAGACTGCAAAACGCAGAATCACAAGGAAGAGCGTTTGAATTTAATACACAAGAAAGCAGGGATAACACTAAACTTAGTAGATTATATGGACAACAAGCAAACGCAGAAGCTAATCAAGCTCAAGCAAGAGCCTCAGGTGTTAATGCTTTGGCAGGTGGATTAAGTGGTTTAGGTAGCTTAGGAACTTCAGGGGCTTTTGGTAAATTTCCACCAGGATAAATAATAAAAAAACATAATGGCAAAACAAAATCAAGCAGGTTACCCAGTAACTGTAATAAAGCCTTTTGACGAAAGAGAAATACAATCTATAGCAGCGCCTTTTGTTGCTTTAGGTAACGCGTGGCAACAAGGCCAAGATGCTCTTACAGCAAAACAAAAAGCTATACGTAACAGAGAAGCTACAATGTATGAAACCGCTTATAAAGGTTTAGGTAAAATAGAAAATATAGACTATGCCACTTATGACGATAACATGAGAAAGTTTTTTGATGGTAAAGTAGATGACTATGTTAACATTAAAAACAACATTGATTCTGGCCTTATAAGTCCTCAAGAAGGAGCTAGGTCTTTATCTTATATATCTAACATGATAGATGAATATAAAACGTTAGCGCCAAAAGTTTTAGCACAGGCCAAATACATGATGGACAATGGTGCTGGTGGTAATAATTTGTTATCAAAACTAAATGATCCAAACTTAGAGATTTTGTTTTCAAAATTACTTGAAGGTTCTGGCGAGGTTACTTTAGCAGAAGATAATAACGGTAAAATGTATTTAAAAGGTTCTGGTAAACTAGACGGACAAGACTGGAATTATAATTTAAACTTAAGTGAGTTTGAAAAATTAGACGCTAAAGGAGATAGTTTAGCAATAACAACAGTACCTTTAGACGACATAGGTTTAACTGATGTAGCTAAAGCAGCTTTAGAGTCTTCAACCTACGAAGAACAAAAACAAAATGGAACCTCTATAGCGTATACTAATGTTGATCAAGTTAGACAAGTATTAAGCGGTCCCATGAACAATGCTATCGTAGATATAACTAAGGGTGAAGACTTTGCTAGCGTATGGGCTGATCAAATATATAAAGACAAAACAGTAGATCAATTAAAAGAAGAAAACTTATTGTGGGACGCTGCTGATCCAAGTAAAATGAAAACAGCTATTGATTGGTTAATAGATCAAGCTATAGATATAAATGTTCCTATACAACAACAAATTCAATTTGAAGGAAGAGGTGAGAATAATTCTTTTGATCCTACTAGCAAGATGGTAGGTGTAGATGAAAACTCTACTTTTAATGTGAAATCTAAAATAGAAGTCAAAGAAGATGTTACTGATACGCAAGCTGGAGATACAGTTCGTATTTACGCAACTGATCCTGTTGGCTCTATGCAAGCTACTGAAAAAAGCGGTGATTACCTTAAAGTAACTGAAAAAGGAAGTACAATAACTGTGTCTTTTGGAGACGAAACTGAATTAGATGACGATGGTAAACCTGTGTCTCCTGAGGTTGTAAAATATGATCTTACTAAAGAAAAAGATTTTATTTCATATTTTCAAAAAATAAGAGAAAGAAATAAAAGGTTTGAAGGTACGGCTCAAGATTCACAAAAAAGAAAAGAAGACTTTTTACAAGAATTAAAAATGGAATTTCTTAAACAAGAAAATCAAAAAAAAGACGCAGGCGCTAGAAACGAAATAAGTGATACGTATACGCTTGAAGATTTTAAAAACTCAAAAGATACAAGCTCTATGAGCTTAGACGAAATAATAAGCGCGTATAAAAAAGAAGTAGATAAAAGAGTAAAGCAGCTTCAAGAAGCGGCTGATTACAAAGTTAAATAATATACATATGAATCAACCAGAATTTTATACAGCAATTGGTTTTGACGAGCCTGTTGACATAAATGAATTGAGTGAAGAAAATAGAAAGTTCTTTTTTGAACAGTTCTCACCTAAACCAGTAAAGAAAAACGATCCTGCTGTAAATGCGGAGACCAATGTGGGATCGACAAACAATACGGTCTCACTGTCGGTAGATGGTTCTTTGGATTTAAAAAAAGATAGAGAATTAATACAAAAGTCTAATTTTACTGAAGAAGAAAAAAATAAAATAATTTCTAATGCAAAAGAAGAATACCGTATATTAACTAGCGGTGAAAAAGAAGACGTTTCAAATTTAACAACTAGAGAAGAAGAAGGAGATTTTATAACAAAAAATATTTTAGAAGGTATAGAAGGTCAAGAAGATAATTCAGATTTTAAAACTTCAGAAGCTGTAAAAGACTTTTTTAAACCTATGCAAGAAGGTTTAGCAGATTTAGGAGGTTTTGGGTATTCTTTATTTACTGGTTTTGGAGATAAAATAACAAAACTATCATCAAACAAAAACGATGAAAGTATAGAAAAACTTGATAATATTATAAATGATAAGAAAAGCACTCCTTATCAAATTGAAAACGCTAAAAATTTAAAAAAACGCAGAGAAACTACGCGTGATAAAGTTAAAGAAAACGAAACAAGTAGTTTTAATGATAAAAAAATATTAAAAGATTCAAGAGATATAAGAGACTTTAATCTTATTAAAAAAAATCAAAAGCAAGTAGCTAGAAAAAATTTAATAAAACAAGGTAACAAAAACCCAACTCAAGAACAGCAATTAAAATATATAGAAAAAAACAAAGATGATGAAGATTTTAAATCATCTGTTGAAAATATTTTTGTAGACGGTGTATTAAAATCAGAGCAAAAACGTGCTTTAATAGAAGTGAATAGAGATGAAGCTGGAGCTATACTAAAAGGAGAAAATCAAAAAAATTTAACAGAAGCAGCTGAAAGAATTGCTGATTCATTAGATGATAAATCAAAACTAAATATAGAAACATCAGGCGTTATAGATTCAAAAATAAAATTAGTTGAACAATCGTTAAGATCTTTATATACTTTAAAACCAAGCTCACAAGAAGAAGCTGATTTAATAATAGAAAAAGTAAATTCACTTTTAGAAGAAAGAAAAGGATTAATTAATGCTTATGGCGGTGTTGTTAATGAGCAAATAAAAATAGGCACTGAAGCGGAAGATATTAGAGACTATTTAAACACAGTTAGTCGTAACCAAGGTTGGTTAGTAAATCCTGTAGGAGCTTTAGTAGGTGGTGCGTATGATTTTGTTGATGGTGTTGATGAATTTGTAGATAGAATTACTTACTCACCATGGGAAGCTGTTGGTGATGTTGTTAAATATACTACAGATAAAGATTCTTGGCTTCATAAAAGCGTGTTGTCTATGGAAGGTTTAGAAAAAACTAATTTTGGTATTGACACAGCTATAAACAATATGAGAGAAGGTTTAGCAGAGCCTCTTAGCGTAAGTGAAATAGACAATTGGAGTGACATGTGGCAATGGAGTTCTTATTTAGTAGGGTCTCAAGCTACAAATACCGCTGTTATGTTAACTACAGGTGGATGGGCACTTCCATTGTTAGGCGCTAGCTCCGCAGGAGCATCATTTAATAACATGCAAGAAGAAATAGACTTATACGGAGCTGAGTATACGCCTCTTCAGATGTACACTGTTGCTTTAGGTACTGGTTTAGCAGAAGCCTTAAGTGAAAGAATAACTTTAGGTCAATTAAATAGAATTAAAAGAGGTTTAGCCGCTAGTAAAAAATCTTTAAAACAAGGTAGTAGAGATTATATAAAAAATTTATTTACAGAAAAAGGTGCTAAAAACGCTGCCTTAGGTGCTTTTGTTTATGGTAAAGAAACTTTTGAAGAAGGTTTTACAGAAGCTGTGGCTGGTTTTTCACAAAGAGCTTTAGAAAGGTATGTGCTAGGAAAAGACGTTGATTTATTTGACGGTATGTTAGATGAATTTATATCTGGAGCATTTATGAGTGGTTTTGTTTACAAAGCCCCTGGTTTAGGTATAAAAATGTACAGAGCGTTTCAACCAGCTGATTCTAACGAAGCAATAGGTAAGCTTCAAACAAGAATGGATGAAATAGGTAAGATACTAGAAAACAGTCCTTCTATGGATGGTCAAATAAGAAAAAAACTAGAAGACGAGCTACAAGACAGTGCTACTAAAGTTCAGCAAATAATGGCTAGAGACTTTAAAAACATGGACAAAATGACTCAACAAGAGCAAAATGACCTGTTAAAAAAAGAAGATCAAATATATAAGCTAAGAGAACTATACGATGCCACTGTAAATGATAATAGTATAAACGAAAAAGATAAAACCTCTATATTAAATAGTTTAAACGCTGAGTTTAAATCTATGAATAATGATAAAATAAAAATATTATCTGAGGTAAACGTAAGAGAAGAAATATCTTTAGCGCAAAAACTAGGTAAAGAAACAGGTAAAACCGATTTTGGTGATGATGCTGTTGGTACAGGTCAAGCTGTAGAGGTTGTAGAAGATGATGCTGCTTTTATGGAAATGACTGGCTCAAATGAAACTAGTGTTGAGGGTACTGAATTAGACAACGGTCAAATAGTTCTTAATAAAGCTCAAATGATGGCCTCTGCTATGCGTAACAATGGTAATATAGGTACTGGTATACATGAGGTTTTACACAAAGTATTAAAATCTGAATTTAGCAGTAAAGATCCAGCAAAAGCTAAAAAATTAAAAGACCAATTTTTAAAAGTATTAAAATCTGAAAATAAATCAATACATGATTTAGTTATAGCTAGAGCTAATGCAAACTACACCGTAAAATATTTAAGGGAGAATCCTGATGAATACATTACAATATTTGCTAGTGTATTAAAAGAAAATAACATAGAGTACAGCCAAGCAACAGATAGTGTGTTTAAAAAATTAGCTAATTTTGTTGGTGGTTTATTTAGTAGTAAATTAGATGTAGATCCAAACGACTTTAAATTTAAAGATGGTAAAGATTTATATAACTTTGTTCAAACATATGTTAAAAATACTTCTGAAGGTAAAATATCTGACAGAGCTAAACAATTAGCTGACGCAGGCAAGGACATTACAACTGACGGTAAACTTTCTAAAAATGCTTCTGACACTGTTCAAGAAATATTTGAAACTAAAGGTAAAGATGGTGCTTTTGAAATAATAGAACAATATAGAGGTATGGCTAATAAGCTAGCTAATAAATACCAAAATGTACCAGGTTTTGAAAGACAACTACTTGTTGATGAAATACTAACAGGTAAACGTGGTGTTATAGATATGATAAATGAATATAATGCGGAAACTAATGTTCCTTTAGCTGCTTATATAAATAAATTTTTATCATCAAGAGCTATAGAAGCTGCTAATAGAGTTTTAAAACAAGAGTTTGAAACTGACGTAACAGAAGCTAAGGCGGTTGTAGCTACAGAGGCTTCTACAGAGGTTGAAGTAGAAACAAAAGCTAAACCAAAGCCTAAATTAAGAAAAGATTTAAAGTTGCAAGATGATGTTATAGACAAGATTAAAAACGCTGTAATCAAAACTTTTGGAACTAAACTACCTAGTGTTAAATCACCTCAGTTTAAAAAAGAACTAGAAAAACAATTTAAAACAGAACTAAAACCTGTTATAGCTAAACTGATGGGTAGAACTGATAGTTATGAAACTTTTTTAAGAGACAATTTTGAAGCTATATATAAAGCACTACCTCAAGAGATAATAAACAAAAGATTTAGAGACTTTGCAGATCCTGTAATGAAAGACGGTAAGCAGGTAAGAGAAAAGACAGCGCAAGGTAATGCCGTTTTTACCAAGAAAAAAATTACTAAAGCTGAATTCATAAAATATTTTTTAGGTTCTGATGTAGGTAGATCAACTCAAGGAACTAGAAAAACTGCACTAGCAGAAGCTTTATCACAAGAGTTAGCTTTAGATGCTACTATGGAAGTTATACAAAACCCAGGTGTATTAGAAAAAGCTATAGCTATATCTAACTTAGTAGATGGTGACTTTACTATAGAGGGAGTTTCTTTAAGTATAAAAAGACCTAAAGGTGTTAAGTTTTCTAAGGTTGAGTTAAACGATTTTAATGATGATATAGCTGATCAATTAACTTTAACAAACGCTTTTCAAAGTGGTCCTTTTAATACTGTTAAATTACAACAATACAATAGCCAAGCTCTTAGTTATAAAAAACTATTAAAAGATCTTAATGTTGAAGGTTTTGATATGAAAACTGCTAAAGGTAGAAAACAGTTTTTAGACTATGCTTACACTAGTAACATGATAACTAAATTTCCTAAAGCTTTTTGGAGAAGCATGCAAGGAACAACTGATGATTCTGTTTTAGATCCAAATATTCGTTCTAAACCTGAGTCACAGTCTGATACTGGTTACCAGATTTTAATACAAGAGTTAGACGATAGCGGAAATCCAGTGTCAGTTGGTTACGACGTTGATACGTTTGACAGTAGTACTTTAAGAGACTTTGCTGGTAATTTGCCTTTTAGAAATGTAACAGAAGCAGATGCTTGGATTAACCAAATTGAAAATGGAGAATATGAAATAGACGGAAAAATTGTACCTGCAATTAATTTTGCAAATGAAAATTCTATTAGTCCTAACATTATGGCTGCTTTGTCGAGTACAAAGTATACTAACATGAAAGAAAATAAAAAACAAAGTTTTAACAAAATAAAAACTAGTAAATTTCAAGCTGAGCAAGACAAATCAATAGATGGATTAAAAGAAATATTTTTAATATTTGAACAAGCTATTAAAGACGATAAAAATGCCGCTGCGTTTGTAGGAGCTATATTAGCATCTACACCTTCTAACCAAGGTCATTTTATGAGAACGTCAGCACCAATTAGATTTTTTACAACTAATTTACAAGCTGGGCCAAAAGGAATAAGATTTGTAGAAGAACATAGCTTACCTGCGTCAAGCGTTGCTAAATATTTATTTGCGTTAGCTGTAAACGGAACAGTAGAAGCTAATTTTAAAGGTGTTAAAGAGAATTATTACCAAGGTGCTATTAACGAAATAGATGATAAAAAATTAAAAGGAACAATGTTAAACGGAGAAAAGTTTAACTACGGCTCTATAATGCCTTTAGGTTGGACTATAAACGATCAAACGTGGGCTAGATATTTTAACATTAACGTAGGTAACACAAGAGGTGGTATTGATCCTGCTAAAATTATATGGAATGACGGCAAAAGTATTGCTGAAAAAACAGGAGTTAATTCTTATGGCTTTATAGCAAAAGGAGAAACTAAAATTACTGAAAAAGAAGCAAAAACTCAAAACGGAAGGTTATCTAGAAATATACCAGTCGATGCTTCTATTAGTAAACAAGTTGAAATAATGTCTAACATGGACAAAACTATGAAGCTTGCTAGAAATATTGATACACCTGAAAAAGGTATTAGCGTATTTGATTTTGACGATACTTTAGCTAAAACAAATAGTAAGATATTAGTTACAATGCCTGATGGCAAAAAAATGAAAATAGACGCTACAGAGTTTGCTAGAAGAGACGCTGAGCTAACTGCTAAAGGAGCTAAATACGATTTTAGTGAATTTAACAAAGTTATAGATGGTAAAAAAGGACCACTTGCTGATTTAGCATTAAAACGTCAAGGTAAGTTTGGTAGCAAAGATATATTTGTATTAACAGCTAGGCCACAAATAGCTGCTAGTGCAATTAAAAAGTTTTTAGATGGTATAGGATTAAGTTTACCTTTAGCTAACATAACAGGTTTAGAAAATGGATCACCACAAGCAAAAGCTGACTGGGTTTTATCTAAAACTTCTTTAGGTTATAATAATTTTTATTTTGCAGATGATGCGATTAAAAATGTTAAAGCAGTTAAACAAATATTAGATCAAGTTGATGTTAAGTCTAAGGTTCAAATAGCTAAATTTAGTAAAGCATCAAACCTTAACAAACAGTTTAACAATATTATAGAAGACGCAACAGGCATTGCTAATTACAAAAACTTTTCAACAGCAAGAGCAAGAACTTTAGGTAGAGGAAAAAGTGCAGGATGGTTTATACCACCTCAAGCAGAAGACTTTGTAGGTCTACTATATCCTTTATTAGGTAAAGGTAAAACTGGTGACGCTGGTATGAAGTTTTTTAAAGAAAACTTATTAGATCCTTTTAATAAAGCTGAAAACGCTTTAACGCAAGCTAAAATATCTGTAGCAAATGATTTTAGAGCTCTTAAAAAACAATTTAAAACTATACCTAAAACTCTTAAAAAAGAAGCTATGGATGGTTTTACATATGGAGACGCTGTAAGAGCATACATATGGGCTCAACAAGGTATGGAAATACCTGGTTTATCAAAAAGAGACGCTGTAGAATTAATATCTTTTATTGAAAACGATCTTGAATTAAGACAATTTGCTCAAGGTTTACAAATGATACAAAAAGATAGAATGTATCCTGAGCCTGATGAGTCTTGGTTGGCTGGAACTATAACTACTGATATTATAGGAGGTATAAACAATGTTGTAAGAAAAGAATATTTACAAGAGTGGGAACAAAATATAGATATTATGTTTTCTCCTGAAAACTTAAACAAACTTGAAGCTGCTTACGGACAAAACTATAGAGAAGCTTTAGAAAATATTATTGCTAGAATGAAGTCTGGTACTAACAGACAAAAAAGCAGTAGTAGAGTTATAAACGAAATAACAGATTGGCTAAACAACTCTGTTGGAGCTATCATGTTCTTTAACACTAAGTCTGCTATATTACAAACTATATCAGCTATAAACTTTGTTAACTATGGAGATAATAATATATTAAAAGCTGGTTTAGCGTTTGCTAACCAACCTCAATATTGGAAAGATTTTAATAGACTATTTAACTCTGAGTATTTAGTAGCAAGACGTAATGGCTTAAAGATAAATGTAAACGAATCTGAAATAGCAGATGCTGTTAAAGATGCTAAAAACAAACCAAAAGCAGCTATAGCTTATTTACTTAAAAAAGGTTTTTTACCTACACAAATAGCGGATAGCTTTGCTATTGCTTCAGGTGGTGCAACTTTTTATAGAAATAGAATAAATACTTATTTGAAACAAGGATTAACACAGCAAGAAGCAGAGTCAAAAGCATTTGAAGATTTTTATGCTATATCAGAAGAAACACAACAATCTAGTAGAACAGATCGTATAAGTCAAGAACAAGCTAGTGTTGCTGGTAGAGTTATACTAGCTTTTGCTAACACTCCGCAACAATATGCTAGAAGATCTAAAAAAGATTTCTTAGATTTAATAAACGGAAGAGGTGGACCAGGAGCTTGGAAAGGTCAAATAGGTAGAATAATATATTATCAAGGCGCACAAAACTTAATGTTCAACGCTTTACAAAATGCTTTATTTGCTATGTTGTTTGATGATGAAGATGAAGAACCTCAAGATAAATCTTTAAGAATAGCAAACGGTATGGCTGATTCTACTTTAAGAGGTATGGGAATATATGGAGCCGCAGCGTCAACCTTAAAGAATATAATACTTAAGTATTACACTGAAAATCAAAAGAAAAATCCTAAAACTGAAGATGCTGCTTTAGAGATGTTAAGCTTTTCACCACCATTAGATTCTAAAGTAACTAAGTTTAGATCAGCGTTACGAACTCTTAATTGGGAAAAAGATGAAATAGCAGAAAAAGGATTTAGTTTAGATAATCCAGCTTATTTAGCTGGTGGGCAAATAGTTTCAGCATTTACAAATATCCCTCTAGATAGAGTTATAAAAAAATATAACAACTTAGACAAAGCTTTTGAGCAAGAAACTGAAACATGGGAAAGTGTTGCATTAACGTTAGGTTGGTCAGAATGGGAAATAATGGGTCCACCAAAAAAGAAAAGTAAAAGTAAAAGTAAAAAAAGAAAACGTAAATTTTAAATAATATGAAAAAACTAATAATGCTAGTAATGCTACTATGTAGCTGTGGAAGTTATCAATACATTAATGATACTATGCTTATAACAGAAAAAACAAATGTTTCTATGTTTAGCAATTATGACACTAATATTATACGTTTTGTTATTAAACCAATAACACCAAGGTTTTATCTTGCTAATAATTATGGATACTGGGGCATGAGACCTTTGTGGTATGATTTTGATTTTTATCAAGGTAGTTATTATTCTTATTATTCTAGTTTTTATAGACCATGGAATTATTGGAATTATTATCTTAGACCTTGGAATCAAGGACCTTTTAATAATCAAGGTTATAATGTAGTTTATAATTCTAGCAGAAGAAATAGTATTGAAAACAATATAGTTAGTAGGCCAAGCAGATCTAGAGTCATTCTAAATAAGAAGCCAGTTATAAGTTATAAGCCATTAATAAAACCAAGAGTAAATTACAATAGGCCAAAGCCTATAATAAATAATAGCTATAATAAACCTAGCTTTAATAGTAAACCTAGTTTTAATTCTAGGCCAAGTTATAATTCAAAACCAATTAATAATAATTCACCTTCTTTAGTTGTAAGAAGTTTAAAAAAAGGAAGCTAAAATGAGTAATAAAATTTCAGAAAACACTGAATTAACTTTAGATTTAAAAACACTAACAATAATTGTAGCATTTGTTGTAACCGTAGTGGGTATGTGGTTTGCTCTTCAGAAAGATATAGATCTTGCTAAAAAGCTACCTGAGCCAGAGGTTAGTAGAACTGAGTATGATTTAAAAGATCAATTAATCAGGGAAACTATAATGAATACGCAAGATAAAGTAGAAGAAAACAGTGATAAGCTAGATAAAATAGACGAAAAACTTTATCAGATCATTAAAAAATAAAACTATGAAAAACATTTTAACCTTAATAGCTATATTTTTAGCTAGCAATATTTACGCGCAAAAATACGTTTTATTAGAAATTAACTCTGAATGGAACTTAAGAAACTCTGCTAAAATAGATAAGATTAAAAATGTAGAATATAGGATAGCTTATTTAGAGGAACAAACACCAGCTTTTAGAAAAAAAATAAAGTCAGTTCCAATAGCTATATTGTATAAAGATAATAATAAGATCGCACAATGGAATGCTGATATAAGTTTTAAACTTATAATTACTGAAGAAGAGATTCTAAAAGCAATAAAAGAAAATGAGTAAAATAAGCGAACATATTACTTTAGCTGAAGCAATACACTCAAACACAGCTAAAAGATGTGGTATAGATAATTTACCTAATGAAGAGCAAACTAACAACATGAAAATGTTAGCTGAAAAGATTTTTGAACCACTAAGATTATGGGTTGGTGGACCAATAAAAATAAACAGTATGTTTCGTTCTGAAGAATTAAATAAGGCCATAGGAGGATCATCTAGTTCTCAGCATTGTAAAGGTCTAGCAATGGACTTAGACGACGTCTATGGACATAAAACTAATGCAGAGATGCATGAATGGATATGTAACCACTGTAATTTTGATCAAATCATATGGGAATTTGGTAATGACAAAAATCCAGCATGGATACATGTTAGTTATATAAGTGTAGACAAAAATAGAAACAGAAAGCTACTTGCTGAAAAAGAGTTTGGTAAAACAGTTTATAAAATAATAAAATGATAAAAAAAGGTAGATTAAAAGAAATAGTTTCAGAATTACAAGGTGCTTCTAAAATGCACTTAAAGCAGTCTAAAGAAATTGAAAAACATATAGACGATATGGGTCCTAAGGAAATAAGATCAATCGAAGAAGATTTTGGTAAAGCCAAGAACGAGCAAAGTCTAGGTGTAACTATGCCAGCGGGTGCAATATTGCGTTCAGCAGGAAGAATGCTATCACCAGAATTTCCACAGGATGAGGCTAAAAATAAAAAATACCTTAACGCTGTGCAAGAAATGAAACCTTTTGAATTGAAATCTGACGGAAGTCCAGGAAGTAAAGATATAGCTCCTAAGAAAGCGGCAAGCTGTTGGAAAGGCTATGTAGCTAAAGGTAAAAAGAAATCACCTAGTCGTAAAAAAACTAAAAGTGGAAAAATTAAAATGGTTAACAATTGCGTTAAAAAATAATTATGTTTGAATTAAAATCACCATTATTAAAAAAAAGCAAAGAGCCTAGGAAAACTACTAAAGGTAAAGGTAGAAACTTTAGAACAACTGAAGAAGGAGCAGGTATGACTGCAAAAGGTGTCGCAAGTTATAAAGCTAAAAACCCAGGCAGTAAACTAAAAACAGCTGTAACAGGCAAAGTTAAAGCCGGTAGTAAAGACGCTAAACGTAGAAAATCTTTTTGTGCTAGGTCAAAAGGTTGGACTGGCGAAAGAGGTAAAGCTGCTAGACGTAGATGGAAATGTTAAAATAAGGAACCTTTTTAGAATGGGCACCATACCCAAACGTTCCTGTAACCAAGAAGGGGATCTCAATTGAGGTCCCCTTTTTGCATTTATCCATCACAAGCAACACAGTCTTCCATAGCTTCTTTGGCAATATCGCCACGTAAGACTGATTCTGTCCGCATATAGTACAAAGTTTTAACTCCTTTATACCAAGCATCCATGTGAACTTTATTAATCCACTTTGGTGTTGCTTCGCTAGGGAAAGCTAAGTTTAAACTTACACTTTGATCTATATACTGCTGTCGGATGCCAGCTTGCCTAACCAACTCTAACTGGTTAAGTTCTTTAAAGGTTTTAAATACTTCTTTTGTATCTTTGCTTAAACCTTCTATATCTTGTACCGAACCTCCATCGGCCAATATTTTGTCCCATATTTCTTTTGTGTTTAATTTTTCTTTTTTAAGAATATTTTCCAAGGTTGGGTTTTTACGTATAAAAGTACCTTTTGCACTTTGCTCTGTAAAAATGTTAGCAGCCCAAGGCTCAATGCCCGGTGAGACGTTTCCACTAAGTTTGCTATTGCTAACAGTAGGAGCAACAGCACGTAAGTGGGTATTACGCATACCAGTGCCAACACACCAAAGAGGTTCTCCATATACATCTGCGAGAGCCATGCTAGCTCGTTCAGATTCGATTTTAATTTGACTAAAAATTTTTCTTGTTTCATATTGTGCTAATAGACCTTCAAATGGTAAACCTCTTTCTTGTAAATACGTGTGCCATCCAAGTACACCTAAACCTAATGCTCTACCTTTTTCGGCAGATCTTACAGAATTTTCAAATCCTTTTCTGTATTTAGCTTTTTGTATAAACTCTTCCAACACGCCGTCAAGAAACCATATCGCGTCATGTATTATGTTAGTATTCTTCCATTCGTCATATTTAGCTAGGTTTAAACTAGATAGACAACATATAAAACTGTGATTTTCGTCTGTGTGCAATGTAATTTCACTACAGATGTTAGTCATGTGTACTTTTAATGCGTTTTGTTTATAGGCTGTGGGGTTATTCTTATTTGTATTTCCCTTAAAAAGCACGTATGGTTCTCCAGTAGCTTTACGCTTTTGAAGTAATTTTCCCCAACGTTTTCTAGCTTCTGCATCTCCTTGTTCAAGTCTTCGCATGAACTTATCGCCGACAACAGCGCACTGATGCAAGTTAAGTGATTGACGATTGACGTCTCCTTTGGGTTCACGTATTTCGATCCACTCTTCAAAATCGGGGTGTTCAATATTAATATTAACCGATGCAGCTCCTCGTCTGACAGATCCTTGATTAGTGGCAAGTATTGTTGAATCGTAGATTTTACAAAAAGGCACAACGCCGTCACTTGTTCCATTTCCTTTTATTTTAGCTCCGGCAGGTCTTATTTGATTTATACCGATACCAACTCCACCGCCGTGTTTAGCAAGTAGCATCATTTCTAAGTTTTTTTCTCCTATGTCTATTATGCTATCAGCTACATCAATACCGAAGCAAGATATAGGAAGGCCGCGATCAGTCCCAGTATTACTGAGAACAGGACTAGCAAGACACAACCAACCATTCCATATATACTTAAAGAAAGTTTCTTCAAGCTCTGGTCTATCAAGTCGTTTTGCAACTGTATTGCAGACTCTGTCATAGGCGTCTTTAGGAGACTCGCTGCCAAGAAGATATCCCCCTGCGATAGTTTTTTTGTAGACTTCAGTGTCTCCCCACTCTGGATAGTCTTTTCCTTTTTTCCATTCATTATTCCACATCTAAATCTAATTTCTTTTCTGGTTCTAATTCTTTTTCTTCTAATTGTTTTAATTCTACCATAATCTTACTCCACTCTTCTTCTCCTATATGTAGTTGAAAAGCTGTTAGTGTTCCTCTTGCTAAATTGTCTATCTCTTGTAGATCTTTTAACATTTGTCCTATCACTCTAGTTAAGGCGTTTACTTTTTCTTTTAATTTGTTGTTTGGCATTATTTTTTTATTTTATAAAACATTACTAAAACTCTTCTTGATTCTTTAAACTCATTGGGATATTTACTATGAAAATAATCACATGGATAAGATAACAATCTATTTTCTTTATAACCAATTACAGATTTTAATTTCCATTTAGACTCGTTATTAGCGTCTTCAGTTAACATGCGATCAAACTCGTTTGAATTACTTTCAATGTAATTTTCTCCATAGTTTTCATGTTCCCAAAAAGCTGTTCCATTTAAATTATTTTCTTTTGAGTCAACATATAATACTATAGCTCTGTCAGGTTTTTGGCCTTCAATTATAGTATCGTTATGTATTCTCCAATCAGTGTCTTGATTTTCTTTTGCTTCTCTTAAAAAACATAATATGTTTTTAATTTCTTTTCCTTCAATAGAACTTATTTTATTTGTTACATAGTTTTGAAACTCTTCAGGTAATTTTGATATCCAAAAAGACTTACCTGGTGTTTTGATTTCTTCAAAATCTTTTATTTCTTTTAAGGAATTAAAAAGATTATGAGGTAAAAAATTATCTAGTATATATATCATTTTAAAAAATGTGTTATCCAAGCTACTAAACCGTTCATGTTTAAAGCAACTAGATTCCATTGTTTTCTTGACGCTGTCTGTATCATTACACAAATAAAACCTACTATAAATAACTTAGGTTCTAATGTCCATTGCCCTGCTATCAAAAAAGCTGCACCGAAATAACCAACACGCGACGCAAACTTTTGATATGAAGTTAGTTTATTAGTGTATCTTAAAAACTTTATAAGTCTATACTTCCATCTTCTTTTTCTTTTCATTACCATATATCTTCAAAATCTTCTCCTTCATTTGCTTTACTATAGTCAGTTGGCCTAACCGCGAAAAAATCAGTGTGAGTGTGACCCCCAGTAAGATGAAAGAACCAATCCAGGTTAGCAGCTCCTTGTTTGTCATAGTTGAATAATCTTCTTTTATCCGTGTAACCAAGTTCTTGTAGTTTGTCATTAGCTCTTTTTCTTATAAATTGTTTTAAGTCAAATGATCTCATACCTTCAATATCGCCCATTTCAAACATCTTGTCTATATACTTTTCTTCTAACTCCACCATAGTTTTAGCAGCAAGATAAATATCTTCTTTACAAGAGTCTAATAAGCTATTGTCTTCTTCACACATATGTCTAAATAATTGACAACCCATTTTACTATGCAATGACTCATCTCTTACAGACCATTTCATTTGCTGGCCAATACCTTTAAGCATATTACGTAGTTGAAAACTATATAACACAGCGAAAGCACTATATAAGCTAACGCCTTCTGCAAATGCACTGAAAATAGCAAGGCTAGTGCCAATCCCAACAGGGTCATTACCAGTGTAAGCAACCAAGTTTTCAAAACGATCGGCTGTAGCAGGTTCATGTAAAAACGCTTCATAATTTTCTAGTTTCAAGGTTTCATTTAAATAGCTATATGCTACAGCGTGTATTGTTTCTTGTGAACCAAACATCATAGCCATTTGTTGTATTTCGTGTTTAGGAAACCAACCAACTACTTTTTGCGTCCAGTAATCACTTACAGCACATTCAGTTTGAGCAAAACCTAATAGTATATTACCTACCAAATGTTTTTCTTCTGCTGTTAATCTTTCGTTCCAGTCTTTTACATCACCTGACATAGGTATTTCTGTATGTAACCAAAACGCCTGAGCTTGTTTTAACCAGCCTTCTGTATAGTACTCAGGATACTCAAAAGGTTTATACGGTATTCTATTATCAAATAGTCCCATTATTTATCGTGTATTTCTAGTGATATGTCAACAAAAGGTATATATAAAACATAAGTTATTTGATCAGGCTCTTCGTATGTTCTTATACCTAGACATATTCCAGGATAAAAGCCTACGCTTAGTGTCCAGTTTTTTATTTCTTTATCCATATACTTTTATATTATATTTATCTTGTTGTTCTACTAATTCTTTATACTTAATTCTATTTCTCATTTCAAAGCTCCATTTCCACCATTTGTCGATTTGACGCTCTCTGTACTTGCATCTTGCTAAGTGTTTTGCTTGAGCAGGATTAATCTTATTGTTTCGTCGCATTCTTTTTGATTTTGTGGTTTATATAAAGTCCATTTAATTGGTAATTGAGTAAT
>Ga0257106_1000732_pt1 | contig 17987 bp, 12 predicted proteins | sample LP_taG_3_FD_190177 | JGI IMG/M metagenome (GOLD analysis project Ga0257106, IMG submission 190177) | Marine microbial communities from Northeast Subartic Pacific Ocean, Canada - LP_J_2011_P26_10m | ecosystem: Environmental > Aquatic > Marine > Oceanic | place: Canada: Northeast Subartic Pacific...
TGCGCGCTGCGATGTTCGCTTCGACTATTCCACAAGAGATTTCCGATCCAAGTTTAATTGTTTGTTTCTCTCTCTCTCTCTCTCTTCCCCTAGTGTTCATACTGACATGTCGTATCACCTTCACATGTTGTGTTCTCGTTCTCTCTCTCTTTCCCTCAAAAACTCTCTCTTCGTGTTAAACTCGCGGCGAACACAAACAACAGAATACACGAGCGACGACGAACGTTTCATGCTCCGCGCGATCGAACTCGCGAACACGGTGACGTACGAAGAGCACACGAACCCGAACCCAATCGTCGGGTGCGTTTTGGTCGACCCTTCGACGAACGAAATCGTCGGCGAAGGGTACCACCCGAAAGCGGGCGAGCCGCACGCGGAGGTGCACGCTTTAAGAGCCGCCGGGAAGAAAGCGAAAGGCGCGACCGCGTACGTGACTTTAGAGCCGTGCAATCACTTTGGGAGAACCGCGGCGTGTTCGAGAGCGTTGGTGGACGCGGGCGTGAAGAGGGTATTGATTGGCGCGTACGATACGGATCCAAGAGTCGCTGGAGGCGGGATGAAAACGTTGTTAGATCGAGGCATAGAAGTCGTCTGCGGGTGCAAAGAAAGAGAAGCGACGGAGATGAACCGGGCGTTTTTCGATAGGATTGAAAAGGAGAGACTCGAGAAAGAAGAGCAAACGCGACGACGGAATAAGACATAGAAGTAGGAGAAGAAGAAGAGCTAAAAACGACATCTGTCTCTGCGCGTACTCATTCTACTATTACCACGCTTTATACCCGGTTTTGATTTGATTTTTGTACTACAGCATTCTACTCCTCCTCTCCGTGCGCTATTTGCGTGTTTGTTTGTGTTTTGGAACTTCTCTCTCTCTCTCTCTCTCTCTCTCTCTCAATTCCGCCTGCCGCAATGCAACAAACTCCCAGCGCCTAAAAATAACGAAAACAAACCCACGCTCCCTAACGTCGTCCGACCGATGTGCCGAACTTTAAGCATTCCCGGTATCTGCAACAAAAGAGGTTCGTCAGTATTAATAACAGTACAAAGCATCTTCGTCATCATCAGCGCAAAAGTAGTTGTTTGGGGAAAAGCAAAGAGAGAGAAACACAACACATACCTTGTACGCGAACGCCTCGTAGGTCCCGTAACTCGCCCCGACGGCTCCGCCGACGGCCCCGCCTAACGCTGCGCCCGTGAGCACTCTCTGCATGCACCTGTTGTCGCCCATTTATGTGTATATATTCGTGTGCTAAGATGCGTCACAATTATGACGACGACGGGGAAAATGCTCTTCCGACGAAGTTTTTCCCCGCTCGCATCCTCTTCCTTTTCCTCTTTGATGAGGAACAAGAACACCGCGAACGATCTCGTCTTTAACTTAGTACCATCGACCGCTTTCTTTTTTTCTTCGAGAAGAAGTCTGTGCGATGATGACGATGGCATCATCGCTCCTTTTACGCGACAGTTTACGTCCTCGTCATCATCCAAAAACAGTAGAGGAGGAAATGGTTTCCAATTAGGGGAGTTGTTCGCCGCTTCCGGTAAAAGTCGAAGAAGTAAACGCGACGCTCTTTTTGTCGATTGGAATAACAGCTCCACCAGTAAAACTTCTTCTCCTCGCTTCTTCCACGCGCCGTCGTCTGTGCTCTTCTCGAACAAAGCGACGGAATCGGAATCAAAATTCACCGAAAAAGCGAACGAGTATTTGGAACTGCTCGGGGAAAAGCTCGAACGGTGGGCGGACGACGAGATCGAGGAAGACGTGGAGTGCGATTATTCAGACGGCGTTTTGACCATTTCTTTAGGCCGAGAGAGAGGGACGTACGTGTTGAATAAACAAGCACCGAATAAACAGATATGGTGGTCCAGTCCAATATCCGGACCGCATCGGTTCGAGGAGGACGGCGCGCGGTGGGCGGACGCGAGGAGAGGCGAGGACGATTGTTTGGACGATTTAGAGACAAAGTTAAGGAAAGAGTGGGGGGAGATTTTTAAAGGGAAGAAAGGGTTAGATTTGTAGTCGCGGCGCGCGTGCGTGTTCTTGTGTATCAGTAATAGTAGTAATGTTTCAAAACATTTCCGCTCTTTTTTTCTTCAACGTACTCGTGTAATTCTCTCTCTTCAAAGTTTGTCTTACTCGTGTCGTAAAAAATATTTGTGTTTTTCAACTCGTACAACTCATCAGCTCTTTGCGCGCGCACTCCATCCCTCTAAGTTCTATTCATTATCTGTGTAATGCTTTTCTATTCTGTCAGATAATGGATGTCACTCAACACCAGCGTCGACGCCGTCTGACGCTCGCGTTTCTGGCGTGATGTGTTGGAGTAACTCGCAAGGAGGTTTCAAAGGTAAAAAGAGTTCCGAATCCAACTGTTCCACCGTGCACGTCGGGCACATTCGGTCGCCCCAGACGTAAAACTTTCTCGCTTTCGTCGCTTCAATGCCGTTAAAATCGCAACTTCCAGCTAACGTGTACGCTCCCGAGTCTGGAAACAACACGTAATCGCCATTGTTGAGTTCCGTCATCATAGTGTCTCTCATGACACAATCGGCGGAATCGCAGGTGGGTCCCCAAATGGTACTTTCGTGTTGTAAACCTAAACGTAACTCGAGCTCAGGCATGGATCCATCCCCGGTGGATTTCAAAATATACGCCGGTGTTTCCAATCCGTCGTAAATGACGCCGTTGAAACATCCGTACAAGCCGTCGGTGATGTAATAATCGTAGTGTAAATCCCCGGACGCTTTCACGGTTTCGCGTTTACCGTACACCATCGACGCGATGGTAATCGGCGATTGCGCGAAATATCTCCCCGGCTCAGCGATAATTTTCAGCTTCGGCCATTGTTCTTTCGGGAAAATATCGTCTAACGCTTTCGCGATGATGGAAAAGTCGCACGGCGACTCGTCGATGTTACCCGTTTGATCGAACAGACCCGTATAGCCGCCACCTAAATCCAACAAGTTCATCTTGAAACCGTAATGATAGCCTTGTTGAAAAACATCCTTGGCTTGTTGGATCGCGTTTCTGTACGCGTTCGGGTTTCGGCTGGAGCTGCCGACGTGAAACGACACGCCGACGATATCCATGCCGAGCAATTGCGCCGTCGATAAAAGTTTCGGAATGTCGTCCATGTGCGCGCCGAATTTCGCGCCGAACGAAATCTTTGCCATCGGGTCGTCCGCTTTAATTCTTAAGACCAACTTGCACTCGTTTAATCGAGCGGCAAACATTTTGTGCAGCTCGGACTCGGAATCAAACGTGGTAAACTTTACTCCGTGCTCGGCGATGCAACGCAAATCCACCGGCCTCTTCACCGCGTGTGCCAAGATGATTTTATCCACGTCAATACCCAACTCTTTAATCAACTCCACCTCGCCCTGACTGGCGCAATCGAATCCAGCACCCAAAGCTGCCAACGTTGAAATGATCCCTCTATCCGGACAGCACTTCACGGCGTAATGTGGCGTCACTCTCGGCATCCTCTTCTTCAAGTGCTCGTACAACTTTACCACGGCGTGTAAATCAATCACCGCGAACGTATCCTCCAAACGCATGTCATTTACGAGCTCCAAACACCTTTCCCTAACGTCATCCATCGACCTCGACGAGATTGGTTGCACGTCGAACGTCTTCCGAATCTCTTCAAAGTTGAATTCATCCGGTACCGCCTCCTCGAAATCAATCGCGTCTTGTTGCGTGTCGTCCATCAGCGTCTCTTCGAAACCAGCCGTTTCCGCCAAACCTTTCACGATGACCGCCAACTCTTCCGGAACAAACTGCTCCACAAAATCCGGATCGGCTTCCCCAGCCTCAACGTACGTCTCCAAAGAGTTGATGACCTCAAATGCATCCGTCAACTGTTCCTCGGTAACTAAAATCGGCGTTGGATACCCGTTATTTTCTTGTCTGTCCTCGCGGAGCGATTTCATCACCTCGTTCGATAAGTACTCGCTCTTCTTCCTTCGAAACGAGCTCGAACTCCTTCCGCCGCCGCTGAGGTTCTCTTTCATGTCATCCGCCGATGATTCGTTCTCCGCACCACCCATCGTCGCGTTCGTTCGAAAACCGTTCGTTATGTTCATGCCTCCTCCTCCTCCTCTCGGCGACAACATCCCCTCTCTTCGTTCGTCCCACGACGAAGAACGTTCCTTGAAGCTTCCCACTCGTACGATTTCCTCGATATTCTCCGCCAAATCGTCGAATATCCCGCTCTCCTCGATATCCTCCGCCGCCTCTTCCAAAACCGTCTTGATTTCCTTCATGGAGTACTCCGGTTGGTCGTCCTCGTCCATGTCTTCAATTCGTTTTTGTTGCTTCAACTCTTCCTCATCCTCAACTTCATCCTCGTCGTCGTCCGAGACGGCACCTTTGAGCAACGCGTGCGTGAGAAGCGATTGACGCCGGGGGACAGTCGCTCTCTCCTCATCGTTCATAACCAACCCCTCTCTTCTTCTCGAGCCGCGAGAGGCACAAAAAGCTGAAACCAAGGAGGTAAGTGAAACGTGTGAATGTGATTTTGCGCTTCGTAGTCACTGCTTGTACTAAAGAAGCGCGGTAAAAGAGTGATGAGTTTCATTTGGGTTTTGGAAAGATAAAACGAGAAACAGTTAAGCAAGACAAGCTTGAATGTATACGCTGACGAAAAAGGTTTACTACGAGGAATAGGATGTCCACATCGATCGGAATTTAAAAACAATTCGACATAATTCGAACTCTTTTTATCATCGTTAAGCGTTAAAATCTCTCGAGAGACACTTTTGTGGTAATACTACTCATGATTATTATTGTCAAAATTCTCCGTCGAAGGTCTACTACACGCGAGCGCTTCCGTCGCTCTCCGTCGGCGAGTTCCCGCTCGTTCCGCTGTCTCGTAATATTTCGCGCTCTAAGGAATTGCTACGGTCGGATTCGTTGGTGTCGTCGGCGTCGTCGCGGGCTTCTGCGCAGCACGCCGTCGTGCCTGCGGTGATTTTGCCTCCACCGTCGGAGCTGTAGACGGAAAACACGGCGTGGCCTAACGTGAGACCGAGGACGACGCAGAAGAATAACGGGACGTGGTACGTCATGGAGACGAGCATGAGGAGGTAACCGGCGGTCACTTGGAACGCGTATAAGAGAAGCGTTAATAACGTTGTCGTCGGGTCGATAGGTCGAGTTGATTTTCCCGAACCTGCGCCTCCCCCGCCCCGAACTTTGCGACGCAACTTGGCGCAGAGTTCGATGGACATGCCTAGGAAGATGGTAAATAGACAAGCGGCGAAAACCAAAGCGGGCGTTTTCAACGACCACGACTCGAAGAAGAACGCGACGCACGGTTGATTTGCGTCCGTTCCGGACGAGAACCCATCCATAAACATAGTTGTTGGAGGGATATTCGAGTTGCACTGACCACCAGAGCTTTCATTTGGAACGGCTGGACAGGCTGGAGCACAACTGTCGCAGTGCGCCTCCGCACCGTTGGCGCCAAAATCGTCCGGCCAAATTTTTTCCGTGCCAGACTCTTGACATTTAGCCGTGGAAGCGTCACACCCTGTTGGAATCGGTTGGCAGCTGAGCCAGCAGTAAATGGTACCTTCCGCGCACGAGCCGTCGTCGGCCAATATTCGTCTTTGCGGAACACGCGATCTCGATTCGTCGTCCGTAGTAGTCGTCGGTAATCCATCGCATGCCGCGGAGACGTAATCTATTACGTCAGAAGAGGATCCACTCGTTTCTTTTACATCTTCGTTTCCGTTTATTCCATTGACGAGCGCTCTCGCACCATTCAACCATTCGCCAAAGTTCAAATTGACGTTCAAGTCCGGATGCTCGTCGCTCAAGTTTGGCAGAATCATTCGACCAAACCAGGCTCTCGTTTCGCCTCTTTCCAAAGCGACAGCGTGAGTTGGGATTTTGATCTCGTCTAATAAGCTATTCGTAGTGCTAACGTGTTCGTGTCGTTTTGGGTGCCACGCGCGAGCGGCTTCTCCTAACAAAACGAGCATGCCGTCGCTTGGGATGTCGAAGGAAACGCCGTCGACGATCAAACCTCTCGATCCCGCGTGGTCGTCTTTCCCGTTCACCCACGCCGGAGTCATCACGATAGCAACACCAACGTCGGTATGTTCGTGCTTCCCTTGCGCTTTCTCGCTTTTATTTACTCTTACATTCTTTTCGGAGGAACTTGACGATGACGAATCCTCGCTACTCGCGTACACGTGAAAATGATCCAACGAAGCCTCCGAACGCAACGCGTCGTTAAAGAAGTTCCTCTCCATCCTCGACGGTCTCCTGGTCTTATCCTCTTCTTCGTTCGAGTTTAAAATCGCATCGAGTCTCGGCAACGTCGCTCGACTCACGACGTCCGCGAAATCCCGCAACTTTTCCAACTCTCTTCGCAAATCGAACCCGTCCTCCTCGTCCTCGCACTCCCCGTTCACGTCCATCGACAACCGTTTATTCGCAAACTCCGCCAGCGTCCTTCGCTCGATCTCGGGATGCTCTTTCGAATACGTTTTCGAGTTGCGTAAGAACACGTCCTCTTTCTCGTCTGCTTTCTTCGTCTTCTTTGTCGATGTCGCGCACTCGGCCAAGCGTCTTAAACTTTTCTCTCTCACTTCTTGGAACCCTTTCAGCCCTTTCACGAAGAGAACACCCGGGGCGTTTTTGCCGAAAAACGCGCGTTTCACGATGTCATCGTATGCACCCGAGCGCAAGGATTGGACGTTTGGAATTGTCGGCAAGAGGAGAGCTTTTTTCTTCTTCTCGACCATCGTCATCTTCTTCTCTAAACCCAATTCTTCGCCGTGAACGACGAGGAATTTCGCACCGTAATCGTCGTTCAACAGCATCACCAACAACGCGAAAACGACGAGGACACAGACGCGAAGAAAAGGAGAAAAATAAGTCATCGTCATCGTTTACGTCGTTTACGTCGTCGATTCTTCTTCTTCTTGACTTCTTCTTCTTCTTTTAAGAGTGAATATATGAATAAATACAAGTGTTAATTGGAAAATGGAGGATTCTTTAGAAGTAAAAAGGGACATGCAAGCAAAAAAACCTTCAAACATAGCGCGTAGTTTTACTACGATAGATAGATAGATAGAGAGTTAGTTATGTGAACCGCGAGTGATGATGTTATTATTATTATAAAAGGAAGCGTTTCTTCTTTTCGAGTTCTCTCAAATCAAATCCATTTTTACCTCGCGACGGCTGCGGCGTCGGGGTGGCTATTCATAAACTCGCTCTCGTCGACTCTCCTGTACACCTGCGCGGTTCTCGAGCAACTCAACACTTTCATCGAGCACTCTCTCGGCTCTTGCGGGTACGGTCCGACCCAACTTTCGATTTTTTCCGGCGAAGTGAAGTGTTCGGTGCCTTTATCGACTCTGTTGCGACCTCCGAATTGGCCTTCGTCCGTGTCCAAGACGCAGACGTATTTGCCCGGTTTCGGGACGCCGATTTCTAACCCTTCGAAATCTTGCGTCGGGTTGAAGTTAAAGACGAAGAGTAAGTCGCCTCTTTCAAAGACGATAATTTTGCAGTTATCGTCCGCGGTAGAGACGTGTTGGTGACCGTTGGAGAGAAACTTGAACCCATCTTCGATGTTGAGCATTTCGCGGTCAAAGTTCTTCATATCTTTGTATCGTAAATGCTCGGCGTCGGCGAGGTCCCATCGGCGTCGGCAGTGGTCGTGGGACCAGTTATTACCTTCGCGAGGAAAATCGACCCATTCTGGGTGCCCGAACTCGTTGCCCATGAACGCGAGGTATCCTTCGCCACCTAAACCGATGGTGATGAGACGAAGCATTTTATGCAACGCGATGCCTCTTTCGATGATCGGGGTGATGGATTGCGTCGCGGACATGTGGCCGTACATTTCGGCGTCCATGAGCCAAAACGCGGTTGTTTTATCGCCAACGATGGATTGATCGTGCGATTCGACGTACGCGATCGCTTTTTCTGAGTATCTGCGGTTGCACAGAGTGGAAATGATTTCGTGCATGCCCCAATCTTCGTCTTTTCGCGTTTTGAAGTATTTCACCCAAAAGTCCGGTATGGACATGGCCAATCGAGCGTCAAAGCCGACGCCGTTTTCGCGAACGTCTCTGCACAACGTGGGCATACCAGAAACGTCTTCGGCAAAGACTTCAACTTCCGGGTAGTTGGAATGTAACATGTCGTTGACGAGCATGAGGTAAACGACCGCGTCGATGTTCGTATTCATGCCTAAATATTCCTCGTAGTTTCCAGTGAACTCCATATTCAAACCGTGGTGGTGATACAACATGCTCGTCACGCCATCGAATCTGTACCCATCCACGCCGTATTCTTCGATCCAGTATTTCGCGTTCGATAAAAGCAAGCGTTGCGTTTCCCAGTTGTCGTATTTAAACAAGCGAGAATCCCACAAATAATGGTACCCTTTCTCGCCGACATCGAAATACGAGTCTTCCGCTTTTTGCCCGACGTCGAAACCGGCCAAACCGTCTTCGGTATTTTTACTCGCGTGCGAGTGAATGACGTCGATGATGACCCGTAAACCAAGCTCGTGCGCTTTGTCGACTAAATATTTGAAATCCTCCGGGGTGCCTGACCTCGAAGAGACGCCAAAAAAATTCGTCACGTGGTACCCGAACGAGCCGTAATACGCGTGTTCCATCACCGCCATCAATTGTACACTGTTGTAGCCACCGCCTTTAATTCGGGGTAAAACCGTATCCGCGAATTCTCTGTACGTGGAAACTTTCGGGTCGTTCGAGGACATACCAACGTGCGCCTCGTAAATTCTCGGCGCCGACGGTTTCTTCGGGCCTTTCTTAAACTTCCACTCGTGTCGCTCTTCCTGCGGCGGATCCCAATAAATCCCGTCGTATTTCGCGCCCATCTCGTTCGGCGGCACTCTCGCGTACCTGATGTACGCCGGAATTCTATCCACGTGTCCACCGTCCTTAAAAAAACGAATCTTCACCCTGGAATCGTGCGGAATCGTCCCCGCCGGTAACTCGCACGACCAGTTCCCGAAATCGTCTCGCGCCATCGGCGTCGCTTCGCCGTTCCAACCGTTGAAGTCCCCAACTAAAGCCGCGTGGTTACACGCCGGCATCCATTCCTTATACACGATCGTTCCGTCCTCTTTTTTCGAAAACCCGTACTCTTTGTATCCGTCCGCGAACGCGGTCAAAGAACCGCTCGCTTTTTCGATTGAACCTTTCACCTCCAGAAACTTCTCCCACCGGTATCGCAAATGCCCTTCGTGTGGCTTTAACATCTCGTCGATTTCAATCAGATCTGTTCCATCTTTCGAGTACACTTTTGTCTCCTCTGGCTTCTTTTCATATTTCGTATCGTGCGCTTCCCGCATCGCTCGCGTCAGCGTCTCGCCTTCTTTCTTCTTCCTCGTGTTCGACCCGAACGACGACGTTTCGAATTTCTCTCTTCCCGAAGAATGTTTCGAACGCGCTCGTCGCTCGTCCCGTCTCGCTCTCGCGCCCGAACCTCCACAAAAAACAACTTTGACGTTGTTGTTCTTCTTTGAAGTACTTCTACCACAAAAGCTACTATTACTAAACGATCCGATCGTCGTCGCCGCCCGTTGTTGTTGTTGCGAGATGATGCCTTGCATGCGTGTGTGTTTTGAGATTTTTTATGTGGCGTGCGAGGAAAGAAGAAGAATGAAGCGTTTTTGATGATGTGTGACGCTCGTTCGTCCTTCTCGAATGTTATCACAATGCAAGACGCGAAAGAGAGATCTAAAAAATGTGAACACAACACCACTCTTGAGACCGAAAATAATTCGCTCGCTCAAAAAAAGGTTCGCGGAGAGACAAAAAAAAGAGAGTTTTTTTGTGTTTTTGCTCTTCTGTTGCCATTTTTTTTCTCGCTCGCTCGCTCTGTTGTTGGAATTATCCAATAAAATACTATGAGCAGCAGCGCGACTTTCACGACGACGACGTGCTTCTGCTGCACCTCCACCTCCTCCCAGTCTTCTTCTTCGTCGAAACCGTGGAGGCAAAAGCGCGTTGGACCAGGAGGAGGGAAAAGAAGGAGTTTCGCGAGATTTTTAACATCATCATCATTTTCATCACCATCGGTGGCAAAAGTGGATAACACTTTTCTCAAAAGCTTTGAAACGGTTTTGTTCGTCGCAACGAGAACAGCAGGAACAGAAAACACACGAAGGAGGCAAAGGAGAAGAGGCGTTTATAACTCCCCTTGTCAAGCATCCGGGGCGTACGAGCAGTTCCTATCCGGCATCACCGAGAAAGACCGAAAAGATGTGAGCGAATCGTGGGAGAAAATCATGCGTTGGAAGTCGTTCGTAGAGAGCGCGAATAAGAACGACGAAGACGTTCTGGCGAACACGAAGAAAGTGACCATCATGGGCGGCGGGTCGTTCGGGACCGCCATGGGGACGTTATTGGCGAGGAACAAGAGCGATTTAGACGTGGTTTTACTGTTAAGAAATGAACAAGAGGCGGAGACGATCAACGCGACCAATCGCAACGCGAAATATTTGCCCAAGTACGAGTTACCGAAGAATATACGAGCGACGACGGACGCGAAAGAGGCGTTGAAGGATTCCGATTTTATCATTCACGCGGTGCCGACGCAACATTCGAGGAAATTTTTGAGTTCGGTGAAGGATATCATCGATCCGAAAACGCCTCTGTTGTGTTTGTCGAAAGGTTTGGAAGTCGGGTCGTCTTTGATGATGTCCGAGGTTATTCCGGAGGCGTTGGAGAGGGACCAACCTTTGTGCGTTTTGAGCGGACCGACGTTTGCGGTAGAGTTGATGCAAGGCTTACCGACCGGAATTGTTGCCGCGTCGGAGAACGAGGCGTTGGCGAGACGCGTGCAATCGCTCTACGGGAGTTCGTGTTTGCGAGTGAACACGAGCACGGACGTGGTTGGCGTGGAGATGTCCGGCGCGTTGAAGAACGTGTTGGCGATTGCGGCAGGTATTGTAGAGGGTCTGGAGTTGGGAAACAACGCCATGGCAGCTTTGGTGGCTCAAGGATGCGCGGAAATTCGGTGGTTGGCTGGGAAGTTAGGCGCGAAGAGCGAGACTTTAGCCGGTTTGAGTGGAACCGGCGATATCATGTTGACGTGTTTCGTGAACTTGTCCAGGAATAGAACAGTAGGATCGAGATTAGGGAGCGGGGAAACGTTAGAGGAAATTCTAGGATCGATGAATCAAGTCGCAGAAGGCGTGGCTACGGCTGGGGCGGTTGTTCAGCTTGCCAGGAAACATCGAGTGTCGTTACCGGTGTTGACCGCGGTGGCGAGAATATTGGAAGGAGACGTGGATCCGAAAGACGCGGTGGATCAGATTATGAATTTACCTCAAGTTCCGGAAGTATGAACAACGATAATAACAATACGACGCCTTTAGAAAAAACGTGCTATAACATTCAACGACGTTTCTAATGTACCTATCTATCTTCTTTGCTGATAATATAGCGATGATATACTACTCACCATGAACTATATACACTAATCGTTTGGCTTTTTTTTTTCTTCCTCAAACAAACACATGCGTCGGTTGGGCATGTCGTAAACCACGCGTCTCGAATTTAAAACGTTCGCGCACACCATACCGACGCCAAACTCGCTTAAATCAAAGCCACTCCCGTTAGCTAAGAGCGTCTTCAACTCCTGGACGCGCATACCTTCGTTCTCGAACTCGATCCAATCCAACGTCGCTTTTACGCACTTCTCGGCACCGCCACCACCACCGCCGCTTCCGCTCACGCCGCGAACCGTCGACGTTCGGCGAACTTCGTTCTTGGAAAGCAACGCGTTTTCTAAATCTAGCGATTCGACTGCACGGCCGTGGAAGATGACATCTGCTCCACCCGCACCAGAGTCAACCATGAACATCCTTAATTTGCTTTGGTGGTTACCTTTCCCCGAAAATCGAGCTTTCAAATGCGGAACGTTTGAGACGATGGAAACGTTTTGCCACGGCCAGTCGTTCGCATCGAAATAACCTCTCGGGTAAATGTGGACCGTTTTATCGTTGCCGGAAGAAACGTCAACGATAGAAGATTTGAACGCATCGAAACCGATTATACCCGCAACGCGCTCGCTACATCCGGAAACGACACCACTCGCGTCCATTTGCATAAACACTGGCTTTTTAATCTTCAATTTACCAATCTTCAACTCTTTCGCGCGGCGGAAAGCGCATTTGACTTTTGTCGAGACCCCAGAAACGTGCACTTCGCCAAACGTGGCTAAATCTAAATCGTCCGCAACGCGCTGGTCTAACACGAGACCACTCGCCCCGGTATCTAAAATGAACGGACCGACGTCTCGACCGTTGATGTACGGTCGAACTAACACGTGATCGGAGGAACATTTTACAACCTCGACGTTGTATTTACTACTACTACTGCTGCTGCTGCTGCTGCTGCTACTACTACTACCACTGCTCTCACCGACTCTATTATCGTCATCATTTTCAATCGAAATCAACTCGCTATCAAACCTCTTTTCGGGACTACTAAACGTCTTGGACGAGCTCTTTGCCCTATACCCTTGCGCGTCAAACCTCTGTGTACTTCCGCTCGATCCAATAATCTCACACGTCTCCGCAAACATAAACTGACCATGCTGGTACGCCTTCCATCGACTATACTTCCACGTCTCCACACTCCCGCAACACTTAATCTGCACTTTCTTCGGCAAATACGTCTCTTTACATAAAAACACGTTGGCGACAATCAACCCGTCGTCTTTCAATTTCACCGCCACCACTCGTTCATTCTCGTTCGTATCTTTCACGTACGTCACCTCCAACAATCCTTTCGTCTCCAAACAATCTCTAGACACCCAATACCCAGTTCGAATCCACGTCGCCAACAACGCCGCCTCGCGATCGTCTAAATCCAAAGTCTGCGTGTATCCGCTAAAATCCGTCTCCCAAACTTCGTTCCTCTCGGCGTCGAAGCCGGAGACATACGCCAAGTGCGGATTCACGCACTCGTCGATGAAATTTTCGTCCGCGTACGCCAACTTCCATCTCACATCCATGCCTAAATGCTCGCCGTTTCCCCAGATTTCGCCTTGATGAAAACCACTATTAAAACTCGTCGATGACAATGGCTCCGCATCACCGCTCCTCGTCTTCTTCTCCGCCGTTGTTGGAAACACCGCCGCTCGCGCCGACTCGAGAATCTCGTTCACCTCGCCTTCAAATATTTCAACCGCATTGCGGTCCTCTTCCTTTCTGTTTTTGGACGACGACGGTTTCAAGAAATCCCGCAAGAACGCGGCGCGTGGAACACTAAGCGTCGTTCGTTTGCGATTATTACGATGATGATGATGTCGGCGAGGTAAAGTCGTTCGTGGTGTTCTCTTCCGGAGAGGAAAACACATTCCTCCTCCAAGTCGTCCCTTTTGTCCTTCTCTTTTCGAGAAGAGAAAAGACGACGACGTGGACGACGAAACCACGAGCCTCATGTTTGGTTCCTTCCCTTCCTTAAACGCGTTTTCTGTCGATGCGTTTGATAAATAATAATAACAGAGTAGTAATACTACCGCGAGAAAAAGAAGAAGAAGAAGAAAACGGGTGTGGGAGAGGAGGCTTTTCTTTTGTTTTTGGCGGGTTTTTGTGTTGTTGAAGTAAAAATACATATCGAATAACAGTAAAAATAATACAACAAAGATGATAATGATAACAGTAACGGCGTACACATTCGCGCGACAACGAGGACGCTCAGGAGGCTTCTTCTCGCGTTTCATCTGCGGCGGTGGTGGTCTCGGCGGTGGTCGGCGTCGGTACGCCTCGTTTTTCGACGATCCTCTCGACGTGCGCGACGATGTGTTTACCGTAGGCATACTTTTTCATTTCCGGCACGTGTTGGCGAACGCGCGTTAAGAACTCTTCAAACTGGTCGTCGTCGCAGATTTCGAGGAGTTTTTGGACGACGTAGTTCGCGTATTGGTCGGACATGAGTTTCGGGAGGTGGTCTACGCCCTCGAAATCTTTCTCTTCGATCCCGCCTTCTCCTGGATCTTCTGCTTCGAGCACAGAGTCGGAAGATGCGGTTCTTTTCCCGAGCATTTTATCGATCATGATTTTCTTTTCTTCCTTTCCGCAATACGCCATGCATTTTTCAATCACGTTCGATGCAAACTTGTGCGTGGCTAAAGACGTTATTTCCGTCGCCAACTCTCTCAAAATTTGCTTTCTGAACTTCTCGGAACCGTATTGCAACGAGTGCTGAACGACGTAGTTTCCAAACTGATTGATGGCGAGTTCGGTTGTTTTCTCGACGATAGCCGGTAGAAAAGACTCGTTTTTTTGCTCTTCCGTGCAGTGTTCGAGCATGCGTTGGACGACTCGGCACGCGAACGGGTGCGAGGAGAGTTTGCGGACCGTCTCCGCGTCTTTTACAATAATTTTTACAAAGTTCTCCAAATCGCCCGTGGCGGAGAGTTCTACGACGAACTTTTGAGCCACGTGGTTCCCATTCTGATCACAACACAAGTTTTCGAGCTCACGTTTGAGCGGTTCAAAGAATAACGTATCTCGCTGCTCTCGGGAACTCACGTCCAAGGCTTTTTGGATGACTCGACACCCGAAAGCGTTCAAGCACAACTCCAAACACGCTTCACCCGAGGCTTTTTCGAGCAACGATTCCAGCTGGTCTTCGTTGGCGCGCTCGAAGCACTTTTGAATTACGTAGTTCCCGAACACATCTACGGCTAATGTCTTGAAATTCGGAGAGATTTCTCCCAGGACTTGGTTGAACTTACTTCCGTCCGGGTCAGCCGCGATATCGATGTGCGACTGAATGAACCGCGAACCGTGCTGATCGCTCGAAAACTCCACGCAATTACCAATTACTTCTTGAAATGTGAATTCGCCGCCATCGTCGTTCAAATTTTCACTCGCGCTGTTCGAGTTGGAGATGTTGCCTCCTCCGCGACTGGCGTTTCCTCCAGAATTGGGGATGCGTAACATTTTGTACCTCAAGAGTGCCTCCGACGGCGGTGGGCCGCTATTATTCGCATTCATTCCATAAACATCCGCGTCACCGCTGTTGTTACTGCTGTTATACACTGAGAAGTTACCAAGATCGTTTTCGCTTCTTCGATTGTTCATGTGACCAAAGTTGTTGTTTTTCCTCTGCCGCCCGTTTCTCGAACTGCCTCGTGAATCCATGCCTCCTCTGTCGGACCCGTTGAGCGACGACGACGAGTAATATCCATTATTATTATTGTTGTTGTTGTTGTTTTGGTGGTTTTTGTTATAGCCTCTCTGTTGCCGTGATCCATACCGGTGATGATGACTATTATTGTTGTTGTTGCTCATCTGAAAACCATTTCCATTGTTTGAACCATTTGCACCACCACCATTCATACCCATCATGTTCCCAGGAAACGGCATTCCTTGCGCCGCGTACATTTCAAGCATCTCCTGCGTCGGGACTATCGCGTAATACGCCGCGTTCATCTGTTGCGCCTGTTGCATCCTCGCGAATTCGTTCGGATCAAATCCACCCATCAACGGCGGCGGCGGTCCACCCGGCGGCGATCCTACTAAAAGCGGCATCATCTGTTCCGGTGAACCAGTCGCGTACGACATTTGTTGCCTCAACGCCATCTCGTACTCGTACATTTGCCTCGCGTACATAAAATTCTCGTTACCCCCGTTTTCCCCGATCACTCCGTGTTGCGTATACTCGTAACTATTCGCGGCGTTCGCCGCGTTCGTCGCCGGCGCGCAGTATTGTTGATATTGCTGTTCATAATGCGCAGTATACGCACCATCGTCACTTTGCGAAGACGAAGAAGGCGTCGTCACAGTATTCGGTGTCGGAATACCCCGCGCTCTTGAGGAAGAACTCGTCGTCGTCGTCGTTTTCTCCCCAGGCCCCTCTTTAAACGCGCTCACTTTTTGCTTACTCGGACGCCCGCCTCTTTTCGGACTCGTCAGCGGCGACTTCTCCCCGTCCAACCGAACGCTATTCAGTTGCTCCTCGATGTGCGTGTCTTCCACCACCGCAGTCGATGAAATTCTCGTCGCCGCCGCGGTTGTGGTGTAGTCGCTCATATTTTTTTTTCTGCGCACCTCAAATGAAACAACCTCTTCAAAAACCTCTGCTTTAATTTTAATCACTTCCTCTTGTTAAAAAAACTCAGTCGTTTTCGGATGCACGCGAGAGCGACCTTTTCCGAGAGCGGTCCCGTCTTTTCGAGCTCGAATTTTGGAATAAAAAAAAACTCACTCGCGCGGACGGTGGTCGTTGGTCTCTTTAAAACTCGATCTCTTTACGATGATCGATATCACAGCGACGACTCGTTTTGGAACACTCTACTGCTGTGTGGTGTAGTATGCCTCTCGAGAATGCGTTTCGTCTCGTTTTTGAAGCGTTTTTTCTCGCGCGTCGCTTCGCGAAAATTGATTACAGTTGATGTGATTTTTTGTCTTTTCCCCAAACTCACACAAAACTTCGCCTAAAAGCTCTTCAACACACAATGCACGCTCGCGTTTCGCGACACACACTTTGCGCGCGTAAAAGAAGAAGACCGACAAAAAGACCAACAACAAAAAAGTCCCTCCTCCTCTCTGAAAAAGCACGACACCAAAAACGCGATTAAAGCGATGCGTGTGGTGTTCTTCCTTGTGTATTATGTACAGAAAAAGTTGTTTTAAATTTATGTGCACTTTCAGCAGAAAAACACGTCTCCGTCCTTTGGCACCAAAAACTAACGAATTTTGTATTTAGGGCTTCAAACCCTACTCCTTAAAAGGAGTTTTTCTCTTCTTCTTGGAAGAAAGACAACAGAAGAAGAAGAAGAGAAAAATGGACGAAAACAACGGAATTGAAGCGCCACCAGCAGCTTCAGCTCCAGCTCCAGCTCCAGCACCGGCTTCACCAATGACCGTTACTGTCGTCGATGCGAAGACGAAGAGGACGACAAACAAGAAGAGAAAGACAAAAAACGATGACTTTTTGCGATTGCACGAGTCACTAGAGGACGATTACGGCGCGGTGCAACTGAAGAAAAACGAGAAAGCAGCAGAAAACAACTTTGACGATGATGATGATGACACGACCGTCATCGCCTCGGATTCCGAGTTGGACGACGCGCTGAACAAAGAAGAAGAAGAGATGAAGAAAGAAGGCGACGACAACAAAACGGAGGAGGATTCGGAAATACAGTCGACGAAAACGAAAACGATTTCCACGCGAGAGTTGATCGTGAAGAGGAAAGAAAACGTGGAAGCGCTTATGCGCGTGTACGAGCAAACGTATTACGATTTGATCGAAACGATGAGGAAGAGACACAGGAAGTTTCAGTTGAAACATGGGCACGTGGGGTTGAAGTCGGCGGCGACGGCGCTGGCAAACGCGAGAGGCTTAAAAGCAGGTAAAGACGACGGAGAAAATACTATCGTCGAAGGAGAACAACAACAACATCAACACGAAGGAGGCGACCACGAGCGGGAACAAAACGGAACGAGGACGACGTGTTCGTCGGAAACGTGCGAGAAGAACGCGATGCCGTTTTCGAGGTTTTGTTTCGAACACGTGAGTCTGGACGCCAAGCAAAGATTTTACGAAGTGATTGATGGTAAATTGGAATGGAGAGTAAACGAAAAGTTTATGATGAACGCGCAAAAACCGTCGTCGACTTCTGAGGACGATGATGATGGCTGCGGCGCGAACGAAACTCCGGGGAAAGGCAACGACGCGAAAGAGGAAAACGACGACGCGGTTCCAGAGCCGGCGACGGATCCAAAACCTCTCAAAGAAATGTCGCCGGGTCCGCCGGGCGGAGGTGCCAATCCAAACGCGAGCACGTCGCCAGGTGGTGCGGATATGTCCTTAGCCGCATCTTTAGGTTTACTTTAAAACGATTTGAGTTTGAAATATAGTAATAATAATAATGCTTAATATATTAGATATCTACTAATGTTACAAAGCGCCGTCTCGTCGTTCTTATTATAGATTACGCGAAGAGAAAAATCAATCAAAGATTATTG
>Ga0257106_1000733_pt1 | contig 17966 bp, 17 predicted proteins | sample LP_taG_3_FD_190177 | JGI IMG/M metagenome (GOLD analysis project Ga0257106, IMG submission 190177) | Marine microbial communities from Northeast Subartic Pacific Ocean, Canada - LP_J_2011_P26_10m | ecosystem: Environmental > Aquatic > Marine > Oceanic | place: Canada: Northeast Subartic Pacific...
TGACGGGCATGATTTTTTTCGCTGCGGCCTCGTATATTTTCTGACCAGCAAAATTGGAACCGGTGAAGGCAACCTTGGCCACGTCCGGATGTTCCACCAATGGCGCGCCCACATCTATGCCGAACCCCGTCACGCAGTTTACCACGCCATCAGGGAAACCAGCCTTCTTGATCAACTCCATGAATTCGAGGGTCGAAGCCGAGGTGAACTCGGACGGCTTCACAACGGATGTATTACCTGCCGCCAGTGCCGGCGCGAGTTTCCATGCCAGAAGCAGAAGCGGCGAGTTCCAGGCCGTGATCATACCAACAACGCCCAGAGGCTCATATCGGGTGAAATTGAAAATTCCAGGCCGATCGGCGGGAAGAACCGCCCCTTCAACCTTATCGGCCAGACCGCCGTAATAGCGATACCATTCGGCCAGATATTTGGTCTGAGCACTCATTTCAGCGATTAGCTTGCCGTTATCGCGTACTTCTAATTCACCCAACCGCTCGGCTTCGCGCTCGATGATTTCGGCAAGCCGAACCAGAAGCTTGCCCCGCTGGGTGGGGCGCATATCAGCCCAGACACCACTTTCAAATGCTGCTTTGGCTGCCTTGACGGCCCGGTCGGCATCTTCCGCCGTGCCCTGTGCAATTTTGGCCCAAACTTCACCCGTGTAGGGGTTTTCGGTATCGAAGTATTCGCCATTTGCCGGTTCGACCCATGCGCCATTGATATAGTGATTATAGATTTTCATTGCTGCACCTCTTCTTATTCAGTCTCATCGGGTTGGAAGACGATCCGGCCGGTCACACGGCCTCCTTCCAGGTCCTCGACGGCTTGGTTGATCTGGGATAGAGGGCGCCGCTCGATGGGCATCTGCTTGATTTTCCCGGCGCGCACCATGTCGATCAATGCGTGCAGTTGTGGCGAATTCCCAACGTGGCTGCCACGCACGGTCATGGCCTTTTGCGGCAGCCAGACCTGAGGCATCTTGAAGTCTCCACCGGCTTGACCGACCAGCAGATAGCGGCCCGCCTTGGACAACGCCCTCACTGCGATACGCCCGGTTGACGCTCCGCCAAAGGTGTCTAACACACCCATAAGCCGCCCGTCGGCCAGCTTTTGCAACTCGCTAACTGCATCGTCCCGCTGGCTGTTCATGACCTTTGTCGCGCCCATGTCGCGCGCTGCGTCCAACTTGGCGTCGTCAATATCGACCGCGATGACGTTGTCGAAACCCATGGCGCGGGCAATGGAAATGGCGTTCATGCCAAGACCACCGCAGCCCATGATCGCCATCCATTCGCCTTTTCGCAGCGGTCCCATCTTTTCGAGAGCGTTGTAGACGGTGATGCCCGAGCAGGAATGCGGTACGACATCGGCCGCATCCAGGCCCTCTATATCGACGAGGAACTTCTCGTGCTCCACCAGGCAATGCGTAGCGAAACCACCCTTCTGTTTCAGCCCGATGATGCGCATTGCCATGCAGTCGCTTTCCCTGTCTTCCTGGCAGGCCTCACATTCGCCGCAACCGATCCAAGGGAACACCAAAACCTGCTGACCGAGTTTGACTGAATTTGCTTCGGGGCCTACAGCTTCGACAATACCGGCCACCTCGTGCCCAAATGTCATTGGAAGTTGTGCACCGCGTTCGGCGAAGGTCAATCTGCCCTCTTCGCCCAGATCCATGTACCCCTTTTGCACATGCAGATCCGAGTGACAAAGTCCTGCTGCCGTGACACGCACCAGAACCTTGGCGCCCTTGGGTTCGGGTAAGGTGTTTTTGCGCTTCTCAAACGGTTTGCCCCATTCGATGAGGTCGTAACTGGTGTATTCTGACATGTGCTTCTGATCCTTGAATAGCCGGTATTGGAAACTTCAAAGCACCAAAGCGGGAAAAGGATGCCACCGGAATTGCCTCCGATACTTCCGGTCCCATGGCCCTGGAAATTGTTGTGAATCACCAGCCAGATGAGTTCATTGGAACCGAGATTACGCTGAGCGCACAAAAAGAAAAGTGAATAAATATTTACATTTATTCACCTGAAGTTTACAATCTGTTGCCGGCGGTTTCAATTTTCATAGTGGTTGTCGGCAAGTGCGGTTTCTGGACCTTGCCAATTGCGCCCACCCGACAGCGGCAATGTATCATGTGCACGCCATTTGCAGAATTTTAATGGGCCCTGCTGAATAAGCTCAGAGCGTAAAACGTGCAGTGGTCACTTCGTAGCACTCGTTGAAATGATCTCTGATGTGGTCGACGAAAGAACATACCGCCTTGGAAGCAGGTGAAGTCCGCAATGATATTATTCCGATTTCCCGCTTCAACTCCGGCTTGATGATCGGGATGGCCCTAATTTCTGGGTTGCGCGACAATGAAATACCCAAGCGAGGAATAATAATAGCCCGCAAATGTGCATCAAGAAAATTAAGTTGTGTGGACAGATGTGCAATTTTGGTACCGGTTTCAACGGGGATGTTCTCACGTTGCAAATCACGCGCGAACGCCCCCATTGCAAGAGATCTCAGTACGCCCCAATCCACCTTTTGCAATTCAGGAGACTGTAGATCGGCCCAAGTCACGTGGGAACAGTCATACAATTCATGATCCGGCGGACAGGCCAACATGATAGGGTCGTCGCAAAGTGGCTCAAATTGAAGATCGACATCTCTGGCATCCGGCCGCATTGCGATGCCGAAATCGACCTGCCTTTCCTTCACAAGTCTTAAAGCCGAATCTGCATCTGCATCCCGGACTTCGAACTCGGCGTTTTCATGTATTTGCGCGTAGTCGCGTATTAGCGTGGGAACAACAGTGCCGGCAGTGCTCCACATACAGGCAAACCGGATTTTGACAATGTGATTCATTGCAAACCCGGAGGCAAACGCCTTGAACGTCTCAAACTCGCGGACTAATGGCTCGGCCCTTTCGAGCAATACCTGACCCGAAGGCGTAATCGCGACCATCTGGGTCGTTCGCTCAAACAATGCCTCGCCGACAAATTCCTCCAGCTTCTTTATCCTCCGCGACAACGCCGGCGGAGTGATGAACAACTCTTCAGCAGCCTGAACGAAGCTTTCGTGTTTCGCCACAGCCAGAAACGCGCGGATATCGTCAAGTGTGATCATGCTTGCCCATCTTTCAATAAGTGCAGGGTATTATTCATCTGAACTTTATGACAGGGCAAGCAATTTGGCACTACTTCTGTTCTTCGAGCGCTTCAGCGATTTCTGCCAGAACGGTGTCGCTCACAGCCACTTCCTCGGCGGCCTCCGGAAAACGACCGTCTTCCACGTCTGCTGCAAAGGTCTGAAATGCGGAAATGCGCATTTCATGCATCTGGTCACGAAGAGTTTGCAGATCACAATACTGCCTTGAATGCCGCGGAAAAGGTGGGCGGCCGTCACCCAGGATGTCTTGGGCAAACAAGAACTGCACGTCGCTCGGGCCCGAGCCGAGCGATACAGTAACAAGCGATGTTCTTTGCGAAAGTGCCTGCAAAACGCGTGTCGGGATGACCTCGCATTCAACAGCCCAAGCGCCTGCGTTTTCGAGGTCTCTTAACTGTCGTGCCAAGTCCAAGGCTTGTTCAACTGTTTTGCCCACAGGACGCAAACCACCGGTCCAGGTCGAGCGCCGAGGGACCAGTCCGATATGCCCACGCACCGGCACACCGCATTCTGCCGCGGCTTCGATGAAGCGGGGCGACCATTGGCAGATCACTGAATCTGCGCCCAGTTCCATGGCCTCCAGGGCCAGTCGCCGCGCCTCTTTGCGGCTCGTCACCGGGGTGAGCGGGAGCGAGCAGTTCATAAACGTATGCGGAGCCGCCGCGCGGGCGGCCCTGGCCAGATGTGGATTGTCCGGCGAAAACCGCATCGTCATGCAGTCGATCTCTGCCTCGGCAACCGCATAGGCCTCTTCGGCATGAAACAAGGCTATTTCGGTCAGTTGCCGTTTTCCCTTGAGTTGTCGAATGTCATGAACCGTATAATTGCGCAGCCCGTATTCAAAGGTCATCGAGTGGACGCGGCGCAAGGCATCACCTGTCTTACGCCATGCGGGCATAACCGTTTTGTTGTCATTCATTTGGCATACATTCTCTTTTTGCGGTCCCGGGTGCGGCGCGTATCCTCTTCGGTGCCATCGTGATAGGTAGAGAACCACTTGTCCCAGGGCATTTCGGGTGTGCCGTAATTGCACTCAAAATACCGGTGGTGCAGTTGGTGAAAAAACTCGCCCAGTTCCAGCCGGCGTTTATTGCCCGCCAAAAGCGCATCGAACCCTGAATGCGAAAATGCTGGGTTCAGTGCCAGCGCATAGGCGTGGAACAGAAAATGCACTGGATGTGACGGAACAACCAAATGGATCAGCAGACCCGAGAAATAGGGCAAGGTTTCCAAAGGGTGCATCGACAGCCCGCTCCACGGCCCTGTATTGAGGTTACGATGGTGCACGGCATGGGCAATTTGGTAGTAGGGCGGCCAATGCAGAAAGCGATGCACCCAGTAGAAATGGAACCCTTTCCAGAGCAGGATCACCCAGAAAAACAGGATAAACCAGACCGGGTTGTCGCTGAACTGAAACGTCTGCGCCAGCCCGGTGTCGACAGCGCGAAAATAGATTACCTCGTAGAGCGTCCAGATCGGTACGCCCCAGGCGATGGACCAGAACATGTTGTCCAACACCTGATTTCGAAACGTGAAGGTGCCGTTGTCGCGCATCATGTCACGGCTATCGAATTTCAACCAGTCACCTTGCTGGCGCATGGCCCAGAGCCACAAATGCAACCCGCCAGCCACGATCAGGATCAGGGCAAGATTGCGCAGAAGCATGAACCCAACGGCTTGCACGCTCCACTCTGCCAGCGAAGGCTGAAACCAAGTGTAGACCGCAAAAGCCAGCGCCACCCAGATTGTCGCCCCGCTGAGCGCCAGCCAACCGCGCCGAAACCAATTGAGCACGAAACGAACCCGAGGAGGAAACCGGAATACAGGTGAATTTGGAACCGGCAGGTTCGGGTGGTAATTCCAGATCTTGCTCTGTCCTTCAGGCACCAGGACTTCGTCGCCTTCCGCATTTTTCATTTTTTACTCCCTGATCTTGCGTATACGTTTCCTACGCTCGCGCATTTGTTTGGTGGCTGCACCGGTACCGTCGCGAAATGTGCGCGAAGATTATCCATTGGACCGTCTGAATTGCAGTAATCGCACTCGAAAAACGGTGAGGCAGCTGATGAAAGAAATCGCCCAGGCGCGGGTACTTGCCCCCGGAGACCGATACCGCCTCGAACCCGCAATGTGTCACGACTGGACTCCTTCTTATTTAGTCAAGAATACATCGCATGACCTGACATGCAAATGAACTGAATAATTGTTAATAATTATGCAGTTTAAATTAATTCACTGGTTTTGTATTGACCGTGAAGAAAAACCAAGGAGGCCAGCAGATGGTGAGAGTTAATTTCCACGATGCTGTCAGGCAAGGTGGTTTATTCTGACAGTGCCCTCCCTGATCTTTCCACTGGACTTTTCTTGCTCCGCAAGCCTGTGTGTATGTATGCCCGAATACCGTCGGGCTCTGCTCAGTACGAGATCATTGTACGGAGTAGAGTATGAGACTTGATCTGAATGGTTTGGCGGATGCCTCGCGTGAGGCGCTGACGGCAGAGTGGCGCGAGGTCGTGGGTCGCCCTCCTCCTAAGCACTTAAGCAAACCCCTGATGGGGTGCTGTCAGACAAATCGGCTCAAGCATCATAAGCTTTAGGAACGTGGATTCTATGAGGCGATAAGAGAACGCCACTCTGTAAGAGCAGCGTCGCGGTTTAGCTTAAATGTACTACGTTTTGAGAGTGACCTTTGCGAGTTGAATAGATTGTGAAATGAAGCGTGGATTGAGGCGAACTTTTGCAGGCTGTGCATACGCCTGAACCGCAGCATCGCTCGTTCTCGTCGTCGAAAGGGTAAATGTGAATTCTCCGCTCTGTTATTTGCCCATCGCTGTGTAACTTGCTTATCTGCACAGCCAAGCTCTTTTGCTGCTGCACTGTAGGATCGAAGCCTATCTGTAACGATCTCATTGGGCGATCCAAACCGACGCATGGCTTTTTTCATGAACTTCAGAGCTGCTTTCTTATCCCTCTTTTTGGTGACGTAGCTTTCTAGCACCTCGCCCTCATGATCGACTGCACGCCAGAGGTAATGTCTTTCCCCAATAACTTTCACAAAGACTTCATCAAGGTGCCACTTCCAGTTGCTCGACTGCAGGCCCCCTGCTCTTCGCTTTTTAATTTCGCTCGCGAACTGAGAGCCAAACCGGTGCCACCAGTACCGGACAGATTCATAACTTACATCTACTCCACGCTCATGAAGCAGGTCTTCCACATTTCTCAGTGAGAGTGGAAATCTCACATACAGCATTACCGCAAGCTGGATGATCTCTGGACTGGTTTTGAAGTAGCGAAAGGATACAGGATTGGGCATGTCGCAGAAGTTAATTTCCACGATGCTGTCAGGCAAGGTGGTTTATTCTGACAGTGCCAGACACAGTAATAGCGCGCGCTGTATGAGAGAGGGATTTAAAGCTCTGATCGTTCCACACAAAGCGCCCGTCATCACTGACCTCAACCACATGGGTGATCCCATGATACTCGCGCACAAAGCGGCTTCCGGGTTTAAAGGCAGGCCGAACCACATCGCGCCGCGCTGCGCTCTTGAGCCTACCGTCAAGTCGCTTGGTATAACCGCCCACTGTGTCCAGCTGATAGGTATGGCTGAGGATCTGCAACATCAGGGGGCGGCTCAAATGCCTTGGAGGCGGCCGGCCCACAACCTCTCGCCACTCAGACATCAGCGCCTCGCGCGAGGCATCCGCCAAACCATCCAGATCAAGTCTCATCATCTGCTCCGTACAATCATCTCCTACTGAGCAGAGCCCGACGCTATTCGGGCACAGCTACACACAGGCTTGCGGAGCAAAGGAAGTCCAGTGGAAAGATCAGGGAGGGCTAACTAATTCGCCACACGGCCTTTCCACTTCCCAGCTTCGGCAAAACGTGCAAGGCCTGCGTAAGGCTTTGGCAACATGCCCTATCTCTTCAGCGTATGGCAGTATCCACAATTTGCGCTGAATCTTGCGTTGATCCCTGTTCATGAACATCTCCTTCTTCCCAAAACTGGGAGGTTAAAGGAAATGTCCCGCGAGTAACGGCATATCTACAGGTCTTGTTTGTATCCAATCCAGATCTCACGTGAAAGGTATTTGGGCCAAAATACTGGGTGCTGAGGGCCCAATAGACCACTATTCATTAATTGTTTGCTAAACCTGCAACAAACATTTTAGATTTCATTGTGAATTCGCCCATGCTCTAATGAGCTGCAAATGCAATTGCAGTTGTTCGCGTTGAACCGATCGTGTCCATGTCGTCGGGTTGGTTACACCGCCAGCGCAAAGTCCAAACAGCATAGTTAGGATTGCCTTAACTACTTTCTCAAGAACATCCACGGACCAGTTTTTCGACTCAGGCCATGCATGTAGCAGCGCTTCTTTGTAGATCTTCAAGGCCTCCAGATGCAGTTTTTCGTTCACTTTTTGGAACTCAGAATTTGTGGCAATCATCCCCCACAAACTCACCCAAGCAGAAACGCTTTGAGCATTTGATCTAGTGGCAGGAATCATACTATCGAGGATATCAGCCAAACTAACATTACCCTTTACTATTTGCAGATTAATTTTTCTTTGAAAATTCTTGAATGGTACCCTCAGCGCTGCTTCGACGATTTCGTATTTGTTACCAAAGTAGTTTGTAATCATACCAGTCGTGACATTAGCCTCTGACGCAATGTCCCGCATAGTAAACCTAGCAATGCCTTTTTTCGCGATAGCGCTACATGCCGCCTTGGCGATCAAATCTTGATTTTTGGCGTGGTCTACGATTTTAGGCATACTTAGCTTGGATCTTTCTGGAAGACAAAAATGGGTGTCGTGGAGCTTCTTTTGGGTTTCATGCGCCACCAACTATCTAATACAGCAAGTATCTTATTACTTACAAGTTCTCGATGCTTAGAAAACTAGTTGCTTATGTATGTTTACAGTCACCTGACATTATTATATTATAAATGTTATATAACAGTTGATATATTTAAATATCTCTCGTAAAAGAAAATCCGTGGATATCACGCCGCGAACAGAAGAGGAAAATACATAAATAAGCTACCGCTGAACCTGCCAGAGCCTTGAGCTTCAGGGTGAGTTTTAATGTAATATTGATGACCTTGGGTTAACAACTATTCACCTTTATTCACTTTTTAGGGTTTTGCCGATGCTATAACCTCTCTTCAATCAAACCAAAGCTCGAATTTCAAACAGGGAGAGACCAATGCAAGACGAACTTAACCACCTCAGCACACGTGTGACAAAAGGCCTATTAACTCGCCGTCAATTTTTTGGCCGTGCAGCTGCGTTAGGAGTAACTGTCGCTGCTGCCAATTCCATGCTCGCCTCGGCCGCGAAGGCGGCAGGCCCCGTTAAAGGCGGCACTATGAAGCTTGGAGCTTCGGGTGGCGAAAGCACAGATACACAAGATCCAACGCTAACCACATCTGAAGTGCCTCTTTACAATCTGCGTCACTGGGGAGAAACACTGGTTGATGTCACTGAAACCGGTGACCTTGACATGCGGATGGCAGAAAACGTCGAAAGTTCCGCCGATGCAAAAAAATGGATCTTTAAGATCCGCAAAGATATCAATTTCTCCAATGGCAAGACCATGACCCCCGAAGACGTACTGATGACCATGCAGCGCCATTCCAGCGAGGACAGTCAATCTGGCGCTCTTGGTATCATGCGAGGCATTGAAAACATGTCCGTGGATGGTGAAAACTTTGTTGTCGAACTCGCTATAGGTAACGCCGATCTGCCATATCTGATGGCCGACTATCACCTGATGATCCAGCCGGGCGGTGGTTTTGACGATCCGGGTGCCGGAATCGGTACGGGACCATACACAATCGAATTTGATGAACCTGGCGTGCGCCATGGCTTCAAGCGTCGTGACGACTATTGGGATTCAGAAAACCGTGGCCATGCAGAATTTTCTGAGCAGTTGGTCCTGAATGACGCTACAGCGCGCACCGCGGCCCTACAATCAGGCCAGGTTAATATGATTAATCGTGTTGATCCAAAGGTCGCAGACCTATTAGGCCGCTCGCCCAACTTGACGGTAAAATCTGTCACTGGTCGGGGCCACTATGTTTTCGTCATGCACACCGACACTGCACCTTTTGATAACAATGACCTAAGGTTGGCGCTGAAATATGCAGTCAACCGCGAGGAAATGGTCAAGAAGGTTCTGCGTGGTTACGGCACAATCGGAAACGACATGCCGATCAACGGATCCTATCCTCTCTTTGATGATACGATCCCCCAGCGCGCATTTTCACTGGAAAAAGCGGCAGAGCACTACAAAAAGTCTGGACATGATGGTTCTCCTATCATTCTGCGCACAGCCGATGGTGCTTTCCCGGGTGCGGTTGATGCCGCTGCGCTCTTTCAGCAATCAGCACAAGCTGCTGGCATTCCACTGGAAATCAAGCGTGAACCAAACGATGGCTATTGGTCCGAGGTCTGGAACGTACAGCCTTTCTGTATGTCTTACTGGAGCGGTCGGCCCGTGCAGGATCAGATGTATTCAACGGCGTATCTGTCAACTGCGGACTGGAACGAAACACGGTTTAAGGTGTCGGAATTTGACGAAATGGTACTGGCCGCTCGGGCGGAGGTCGATGAAGCTAAGCGCAAGGAGATCTATTCCAAAATGGGACGGATGGTGCGCGATGACGGCGGCCTGATCTTGCCAATGTTCAACGACTTTGTGGATGCAGTTGACAATAACGTCGGTGGTTATTTCGACGATCCCAACGGTGCGCTGATGAACAACAAAGCTCCAATCAAATGTTGGATCAACTCGTAACTTGGACTAGCATATGCACCTCATCCTCAAACTAGTTGCCCAACGCATTGCGTTGGGCCTGCTTTTGCTTATCGCCGCTTCCATCCTGATATTTGTGGGAACCTCGATCTTGCCCGGGGATGTGGCACAATCTATTCTTGGTCAAACTGCCACCCCCGAGGCTCTGGCAAACATGCGCCGCGAACTTGGGCTCAATGAACCCGTGCTTACCCGATATTTTTCCTGGCTTGGAGGCTTCTTACAAGGGGATCTAGGCACTGCGCTGACCAATGGCCGCGATATTGCCGAAAGCCTGGGTGGACGTTTGAAAAATACTCTTTTCCTCGCTTTCTGGGCAGCATTGATTTCAGTCCCTCTAGCGATATTTCTTGGCCTTTTGGCGGTGCGCTACAAAGACCGCTGGCCCGATAAGCTGATCTCGGCGGTCACGCTGGCAACCATTTCCGTTCCCGAGTTTATGATCGGCTATATCCTGATCTACTTCGTTACCATCAAGTGGGGTGTGTTTTCCTCGGTTGCGATCATCAATAAAGAAATGTTGTTGGGCGAGAAGCTTAACGCCATCGCTGTCCCAGTTATGGTGCTGACGCTGGTAGTGCTGGCGCATATGATGCGTATGACCCGTGCGGCAATCCTCAACGTAATGCAATCTGCTTACATTGAGACGGCTGAGCTCAAAGGTCTTGGCATGCTAAAGATCATTAGTAAGCATGCCTTTCCAAACGCTGTTGCCCCTATCGTAAACGTCGTTATGCTGAACCTCGCCTATCTCGTTGTCGGCGTTGTTGTGGTTGAAGTGGTGTTCGCCTATCCCGGCATGGGCCAATATCTGGTAGACCATGTTAGCAAGCGAGACGTCCCCGTTGTACAAGCCTGCGGACTCATCTTCGCGGCAGTTTATATCGGGCTGAACCTGATTGCGGATATTGTATCTATCCTTGCTAACCCAAGACTACGGCACCCAAAATGAAAAATATGTCCATAGCCGCAATGATCGGCCTCTTCTTCACCGCCCTCTATTTCCTGATGGCCCTCTTTGCGCCACTCATCGCCCCCTACGGTATGGCTGAAGTCGTGGGCGACGTGTGGGAACCGTCTTCCTCAGAGTTCCTCCTTGGCACCGACTCCATCGGTCGCGACCTGCTGACCCGTCTCATCTATGGCGGTCGCACCACGATCTTTATCGCCACGATGGCGACGATTCTCAGCTTCACGCTTGGCTCTGTGCTGGGCTTCTTCGCCGCCGTATCGGGTGGCTGGGTCGACCAAGCCATCAGCCGCTTCGTGGACCTCATCATGTCCATCCCCTCACTGATCTTCGCCCTCGTTGTGCTGTCAGTTATGCCCACCACCACCTTCATCCTGATCCTGCTGATGGGCCTACTGGACAGCACCCGCGTCTACCGCCTCGCCCGCGCCGTAGCCGTGGACATCACCGTGATGGACTACGTCGAAGCGGCCCGGCTCAGGGGCGAGAAAATCGGCTGGATCATCTTCCACGAGACCCTGCCCAACGCGCTCTCCCCACTCGTCGCTGAGATGGGCCTGCGTTTCATCTTCATGGCGCTCTTCATTTCGACGCTCTCGTTCCTAGGACTTGGAGTACAACCACCGCTAGCCGATTGGGGCGGCATCGTGAAAGAGAACAAGGAAGGTATCAATTACGGCATCCAAGCCGCTCTCTACCCCGCCTACGCCATCGTGACGCTTTGCATCTCGATCAACCTAGTGGCGGACTGGATCCTAAACCGCACCACATCACTCAAAGGGGGGCGCGGCTAATGTCAGACAAGCTGCTCAAAGTACGCGGCCTGAAAATCAGCGCCCGAATCTACCCCTCCGGCCAACGCCCCTGCGACATCGCCATTGTGCATGGCGTGGACTTCGATGTCGAAGGCGGCAAGGTCCTCGGCTTTATCGGTGAATCCGGCGCTGGCAAATCCACAATCGGCCTTGCGGCGATGGCCTACGGGCGTGGTGGTGTGGAAATCACCGACGGTAAGGTCCACTTCAACGGACGCGATATCCTGCAAAGCGGCATCCGAGATGTGCGCAAACTGCGCGGTGGAGAAGTCACCTACGTCAGTCAATCCGCCGCAGCCTCCTTCAACCCTGCCAAAAAGATCATGGAGCAGGTGACAGAAGCCGCCATCTTCCAAGGCAAATTCACCCGCAAAGAAGCCGAAGACCGTGCTGTCTCCCTTTTCGCCAAACTTGGCCTACCCGACCCCGAAAGCATCGGCAACCGCTACCCCCATCAGGTCTCTGGCGGCCAGCTGCAACGCTGCATGACGGCCCTCGCGCTCTGCCCCAAACCGGACCTCGTGGTGTTTGACGAACCGACCACCGCACTCGACGTGACCACCCAAATCGACGTCCTCGCTGCGATCAAAGAGGCGATCCGCGACACCGGCGTCGCCGCGCTCTACATCACGCATGACCTCGCCGTGGTGGCGCAGGTTTCAGACCATATCATGGTGCTGCAACAGGGTGCGATGGTTGAATACGGCACCACCGATCAGATCATCAACAACCCGCAAGAAGAATACACGCGGGCCCTTGTCTCCGTCCGCTCCATCCAGCACAAGGAAAAGCAACCGACAGAAAAACCACTCCTGAAGGTCGAGAACATCACTGCGCGCTACCGCGGCACTAATTTCGATGTCCTCAAGGATGTAAATGTTGAACTGCATCCTGGCCAGACCCTCGCTATCGTGGGCGAATCCGGCTCCGGCAAATCCACCCTCGCTCGTGTCATCACCGGCCTCTTGCCTCCAAGCGAAGGCAGCATCACCTTCGACGGGCGGATCCTGTCACCAGATTTGCCGACCCGTAGGCTTGAAGACCTGCGCGAATTGCAGATGATCTATCAGATGGCCGACACTGCAATGAACCCACGCCAGATTGTGAGCACCATCATCGGACGGCCTTTGGAGTTCTATTTCGGACTCAAAGGGGCCGAAAAACAAAAACGCATTCAGGAGTTACTGGAAGAGATCGAGCTGGGCGATGGTTTCCAAAATCGCTATCCTGCAGAGCTTTCCGGTGGCCAAAAACAACGCGTCTGCATCGCCCGCGCGCTTGCGGCCAAACCCAAGCTGATCATCTGCGACGAGGTCACATCTGCCCTTGACCCGCTAGTGGCTGACGGCATTCTTAAACTGCTGTTGAACCTTCAGAAAGTCGAGGACGTCGCTTATCTATTCATCACCCATGATCTGGCAACGGTCAAAGCAATCGCAGATAGTATTGTGGTTATGTATCAGGGTGAGGTTGTGCGTTGCGGAACGAAATCCCAGGTGCTCGCACCACCGTTTGATGACTATACAGATTTGCTACTGAGTTCGGTTCCCAAGATGAAACTTAGCTGGCTGGAAGAAACCATCGCACATCGTAAGATGGAAAGCGGCGGGAACTGATGTTGAGCCGACTGGGTTAGCGTCCGAGCTGTTTTGGGGTTAATAACCGATTTGATCTAACACCGCCCCTCTCGGCAGGCTGAAATCGGGGCGGCCTCTATTGAACGCCTGACACATTCGGTCATAGAATCTGCGTTGCTTAGCAATACTAAGGTCGGTGAACCCAGTGGAGTAAAACTATCCGTCAGATTGCAAAAATCCCGAATCTCCGAATCAATCAGGCGTTTATAGTCGGGCAGGCTCAATCCGTTTTGATGGCGTTTCCTTGGGTTATGTCTCAGAGTTTTTTAAAGCTGCCGGACTGTCAATCACAGAGCAAAAAGGTCCACTGCGGTGGGCCGTGCAGTTTCGTCTGACCAGTTTGAGATGCAATGGCCAGCGAGAGAAGATTTTGGTATACGGCCCTTATAAGTCTATGATTTTGAACTGTTAATGTCCTCATATCAGATTGTCTATGGCAACGCCGTTTAGGAGTGGGAAGCCCACCCAACCTATCCACTCAGGTTTCGCAGATTACCTCTGTCCCTTCATTATTCGATCGTCAAAATTCACTTGAAATAACATTTATTATATAATAATTATTATTTTTAAGAATTGCCAGAAAAAGAGTATCAAGTGGCAATTCAGCTCAATAGAACATCAAAGGATCAATACCATGAATTTCGAAGTTATTGTCACATGCGCCGTAACGGGGGCCGGCGATACTGTAGGGCGCAACCCACATGTACCCGTGACACCGAAGGAAGTTGCAGAGGCCGCAATTGAGGCGGCAAAGGCCGGGGCGGCTGTGGCTCATTTGCACGTTCGTGATCCCGAAACAGGTCACGCATCACGTGATCCGAAGCTATTTAAAGAAGCCGTGGATCGGGTAAGAGACAGTGGCACGGATGTCGTGCTCAACCTCACGGCCGGGATGGGAGGGGATTGGACTCCAGATACTCAAAACCCTGCAATGCCTGGCCCGGGCACGGACATGATCTCGGCAGATGATCGTTTGGTACATATTCATGAATGCATGCCAGAGATTTGCACACTGGACTGCGGCACGCTGAATTTTAGCGATACGAATATGATCTATGTCTCCACACCGCCAATGCTGCGGCGGATGGCCGAACTTACAAAAGAATGGAACGTGAAGCCTGAGTTGGAAGTCTTTGAACTTGGCCATATCCGTTTTGCCCGCCAGATGATTGCCGAGGGGCTGATTGCCGATCCTCCGATGTTCCAGATTTGCCTCGGCATTCCCTGGGGTGCAGATCACAACGTTGACACGATGAAGGTCATGAAAGACCAGTTGCCTGAGGGCGCGGCCTGGGCTGGATTTGGGATCAGTCGTATGCAAATGCCTATGGCGGCGGCTGCCGTGACGATGGGTGGAAACGTGCGTGTCGGATTGGAGGACAATCTGTTCCTCGCCAGGGGTGTACCGGCAACCAATGGACAGCTTGTCACCCGGGTGGTGGAAATAATCGAGCGTATGGGTGGGCGGGCAGTCAGTCCGACGGAAGCGCGTCAGAAGCTCAAATTGCGCAATCCTTCTCCCTAAAACTCGAAGAAGATCCCTTCGGTCGAATGGGTGCCGCGGTTTTACTTTCAACGGTTGCGGCACTCAATTCGATGTTTGGAAATGACCACACAGTTCAAGGTTTTTGAAAAGAGGAAATACACAGATGTCAGATGGCGTTGATGTCCGACGTAACGGTCACATCATGGAAATTACAATTGATCGCCCAAAGGTCAATGCGATTAGTGTCGCTACGTCACGGGCGATGGCAAATGCATTCATTGAGTTGCGTGAAGACGAGGATTTGCGGGTCGCAATTCTGACGGGTGGCGGGGAGAAAATATTCTCTGCCGGTTGGGACCTTAAAGATCTCAACGCAGGGGTAATGCAATTAGACAACTGGTGGGAAAGCGATGATTACGGCGAAGGTGGTTTTACCGGACTCACAGAGAACTGGCGCCTCAACAAACCAGTCATCGCCGCCATCAACGGCCATGCCGTCGGCGGTGGATTTGAAATGGCTCTGGCTTGCGATTTGTTGGTCGCAGCCGACCATGTCGAGTTCGGTCTGCCCGAATTGACGATGGGTATACTTCCAGATGGTGGAGCTCTTCAACGTTTGCCGCGCAACATCCCACGTAACGTTGCGACAGAAATGTTTCTGTTGGGACGATGGCTAACGGCTACCGAAGCAGCCCAATACGGATTGGTGAACAAGGTAGTGCCCGGGAACCAGTTGATGGAGACCGCTCGGGAATGGGCAGACTCTATTGCCAGGTCCGCCCCGTTGGCCGTGCAAAGCGTCAAGGAAGTCCAGCGCGTGATGGATTGCGCGCCGCTTGAAAAGGCTTTCGCAGTTATGCGCGGTGAAACGGTACCCACGTATCATAAAATGCTGAAGTCAAACGATGCGCTCGAAGGGGTCACCGCCTTTGTCGAAAAACGCGCGCCCATTTTTAAAGGAGAATAGCGATATGTACCCAAACCCAAGTAACATTAGCCGTATTACATGTATTGGCGCTGGTCCGATTGGTGGCGGCTGGACTGCATACTTTTTGGCGCGAGGTTACGATGTAACTGTCTATTTACATGACCCAGCCGAAGAACCGGCATTTCGTGCTATTCTTAAAACCGCATGGATCAGCTTGACCTCACTGGGGTTGGCGACAGGCGCATCGCTGGATCGGTTATCTGTCAGTTATAATTTGGAGGATGCAGTCAAAGACGCTGAATTCATACAAGAAAGCGTGCCGGAAAATCTTGAGTTAAAGCGTGCACTCTATGCAAAGCTGGGGGAAATTGTGCCCCCCGCCGTTGTGATATGTTCATCCACATCGGGGTTGATGATGACAGATATTCAGACCACGTGTGATACGCCTGAGCGTACCGTTATCGGACATCCTTTCAATCCGCCCTATCTTTTGCCGCTTGTCGAAATTATCGGTGGTAAAAAGACATCCCCCGATGCGGTCGCCTGGACCAGCGCTTTCTATGAAATTGCTGGCAAAGCCCCCCTGGTCATGAAAAAGGAAATCCCTGGTTTTATAGCCACCCGCCTTCAGGAAGCCCTGTGGCGTGAAGCGCTTCACATGGTCGCCAATGGAGAGGCAACGGCGACCGATATCGACGTCGCACTTATGAATGGCCCAGCACCGCGTATGGCTGTTCAAGGGCATTGCCTGGCGTATCACGTGTGCAGCGGCAAGGGCGGTATGGCTGCCAGTTTTGACCAATTCGGCCCGGCTTTGAAGTTACCATGGACCCGGCTTGAAGCACCCGAGCTCACCAGAGAGTTGCGTGACACTATGGTCGAAGGTTGCGATGAGATCGCGGACGGCCGTAGCTTCGAGGAGCTGGCTGCGATCCGTGACCGAGAGATCGTGGCTGTGCTGGCTGCGATCCGGGCAAGTCGTGTTGTCGATCCCGGGGAGAATGATGCCTGAAAATTCCGAAACCCCATCAAATCCAAATTGGAATTATCATCCGGAGTTACCACTGCATGATTCTTCAATATTCAAATGGCCACCAGATCCATGCTTCGCAGCTAACTGGCTTAGAACAAACTGGTTAAGCCTATCTGAACGTGTTTTGATGCTCCTGCTAGCCACTTTTCTTTGGATTTGGGTCTATCCAGATCTGGAAACAGCTCGAATATTTTCTTTTGGTTGGATTGCGCAAGTCTGGGCAATCAACTTTGCCCTAATAGGCGCCGTTGCGGGTGGGCTACATCTTTGGTTCATCAGTTACAATAAGCAGGATAAAAGACTTAAATTTGACCGTCGCGACCAAGGGAAAAATAACAAACTTTGGAATTTCTCTGATCAGGTAAAGGACAATATGTTTTGGTCGCTTGGCTCAGGGGTCATGCAATTAACTGCCTTTCAAGTAGTTACAATCTGGATGATGGCTAATGGATATGCGCCTGTCACAACTTTCAGCACAAACCCCGTTTGGTTTCTGATTGCATTGCTTCTTCTTCCTATATTTTCAGCGTTTCATTTTTATTGGGTGCACAGACTTTTACATGTGCCGTTTCTTTACAAGAAAGTGCACTCTCTCCATCATCGAAACGTCAACACTGGCCCATGGTCTGGATTCTCCATGCATCCAATTGAGCATTTTCTTTATCTTTCATCTCTTTCTATCCACTGGATTGTTCCTTCTGACCCAATACTTGTTATCTTCCACGTAATATGGCTTGGGCCAGGTGCTGCCATAACCCATACAGGTTATGAAGATTTGCTTATCAAAGACAAACGCAGATTAGCTTTAGGAACGTTCTATCACCAACTGCATCACCGCTATTATGAATGTAACTATGGCAATCAAGAAATGCCTTGGGATAGATGGTTTGGAACTTTCAATGATGGTACGGACGAAGCCACGCGCATAACCCGCGAACGGAAGAGGAAAATGCATAAATAAGCTACCGCTGAGGCTCTGTCAGGGTGCACCGCGACACCCCCATTTCAGCAACAGCAGCTTAATCTCTAATTGATCCTCTATTCGGACTGGACTTCTGTTTTGCCGTAAGCCTGTGTGTTGGTACGCCCGAAGCTTCTCGGGCTTTGCTCAGTGAGCGA
>Ga0257106_1000734_pt1 | contig 17921 bp, 19 predicted proteins | sample LP_taG_3_FD_190177 | JGI IMG/M metagenome (GOLD analysis project Ga0257106, IMG submission 190177) | Marine microbial communities from Northeast Subartic Pacific Ocean, Canada - LP_J_2011_P26_10m | ecosystem: Environmental > Aquatic > Marine > Oceanic | place: Canada: Northeast Subartic Pacific...
CTTAAGTACTCCATGGTTACAAATAACCTTTGATATAATTGCTCATATAATGCTTATAATTTTTGGTTATGTCATGATGATATATAGCTATAAATTAGCTGTTTTTAAGTGGAGCACTCAAATCCCCTTAATCCATTTGCCAGAGGGTCTTCGTGCAGTCCCTATAATGCTATGTGGTGGTTTAATTCTACTTTTTTCAATAGGTCATATTTTAAATTATATCAAAGACATTATTAATAACAAAAAAACCTAAGCAAGGAAAATAAAATGGGCTTATTGATAATGATGGGAATTTTTGCTTTTGGAGTGGTTATTGGTATTCCCGTTGCTTTTGCACTTGGAATTGGTGCTGTGTCTGCATTTTATTTTGAAGGTTTACCTTTAATTATTGCTTTCCAAAGAATTATTTCTGGAATTAATGTATTTTCTTTATTAGCCATCCCATTTTTTATATTTGCTGGTGAATTAATGTTTCATGGCGGTATAGCAATGAGACTAGTAAGGTTTGCATCTTCCGCAGTTGGAGCAGTCAGAGGTGGCCTTGGAGTTGTGAATGTGTTTGCTTCAATGCTTTTTGGAGGTATTTCAGGGTCAGCAGTAGCAGACGTATCAGCACTTGGATCAATTTTAATACCAGTAATGAAAGAAAAAGGTTATGACGAAGATTATGCTGTAAACGTTACAGTTACATCCTCTATTGCAGGTATAATGATACCACCTAGTCACAATATGATTTTGTTTGCAGTAGCAACAGGAGGTGGCGTATCAATTACAAAACTCTTTCTAGCAGGAATAATTCCTGGTGTTGTAATGTGCCTTTGTCTGGCTATTGTTGCTTATTTAGTTGCTGTGAAGAGAGGTTATAAATCTGAAATTTTTCCTGGTTATTATATTTTATTTTTACATTTTATTACTGCAGTGCCTGGTTTATTTACAGCAGTGATTATAGTTGGCGGAGTATTATCTGGAATTTTTACTGTCACAGAATCAGGAGCTTTTGGAACTCTTTATGCATTTATTGTGACTATCTTTGTTTATAGAGCTCTTACGTGGGAAAACTTTAAAATTGCAGTAACAAACTCTGTTAAAACAACTTCTATGGTAATGATATTGGTAGCTAGCGCATCTGCCTTTGGTTATATGTTAACTTATTATCAAGTTCCATCTCAAATGATTACGTTTATGAACGGTATATCAACAAATCCGATTGTGATATTTTTAATGATTAATGTTATGTTGTTGATATTAGGTATGATTATGGACATGGCCGCTTTAATACTAATATGCACACCAATTTTTTTACCATTAGCAATTTCTCTTGGAATGGACCCTCTTCAATTTGGGATGATTTTAATGATGAATTTAGGCCTTGGTCTATGCACACCTCCAGTTGGAGCATGTTTATTTGTTGGATGCGCTATAGGTAAAGTTCCTATTGAACGTGTTGTTAAAACTATTTGGCCATTTTATTCTGCAATTTTTATTGCACTTATGTTAACTACATTTATACCTGCTATTTCTTTAACACTTCCAAATTTAATTGGAAATTAATTAAAAAAACAAATTTCAAGGGATATGACTTGGATAATATTAAAGTTGATTGTGTCTTGAATATTAAATCAAACCTTGGTGAAGGCGCCATTTGGTCAACAATTGATCAGAGGCTATATTGGGTAGATATTACTGAAGGACATTTTTGTAACTTCAATCCACAAAATGGCAAAAATAAAATTATAGATATAGGAAAACCGATAGGCTGTTTTGCTCTAAAAAAAAATGGAAATGTGATCGTCGCTTTAACTGATGGTTTTTTTGAACTCAATCAACATAGTAAAAAAATGACCTTAATTAAGAATACTGAAAGTGACATTTTAAGTAATAGATTTAATGATGGCACAGTAGATTTAAACGGTAGATTTTACGCTGGAACAATGCCAATAAATGGCCCTAACATTAAGTCGAAACCACAAGGGAGTCTTTATTGCCTTAATATAGACGGAACAGTTAAAAAAACTATGGACGGCTTTTATACAATTAATGGACTGGCTTTTTCTCCAGATGGCAAAATAGCTTATGTATCCGATAGTGCGTATTGGGTAAGAACTATTTGGGCATATGATTATAATTTAGAAGATGGAATTTGGCTAAACAAACGTATATTTTATGATACAAAAAATTTAGCTGGACGCCCAGATGGAGGTTGCATTGACGCTGATGGATGTTACTGGATGGCTGGAGTTTCGGGATGGGAACTAGTTAGGATTACGCCACAAGGAAAAATTGACAAAATTATAAAAATGCCTGTTGAAAAGCCTACTAAAATTGCTTTTGGAGGGACAAATCTTGATATAATGTATGTAACTTCTATAGGAATAAAAGGAATATCAAAAGGAACAGAAAAAAATCAACCTGATGCAGGAGGAATTTTTGCTTTAAGTGTCCCTGGAGTTAAAGGAGTTGAATTTCCTTATTATGGTTAAAATTAATTATTTAAAGTTATTTCAATTAATCCAGTTATACTTTCTCCTGGTTTTAAAAATCTGTTTTTTACATTTTCAATTTTATTATAAGCCAAATTGAAACCGTCTGTAGGCTGACTAACAGGTTCAGCACAAAAATATTCACTTCCTGATGGAACATGAATTATTAAGTGATTAAATATTTTATCTGCTTTTAACGTAATTTCTTTTTTTTTATTAACCCAATTTATGTTTATATTTCCTTTAAAATTTTCATAAGAAACTGTCTTTTCTATTTTCCACAAATCATTTCCATTTGTATAATTAAAATCATCTTTAATAATTTGAGTCTTTGTAGGAAATGTTTCTGGTGGCCCAATCCATTCCCTTTCTGCTTCAAAACGTAATTTGACTTCGTCATCAAAATTAAAAAATGGATGAATCCCAAAACCAAAAGGCATGAGATCTCTTGAATTATTAGTAATTGTTATCTCAATTGAGCAAGTGTAATCATATAATGATATTGTTTGGTGAACCTTATACTCCCATGGCCAACCTAAAGTATTAGCGTGATGCAAATATGAAATGATTACAGTTGAAGGTGTTTTTTTAATAAGCTCCCATTTACCTAGATATCCATGACCATGAATAGAGTGAGGTAAAGTGTTTTCATTGTTTTTTATTTTATATAAACTATTATCAAAATAAAATTTTGCATTTTTAATTCTATTAGAAAAAGGAATTAATGAAAAGCATCCACCTTTATAGTTTTCTAATAGTTCTAAATTATCAATTGGCAGAGGGCGAAAAACATTAAAATCATTAAATGAAAAACTACTTATTTTTCCTCCAAAGTCTGGCAAGATATTTAATTCTGCATTATCATTTTTAATTTTAACAATATTTAGAGAATTCATAAATCATTAACATCAGTTCTTTTAATAACTGTATCTGGTGACTTCAACAATGAATCCTTTAACTCTGCTCCTAAACCAACTCCTTTCATGGGAAAGGCAAATCCATTTTCAATTTTTGGAAGTTGAGTAACTAAATTTTTATAAAAACCATTATAGAATGCCCTAACACTCTCTAAAATCATCGCCGTAGGAAATGCAAGACTTATATGTAAGTTTGCTATCCAAACAATTGGTCCTGTACAATCATGAGGACACATCATTCTATTATTGGCATGAGCCAAACCAGAAATTTTTATTGCTTCAGTAATACCTCCGATCCAACCAAGATCATAATGCATGTAGTCAATAGCATTAACTGACAAGGCATCACGATACCATAAGGCAGTGCCCAAGGCTTCACTTCCTGCAACTGGAGCAATAGTTTTACTTCTAAACTCAGCAAGGTCTTTTAGGTAAGCCATGTTAATAGGATCCTCATGCCAAAACACATCAAATTCATCAACATGTTTTGCAATTTTTAATGCAGGAGCTAATTGCCATAAAGAATGATATTCAAGCATAATATCTATTCTAGACCCAACTTTGTTTCGTATTTTTTCAATTCGAGAAAGACCTTTTTTAAGATCTTCATTTGAAATTCTTTGACCTTTTGAAGGGAATGCAAACTCATCGAACGGCCATATTTTCATGGCCGAGATACCTTCATCTAACAAGCTTTGAGCTAATTCTCCTGAATCTAATACTTGTAATTCTAAATCATCACGAATTACTTTCTTATCTTTAATTTTATTATTTACACCTGATCTAGACATTGAATTGGCCTTCCAATTATAGCCGTCAGCAGCACAAGTATTATAAACAGGAATGGTATCTCTACATAATCCACCTAACATATCAACTAAACTTAGATTACTAGCTTTAGCTTTTAAGTCCCATAGAGCTATATCTACCGCTGAATTACCTCTAAATTCTACTGATCTCGTTGGATACCCAATATATCTATTAGCTGTCCAATTAATTAGGTTATCTGCATGCTCATTTACTCTAAGCGGATCACGCCCAATTAAGTAAGGCGCACATGTTTCATGAATATATGACACAATGGCTTCAGGATTTCTAAAAGTTTCACCCAAGCCTACTAGACCTTCATCTGTATAGATCTTAACCCAAACTATGTTTGAATATTGTTTATTTTGAATTGTTTCAACATTAGTTATTTTCATTTATTTCCTTAATAAAAAGAAGTTAAAATAAAAACTTTAGCACCTAAAAAGAAAAAAAATAAAGTTAAAATTATTGCTACTCCTAATAGACCCATACCAATTTCTTTAAGCATTTAAATTTCCTATTAACTATTAAAGTGAATCTTGCCCAAATTAAGAATATTATAACCTTCTAGTTTAGACGCCATAATTTTGAACTCTTCTGTTTTACAAAATTCTAGTAAATCTTGAAAAGGTTTTTCAAACCAAAATTTTCTATTTATAACAAGATCAAATCTCTCAGTAACAAGAGGAATAAAACTTAAGTTATATTTCACAGCTTCAGATTTTAAACCAAGAGTTAAATCTGCTAATTCAGATACAATAAGTGTAACTGCGTCATTTTCCGAGTAAGCTATTTCTGTTTCTTGAAAATCGTTATATGTTAAATTTTGTGTTTTAAATACATGTTTTAAATATTGTTCAGCTCCTGAACCTATTTGTCTTCTAACTAGCCTCTTCCCCCTAAAACTATCCAAAGTTATATTACCATCATTTCTATCTTTAAAAATTAAACCTCTATCTCTTTGAGCCCATTCCATTAAAACAAATGTTTTATTTGTTAATTCTTTTTGAATTAAAGGAATATTCCAAATATTTTCTTTATAATCATAAAGGTGTAAGCCAGAAGCAAATCCTTCATTCAATTTAAACCGCTCAATTCCTTGAGTGCTTCCATCGAAAGACATAGCAATGCCAGAATTTGATTTTTTAATAGCTAGTTCTAGTAAAGGATCATGACTTCCAAGTAATACTGTTGGAAGTGTTTCAAATTTGGATGTTTGTGTTAATGAACCAGATATCCAATTTGTTATTTCAGCTTTTGAAAATAATAACTTTCCTGTTAATTTTGCATATGGGACTTCTTCTTTAGATACCATGTCATAAATTTTACGAGGCTTTACTCTTAAAAAATCAGCTAATTCTTCGGTTGTAAAATAATCAGACATATGAAAATTCTTTTTAAAAATATTTAGTTTATTTTAGCATTATATTCTATAATTAGTTAATGAAAAATAGAACCTTACAAATTAAACGTTCATCATTACCGCCTAAATTGATGAATGAAAATGAAAATGGAATTAGGGTTAAAGTTTACGTTCAAGGTCACATGATAGGTGCAGGCAAAATGGAATTGTTTCGCCTTGTTTCTCAAGAAGGTTCAATTAAATCTGCTGCTAAGGTTATGGGTATGAGTTCTAAAAGAGCTAACCTGCTGCTAAAAACAATAGAAGAAGCTTTTCCACAACCTATATTAGAAAAACAAAAAGGTGGCAAAGGTACAATCATAACTCCTTTTGGAGAAGAATTACTCACAAAATATCTTGTTTTATGTAATCATCTATCAAAAGAATCCAAAGTTTTTGTAAATTGGGTAGCCTCAAAACAATTATTTAGAGAATAGGTTCATATTATGAATAAGAGAAAAGAATTTTTTATTTCACCTGACTTAGACAATAACAATTTAACTGAGACAATTGAATGCGTGAATGAAACTGGCCACAATATAACATTACCAGTTGTAAAAGAAGTTCCTCTAACAATATACCTTAACAAGCAAGAAATTGTAACTGCTATGACCCTTGGTGACATGCCTGATTTACTAGCTGTTGGATATTTATTAAACCAAAATATGCTAAAACAAAATGATGTTATATCAGAAATTAATTATGACGAAGATTTACAAGTAGTCATTATACGAACTAACCGCCAAACCAATTATGAAAAGAAAATGGAAAAGAAAATACGTACTAGTGGATGTGCTGTAGGAACCGTTTATGGAGATATAATGGATGATTTTTCATCTATTCATCTAAATCCAAAAGCCAAAATTAAAACTTCATGGATTTATAATATTTCCAAGAAAGTAAACACTAGGCCAAGCCTCTATCTTAAAGCCGGGGCACTTCATGGGTGTGTGTTATGTCACAAAGATACCCCTCTAATTTACGTTGAAGATGTAGGCAGACATAATGCAGTTGATAAAATAGCTGGATGGATGTTTTTGAATAAAGAAGAAGCTAAAGATAAAATTTTTTATACGACAGGACGATTAACCTCAGAAATGGTGATTAAAACTGCTCAAATGGGAATTCCAATTCTAATTTCTAGATCTGGTTTTACAGAATCAGGGGTAAAACTTGCTAAAGAAGCCGGACTTACTTTAATTGGAAGAGCAAAAGGAAAAAGAATGATAATAGCTAATGGTATTGAAAGAGTAATTTTTGATACTGATACTAATTCTATTAAAGTCGATGATGCTATATCTGCTCAACGCTCTTTAATTAACTAAGGTTAACTAATTTGACAATATTAAATGAAATAATTCCTTGTGTGATCTTGGCTGGTGGCAAAGGGAGAAGAATGGGTGGTAAAGAAAAGGCTTTAGTACCACTTTTAGATCGTCCTTTATTATCTTATGTACTAGAAAGTATTTCAGGGCAAGTTGCACCTATTGCGCTGAATATTAATACTAGTTTAGATAAATTTAATAAATTTGGTTACCAAATAATTGAAGATCCTATTAAAGGGCACCTCGGTCCATTAGCTGGAATACTGGCATCTTTAAATTGGGCTCATACACTTAATCACAAATGGGTTTTGACTTTGCCTTGTGATACTCCATTCTTACCTAAAAATCTTGTCGAAGAAATGATAAAAGTTAAAAGTAATGACTTAAGTTTAGATTTAGTCATTGCAAGATCAAAAGGATATAATCATCCGGTTATAGCTTTATGGAAATCTGAATTAAAATCAAAACTTAGAATTGCTCTTGAAGAAGGTGTTAGAAAAATTGATCTCTTTACTGCCAATCTTAAAATTGGTTATGTCGATTTTGATAGTAGAAAAAATATACAATTTGACCCTTTTACTAATTTAAATTCTCCTTTAGACCTTATACACGCCCAACAAATTCTTGGGAAACTACCGCCATTTTTTGGTTTAGCTGGTTGGTCAGGTTCAGGCAAAACTACTTTATGTACTAAACTAATTGAAAACTTTACAAAAATAGGGATAAAAGTTGGGACATTAAAACATGCTCATCACAAATTTGAATTAGATAAGCCAGGTAAAGATTCTTTCAATCTACGAAAAGCAGGCTCTAGACCAATGATCATTTCTTCTAAAGAGCGCTTTGCTCTTATTCAAGAAAATGACGAGAATGAAGAAAAAAGTTTATTTCAAATGCTTGAAATGTTTGCCAAAGATCCAATTCAGAAATGTGATCTCATTATAGTGGAAGGCTTTAAAAATGAACCTATACCAAAAATAGAGGTATATAGAAAAATAATAGGCAAACCAGAACTTTACAAAGAAGATAAAAATATATTTGCAATTGCAACTGATACTAAAATAAACTCATCTATCCCTATTTTAGATTTAAATAAGGTAAATTCAATTTCAGATTATATTTTAAAAAAATTTCAAATTTCATAAAGCTAACTTTTATTTGGGAGAAAAAGAATGGCTAATCAAGAAAATATTTCTATTGAACCAAAATTTTTAAACCTATGGCCAACTCAGTTTATGTCGATGTCTCTTCCTGGATTTGAGACTGCAAATACAGTTTTAGCAGATTTAGTTTTATCCAATAATGCCTCCCAAGATAATATGACTGAAAACTATTTAACTGAAAATATTTTGAATATGGATCATCCTGCTCTGTACTGGCTGAAACAATGCTTAGATAGAGCCATTTTTGATTATGCACACAAATCTGGTATTTCATATGAATTGAAATGGTCTATACAAGGTTGGGGAAACGTCAACATGAAAGGAGATTATCATAACTTACATAATCATCCTCACTCTTGGTTATCTGGAACTTATTATATAAATGTTCCAGATCAATCAGATGCTGAAGTTTTTAGATCTGACTTAAATCCAGGCTCAATTAGTTTTTTTGATCCACGTCCTCAAGCTAATATGAATTCTATTAAAGGGGATAAACAGGTAGATCCAGAACACAGGGTCCTACCTAAGTCTGGTGATTTATTATTATGGCCAGCATTTATACATCACTTAGTTCATCCCAATATGTCTGATTTTCCAAGAATATCAATTTCATTCAACGTAATTATTAAGTTGGATAGTAATATGATTCCAAATTAAAATTTATAAAGATATATCATTAAATGGATAAAATTTAAGATAATCTCCCTTTAAAACATTTTCAGAATCTATTGGTATCTCTACCAATCCATCAGCACCAGTTAATGAAGAAATAACTCCTGCTCCTTTTCTTCCATGAAGAATTATCTCTGATTTATATTCTTTATTTACTATCTTTGCTCTTAAATATTCAGCTCTTCCTATTCTTTTTTTATGTTCAAAACCAGCTGGTAGCATTACTTCAAATAGATCTAAATCAGCCCCGCCAGCTAATTTATTTATTAAAGGCTTAATAAGTAATTTTGAACATACAAATGCCGCAACTGGATTTCCAGGCAAGCAAAAAATCAGTTTATTATTTATCATTCCCACTGCCATTGGTTTACCTGGCTTCATAGCTAACTGCCATACTAAACAATTTGCTCCTATATCTTTTAATGCATTTTGTGTATGATCTTCAATCCCATCAGAAGCCCCTCCAGATGAGATGACAACGTCACTATCACACAAACACTGCTGATACTTATTAGCTAAATCTTGCCTTTTATCTTTTACAATTCCTTGATCTTCAATTTCTAAATAATTATTATCGAATAATGACAGTAACATTGGCCTGTTGGCATCATAAATTTCTCCGTCTTTTAATTTTTTAACAGAAGAGTCAATTAATTCATCACCAGTAGATATTAATGAAATTTTTAACTTTTTATAAACACTTAAGAGATTATTTCCAGATGCCGCTAATTGACCAATATCAGCTGAGTTAATTATTTTTCCTTTTTTTATAACTAATTCACCTTTCTTAAGATTTTCTCCAATAGGTCTCATATTTTGATTTTTAAAATGGTGACTAGTTATTTTAACTATATTATCTTTTCTAATACAATTTTCATGCATTGCAATTGTATCTATACCCTCAGGCATTTTAGCACCAGTATAAATTTCTACAGCTTGGTTTGTTTTTATAACTTTGTTTAAAGGATGGCCAGCCTTAGAAATCCCAATAACTTCAAACCCTATATTGCTATTTTTTTGTAAAGATTCAGATAAAAAACCATATCCATCTACTGCAGAATTAGCCGTTGATGGTAAGTTAATGTTACTTGTAATTGTATCACTTGAAATTCGCTCTTTAGATTTATCTAGTGTGATTTCCTCATTATTAGTTTTAGGCACTATCTTATTTAACAAATTCTCTTTTGCAATTTCTAGTTGTATAGGTTTTATACCCATTGTTAGCTCTACTTTATTAGTTCCAAATTCATATTTATAAATTCATATATTAATCCATTATCTATTGCAAAGTTAACACCAGCATCTATGTCTGCCTCTTTTGTAAATATAGCATCCACCATTCCAATTAATTGCCCTTTATTGTTTAGTAAAGGTGCTCCTGAATCTCCTGGGTTAACAGCGGCGTCTGTTTGAATGAAGTTTTCTATCTCATTAAAACCAATATTTTTTCTATTTTTTGCAGATATTACGCCGCACGATAAACTTGATCCCAAACCAAAGCTATTACCAATAACACATACATCGTTACCAATTTCAGTTATTTTTTTTGAAACCTTGATTGCATCACCCGGTAAAGTCGTCTTTAATATCGCAATGTCACGTTTTTTATCGATTGATATTAAATTAACTTTTTCTAATTTACCCTTATAATTTTTTATTTCTATTATTTTAGATTTTTGAATGACATGAGCAGCAGTTATTACATAACTACTTTTTTTATCCTTATCATTTATTGAAAAATAAAAACCTGAGCCCGCTGGCGCTGTTCCACTCGGTGCTCCAAAACCAGGCTTTGCATATCCTGGCCATGTTGGCAAAACAACTACAACTGATTTATGAGCATTTTTCCAAACGTTAGTCAAATCACTGGCACTTATTTTAAATGGAAATAACAACAAGATTATTATTAAAGTTTTATAAAGATAATAGTTTTTATTTGTCTTTAATCTTTCAGTTATTTTCATACTTTTATAATCTTACGTTTGTACTCGACATAACGCTTGCAGTATCCATTCCAGTACTCATTAAAATATAATAAGCACCCACTCCTACTAAAAGTCCAAACACACTACTTATCATTACCATTTTCATTTTTATCTCCCCTTTACTTAATTAGTTACTTGTTTCAAAAAATTTATAAGATCTTTTCTGTCTTCATATCTTTTCATTTTCTGTATTGGCATTTTTGTCCCTGGAGTAACTTTATCAGGGCCTTCGTCAAATAATTGATTTATTGTTTTCTCGTTCCAAACAATATCAGCATTTAATAAGGCATTTGAATATTTATATCCTTTTAATGTACCTGCTTTTCTTCCAAAGACCTTATATAAAGTTGGCCCAGCTCTTTTTCTTCCATTTCCAGTTAAAGTATGACAAACACTACATTTTCTAGCAAATTGTTTTTCTCCATTACTTACTTTTATTTTTGGGTCAAATCGTCTAGATGGGCCTGGTCTATCTAATATATCTGGAGGGAAATCATATATCTCCCATCTTGTTAAGAAATCATCTAATCCTGCAACTATTAAAGATGAATCTTTTGGAAATAATATATTATCCCAAATAGGTCCATTTACAGCATTAAAATCTCTCACCAAAGCCCAATTATTAGTATCTAATATAATCATTCTTCCTTTAGCATTGCCAAAGCTAATTAACCCCTTCTCTTTTAAATAATACATAGATAAAATTGGTGTTCTATCTTCTCCCAATTTAAGTATTAATTTATCCTCATCCATCTTAACTATTTTGATTTGTCCATCTGTGGATCCATATGCAATAAAGTTTTTTTCTTTGTTTACTTCAAATACAGAAATGCCCCAGCCATTTTTAACAAGTGGTCTAATATAGTCTCCATCTTTAAGATTCCATAATTTTATTTCCCCATCATATCCTGAACTATATATTTGAGCATCATTTTTCGATAAATTAACAGAATAGACAGGTCCTCTATGTCCTCTCATGAATCTTATATTCTTTCTTGTTTTTACATTCCAAACACCAATGCTTCCATCCCAACTAGCTGATATTAAATATTTACCATCTTTTGAAAATTTTATATCAACTACTTTACCTCTGTGTTTACCAAGAACAATTGGTTCTATTTCATTATTTTTTTTTATTGGATATTTCAATTTCCAAAGTAAAATTTGATTATCATCACCTCCGGATGCCAAAAGATTTTCTGAAGGTGAAAACTTTACTGTATTAACAGCAGCATCATGTCCAATTAAAGTTATTCTTTCTTCAATAGGATCTAAACTCCATATTACTACTGAGTAGTCAAAACTTGCACTAGCCATATATTGATTATCTTTTGATACCGCTAAACCTTTAACGGGGCCTCCATGAGCTAGCAATTTTTCTATAGCATTCACATTCATACTACTAAAAAGTAAAGGCACTAAGATTAAAATTATATTCCTAATGCCTTTAATATATTTAAAGCTAAAAATCATTATGCTTTTTACTTTGTTGAATTTCTACTCGGCTGGTAAAGGTTTCTTTTTTTGTTTTTCATCTTCTTCCTTAACCCACAAGTTATGATGTTCCTTTGCCCAATTTCGGTCAACTTTACCGCTATTCATAGCATCAAGCGCACCTTCCATACCAACAGAACCAATATAAATATGTGCAATAATCATTATCATAAGGCCTAATGATACAATTCCATGCCAAAGTTGATTATACTGTTGTTCTTGCATTGCAGTTAAGTCAGTTGGCAATCCCAATCCTAGCATATTCAACATAGCAAATGTTTCTGAAAACATAGTTGTTTGAAATGGAAACATGAGGGCAATGCCTGACATACTTACTGACAAACCCCCAATCATTGTAATCCAAAAAATCATTTTTTGACCGGCGTTAAATTTTTTAGCAGGAGGATGCATTCCAGCTTTAAAAATCCCACCTCCCTTTTTCAACCAGTCCCAATCTAATTTGGAAGGAATGTTATGTCTAACCCACAATATAAAAGCTAATGCTAGCCCAAGCATAAAACCAAAAGCCAAATAATTATGTATATATTTTCCTACAACTGTAATTGAACTAAAAAATTCAGGTCCCAATATTGGTAGTAAAACATATCTTCCATAAAGCATATTTAAACCAGTAAAAGCCAGAAGCACAAATGAGCCCGCCATTAACCAATGAGCAAACCTATCTAAAGTAGCAAACCTTAAAATAGTTTTACCTGTAAGACCTGATTCAACTTTTATTTTTCCTCTATATAGATAGAAAAGAACTAGTAGTCCTATTATTCCAGCTAAACCAATCCCTCCATATACAGAGACTGGACCATTCCTCAATGCTCTCCAATTATCTCCTTCAGATTGGATCATTACGGCTGACAACTCGTCTTTCATTTGAGTTGTTCCAGCACTTCCATTACGAATATATCGCCACAAATCCGCATCTGATTTTAAGCCTAGCGCTTTACCTGGAACTTCTCCTTTGGATTGTGCAAAGGATACATTTATATTTGGCATTATTGCTATATTTATAATAAATACCATCATTATTGTAGCTAGTATTTTTTTAAGCATTTTAGTTTCCTCCTAACAAAATTGAAAGATTAGTTACTTCTTTGTCTAGATGTATGCATTCTTAATTTTGCTATTTGTTGATCAGTAAGTGCCGTATCTTTTTTTCCAAGATACGTTCCTTTTTCATAATTTAACACTCGATCTTGTTCATCGTCTCTACATGAACTTAAAGAAAGTGAACCCACTATAAATATAAAAATTAATAGTGATTTATAAAATTTTAATACCATTTTTACCCCAATTTTATCTAAATATCTTAAGAATCAAAAAAAGGCGGAAACTTTTGCTTCCGCCTTTTTTAATGCTTTTTTAGCCTTTTAATTGGTATGCAGTTCCCCATCCCCAAGCTCCAGAGCCAAAGCCACGTGCCACAACTCTTTCTCTAAAGATATTAGCAACTTCATCACCGTCACCTGCTAATAGAGCTTTTGTAGAACACATTTCTGCACAAGCTGGTAATTTACCTTCTGCTAATCTATTCTTACCGTACTTTTGGAATTCAGAACTAGACATATCTTCTTCTGGACCGCCTGCACAGAATGTACATTTATCCATTTTCCCTCTTGAGCCATAATTTCCAGCTTGTGGATATTGAGGAGCTCCAAAAGGACATGCATAGAAGCAGTATCCACAACCTATACAAAGGTCTTTTGAGTGAAGAACTACACCTTGTTCAGTCTGGTAAAAACAGTCAACTGGACAAACAGCCATGCATGGTGCATCAGAACAATGCATACACGCTACTGAAATTGACCTTTCACCAGGCTTACCGTCCTGAATTGTGACAACTCTTCTTCTATTTATTCCCCATGGAACTTCATGCTCATTTTTGCATGCCGTTACACAAGCGTTACACTCTATACATCTCTCTGCGTCGCATAAGAATTTCATTCGTGCCATTTTAAGCCTCCCTTAAGCAAGTTCAATTTGACACAATGAGCACTTACTCTCTTGCATCTGGGTTACAACGTCATATCCATAAGTCATAGCTGTGTTTGCTGATTCACCTAATACGTAAGGATCTGAACCTTCTGGATATTTAGACCTTAGATCTTTTCCTTCCATATGACCTCCAAAATGGAACGGTAAGAATGCCACACCTTTTGCAACTCTTTCAGTGACTTGAGCCATCACTTTAATACGAGCTCCTTCTGGTGTTGCAACCCAAACCATTACTCCATTTCTTATGCCTTTATCATTTGCATCAGATATATTTATTTCTACAAACATATCTTGCTGCAATTCTGCAAGCCATGGATTTGATCTTGTTTCGTCTCCACCACCTTCATACTCAACCAATCTTCCTGAAGTTAAGATCATTGGATATTTCTTTGAGTGGTCAACATCTTGAATAGATTTGTATAATGTTGGAAGCCTATAAGCCATTCTATCTGAGTAAGTAGGATAGTCTGCTACAAGATCTCTTCTGTTAGTATACAATGGTTCTCTATGCAATGGTATTGGGTCAGGAAATGTCCATACCTTAACCCTTGCCTTAGCATTCCCAAAAGGTGCACAACCATGTTTAATAGCAACCCTTTGAATTCCACCTGACAAATCAACTTTCCAGTTTGTTTTATCACCTGCAACTTTATCTATTGCTTCTTTTTCTTTGGCTGTTAAATCTTTATCCCAACCTAGTTTCTTAAGCATAGCCATAGTAAATTGTGGGTAACCGTCTTTAATTTCAGATCCTACTGGATAAGAACCTTCAGCTAACAAGTTGTTACCTTCATGCTCAACACCAAATCTCGCTCTAAAACAAAGACCACCTTCAGCTACTGGCTTAGAAGTATCATATAACAAAGGAGTTCCAGGATGCTTCATTTCAGGTGTTCCCCAACATGGCCAAGGAAGCCCATAATAATCTCCGTCAACTTCTCCACCAACAGCCTTTAATGTAGTTCTATCAAAGGTATGTTGGTTTTTCATATGAGCTTTAAGTCTTTCTGGTGACTGACCAGTGTAACCTATTGTCCACATTCCTGAATTGAATTCTCGAGTTACGTCTTCAATTAAAGGCTCTTCATTATTTACCTTTATTTGTTTAAACATACGCTTTTCAAAACCAAACTTTTTTGCAAACTTATACATAATAGTATGATCAGGTAATGAATCGAATGAAGGCTCTATTACTTTTTCTCTCCACTGCAATGATCTATTGGAAGCTGTTACGGATCCATATGTTTCAAATTGTGTAGTAGAAGGTAATAAGTAAACATTATCCGTTTTATCAGATAGAACCGCGGAAACCGTTGGATATGGATCAATTACGACCATTAAGTCTAACTTCTCCATTGCAACTTTCATTTCTTTCATTCTTGTCTGAGAGTTTGGTGCATGTCCCCAAAAAACCATAGCTTTAAGGTTATCGGGTTGTTCTATATTTGCCTTATCTTCTAAAACACCATCAATCCATCTGGATACAGGTATACCTTTCTGGTTCATCAAACTTTTAGTTTTACCATCTTTACCTTTCAATGAAGCAAATCTAGCTTTTAACCAATTATAGTCTTCACCCCATACTCTGGACCAGTGCTTCCAGGCTCCAGCTGAGAGACCGTAATATCCTGGCAATGAGTGAGATAAGATACAAAAATCTGTTGCTCCTTGAACGTTATCATGTCCTCTGAAGATATTTGCACCACCACCAGCAGTACCCATGTTACCTAAAGCAAGTTGGAAAGCACAATAGGCTCTTGTATTATTATTACCATTAGTATGCTGCGTTCCACCCATACACCAAATAAATGTACCAGGTCTATTGTTCGCCATTATTTTAGCTACTCTTTTTAATTGGGAACCAGGAACTCCTGTTACTCTTTCAGTTTCTTCAGGATTCCATTTTTTTACTTCGGCTCTTACATCTTCCATTCCGTAAACACGTTGCCTAATAAATTCTTTATCTTCCCATTTATTTTCAAAGATGTGCCACATTAATCCCCAAATTAATGCAACGTCTGAACCTGGTCTAAATCTTACATACTCGTCTGCATGAGCTGCAGTTCTTGTAAACCTTGGATCACATACTATTAAAGGAGCGTTATTTTGCTCTTTAGCCTTCATTAAATGCATTAATGAAACTGGATGAGCTTCAGCTGGATTTCCACCAATAACAAAAATTGCTTTAGAGTTATGAATATCGTTATAAGAGTTTGTCATTGCACCATAACCCCAAGTGTTAGCAACACCTGCAACCGTAGTAGAGTGACAAATTCTTGCTTGATGATCTCCGTTATTAGATCCCCAATATGCATAAAATTTTCTAAATAAATATGACTGCTCGTTGTTAAACTTAGCAGAACCTAACCAATAAACTGAATCTGGACCTGATTTCTTTCGTATATCAAGCATTTTATCGCCAATTTCATTTATGGCATCATCCCATGACATTCTAGTCCATTTTCCACTGACTAGTTTCATTGGATACTTTAATCTTCTTTCTCCACTTGCGGTCTCTCGAACTGAAGATCCTTTAGCACAATGTGCACCAAGGTTAATTGGACTATCCCAACCAGGTTCTTGACCTGTCCATACACCATTTTGCACTTCAGCGATTACTGTACAGCCAACTGAACAGTGAGTACAAACTGATTTCTTAATGGATATAGCAGAACTCGAGACGGCAGCCGCTACTGGCTTTACATTTGAACCAACTAAAGCCGCTGCAGTAGCTATTCCTCCAACTGCTAATCCAGAACCTTTCAAAAAAGCACGTCTATCGACAACTTTTTCTGTAGCCCTTCCAATGAAAGATGAAGTTTGGGAGCCTATCGCCACCCCTTTCGTCTTCTTTCTAAGCATGTATTCCTCCTAAAATTAATTAATTTAAATTAAAACCTTGCTGTTTCGTAATATGTTTTAACGTGCTTTGTTTTCTGGTAACCGGACCCAGCTTTATTCATTGTTTCATTTGCAGAAGCTGTTTTCGAAACAGAAACTGCAACAGTAGCCGCTGCAGCTGTTAACGCCGCACCTTTTAAAAAGTCTCTTCTACCGTTTTTGGTTTTATTACTTTCCATTTTCTACTCCTCAATATTAAGTTCAACAATTTGAACTTATGAAACGGGGGCCTATCGCTACCCCGTAGCATCCATTTTGAACGATGAACGTTCAATTTCTAAAAATTCTCTTCCTATAGTTCCAACAGGCGCATAAAAGACGGCTATTTTAGAAGCTTCTATGTCTCTCATGAGTAAATCTGCCCATTGACCTAAATGTTTATTAAAAAATTCTTTTTGCTCTTCTATAGAAAACTTTTTAGAAAACTTTCCTAGAATCAACCCTGACATTATGTCAAATAAACTGGCAATGTGATCTTCGGGCTCTTTAACTTCCGCTGATATTTCAATTCCAATTTCTTGCATATCGGTTCGAAGCTTGGCTAAAGGCTTATCTTTTAAAAATCCGGTTAAGTAATATGAAGCAAAGGGTAATATTTCACCCCTTCCAACACCAACAAATATTCTTACGTATTCATCTCTGATCGAATGTAAGTCAAGAGATGAAGCAAGTTTAGATAGTATTTTTATAGCGTTTCCAATAGGTGAATTATCTGATTCTAATAGTGTTAGTTGCTTTACCAAATCAGCACTTGGCTCTGTCCTTAAG
>Ga0257106_1000735_pt1 | contig 17907 bp, 14 predicted proteins | sample LP_taG_3_FD_190177 | JGI IMG/M metagenome (GOLD analysis project Ga0257106, IMG submission 190177) | Marine microbial communities from Northeast Subartic Pacific Ocean, Canada - LP_J_2011_P26_10m | ecosystem: Environmental > Aquatic > Marine > Oceanic | place: Canada: Northeast Subartic Pacific...
AGGTGGTAAAGTTGCAAAGTTGCACACAAAGTGGTACAGAGTTTTTTTCTTTTTAGGGGGGTAGAAAGGAGAGTAAAAAATACACGAACGAACAAGAAAAGTAGTTTTTTATTGAAAAAAAAAAAAGAGGAGTCAAAGTTCTTCACTCAAACTCTTCTTGAAAGAGTCTCTGTGTCTCTTTGTCTCTTTCGAGAGTAAGAGCGAGAGAGAGAAAGAGAGAGTCGGTTGGTCGCAGTACGCCGAAGGGACGACCAGAGCGCTTTGTTTTATCGCTGCTTTCTTTGCGAGTAGTAATCTTGGTTTCGAAAGCGTTTGAAAGTCGTCAAGAAGTCTCGTGTGGGTCTGACTTTTTTTTTCCCTCTTGACTGACTTCCGGACAACACGGAAAGAAAGACGGACGAAAGAGTTTAGAGGTCAATGGGACGGAAGAAAATCCGCATCGAACGCATTAAAGACGAACGAAATCGACAGGTGACGTTTACGAAACGGAAAAACGGTTTGATGAAGAAAGCGATGGAATTATCGGTTCTGTGCGATTGCGACATCGCTTTAGTCATCGTCAACTCGAACAATAAAGCGTTTCAGTACTCTTCGAGCGCGAAAGATGGGGAGATTGAAAGCGTCTTGGAGAAGTACAGGGCAGCAGCGATGAAGAAAGTAACTACTACTAATACTAATAACGGTGGTTGTAATAATGCTGCGGCGAGTAGAGGGAGTGCTGGTGATGGTGACGGAAGCGGCGGTTCGTCGTCGCCCGGAGGCGGCGGGAACGGGATGACAAACGTGGCGGAGAAGAGGTCAAATAAGGATTTGTTTAAGCAGCACTTTGCGGAACAGAGTTTAGTGGATACCGTAGGAGAGAGAAAGGAGAAGAAAAAAGACGAGAAAGCGCCGAAAGGGTCGTTGGATACGGACGACGACGAGCAGGATGAGGACAGCGGAAGCGAGAGCGACGACGACGAGGAAGAAGAGGAAAAAGAAAAAGTACAAACGGAAGCAAACAACGAAAAGAAACAGACGACGGCGAAGAAACGCGCGAAAGGCAACGCGGAAAATGAAGAATTAGCGCCGGAAGAAATAGAAAAGTCAAAGAGTAGGATCGTAGCGCCTACAGTGATAACGACCAAACTCGTCGCACCGAAGAAAGGCGGCAGAGTAGATGTCGACGAAAAAAGAGAAGAAGAAATTCCGATACGCCAAGCCTCGCTCGCAGCGGCGCGGTTCCCGTCGCTACAAACGACGACAAAAACGACCGCTGGTGGTAATGGTGATGGTAAAGGTGGTGGTAAAAAGAAGAAAAAGAAAAAGAAGCAAAGCACGGAAAAGATTATTAGCAGTTACGACGAACGCTCGGCGCGAGCGGCGAGGAAGTTACGACTCGAAGCGAAGAAGCTCATCGGGAGCGACTGCGATGATGACGACCACGACAACAATCTTCGAACGAAGGTGGATTTCGACGCAGAGAAAACGACAATCGACGAACTTTCGAGTCCAATGAAGAAAGCACGCCGCCTTAAGATGTGGTCGTCGGATAATACTCGGGAAGCGCTCGCGAGAGAATCCTCCAACGCCGCTACGACATCGAAACAAAAGGAAGGACATCATCATCATCATCATCAAACGCGTCCCTTGTCAGCACGCGGTAACGGCATTGGGTTTTTCAACGGTGGATTCCGACTGTGGGGCGGCACTGGCGGAGACAATAATAGTAAGAAGAGAAAGAACGCTACCGCGATAGATTCAAGCGCTCATCATAGTTTCAATCTCGACGGGATTTTATCGCCTACAGCCACCGCGCTCGCCGGTTTACCATCGCCGATGATGTATTCCCCGAATACTAATAACAATAACAATAACAACAACAACAACGACTCGACGATGACGATGTTCAAATCTATCTCTGGCTCCGGCGGATTACTTTCTTACTTTCTCGGAAACAACAACGTCTCGAACGCAAACGCCAAAGATGATGATAGAAACGCCATGGGATTCTACTCCTCGGACATGATTGTGTCACCGCCGACGATACCTTCTCTTCCTATAAGAACGATGAATAAACGAAAAGGCGATAACAAAAACGACGACGACGACGGGAAGAAGAACGATACCACCCAAAATCTCACCTTCCCTCAAAAGCGGAAACTCTCCGTAGAAATCCCGCCTCGCGGCGTACCCGCGGTGAGGTCGTCCTCCTCCGCCATGATGGGGGAGCTCCTCAAATCACCAACCGCATCCTTCCTCTTCTCCCCGACCCCTCGCAAAGCCGGTTTCATCTCCCCTGGTCCGTTGACCGCTTTACTCCACTACGACGAGATGGAGCGAAGAGAGCGATTGAAAAAAAACGGCAAACTGAGCAGCGATTTCTTCGCGATGCCGCTCGACGACGAAGAACAAGAACAAGAACAAGAACAAGAACTCTTCTTTAAAAAGGAAGAAGAAGAAGAAGATTTGGGAGACACCAACAAAGACGACGACGAGGAAAAGAAAAATAAAAAGAAAACGAAGAGCGGCAAAAGTGTCGTCAAAAAAGGCAGCGCGAGCAGATTGCCGTGGATGCACGTCGACGACCTCTGGTTGTTCGGAGGAGCAACGGGATCTGGAGATTTGATGAAAGGCGATCGATGAAAGGAGAAGATGATGAAAAAAGAACAGAGAGAGAGAGAGAGAGACTACTCATACTCACGGAAAAAGGAGATTCTTAGATCCAAGACCTTTCGTGTTGGGCAGAGCAAAGCAAACAATACCAATAGGCATCATCGATCGGTACGCAACAACGCGAGGAGCATCTGACGCTCGCGTATTTTTTGCATTACTTAAAAAAGAGTCCTGTCACCAGCGTTGTATTCAATAGAGCAGCAGACACTACTAATAATAACACATCGAAACCGCTTCGGATGATGCTGTTGGCATCGATTTTCGAGGAGCATCTGTTGCTCGCGTATTTTTGTGTTCTCGCCTTAAAAAAGAGTCCAGTCAGCATTCTTAATTTATCCCTCACAAATAAACATCATCGTAAACACCATCAAATGTTCTCCTCCGTTTCACACCACCCTTTGTCGACGACGACCCAAAAGTCGTTTTCGTTCCGTCCTCCTAAACCGCGCGTTCGTTATGGTGGTCGTCTTCACGCTGCTGCCGCTCAAAACAAAAAGACGGTTACACCGTTGAGATATGGTTTTCCCGGGGAAAATCAACATCACCAACAACGCCGGAAGGAAAGAACGACAGCACGAGCAGCGGGAGGAGGGAGTGCGCAAACGAAAAAGGAGAAGAAAGACCCCGCTTTTGCTTTACGAACGTTATTAAACGGTCCCGCAATCGTCCAAGCGCCGTGCGCGCACGACGCTTTATCCGCTCGGTTAATCGAACGCGCTGGGTTCTCGGCAGCCTTCATGTCAGGCTTTTGCGTCTCGGCGTCGCACTTGGCGTTACCGGACGTCGGTTTGATCTCTTACGCGGAGATGCAAGACGTCGGTGGACGGATATGCGACGCGGTCAGTCCGAATTTTCCAATCATTGGCGATGCGGACGATGGGTACGGGAACGCCATGAGCGCGAAACGAACGGTGGAAGGGTACATCAAAGCCGGGTTCGCGGGGATTTTAATCGAAGACCAGATGGCGCCGAAACGGTGCGGACACACCGGTCTGAGACCTGTGTGCGATCGAGAGACGAGCGTGGCGAGAGTTAGAGCCGCGTGCGACGCGAGAGATGAAAGTTTAGAAGATATCGTGGTGTTCGCGAGAAGCGACGCGAGAAGTTCCATGGGTTTAGACGAGGCTTTGGAACGAGTCAAAGCGTACGTGGACGCCGGCGCGGACGCGGTGTTCATCGACGCGTTACAATCGAAAGAGGAAATGCAACGCTTTTGCGACGCGTGTCCAGACACGCCAAAAATGGCCAACATGTTAGAAGGTGGCGGCATGACGCCGATTTGTCAACCGAGAGAGTTACACGCCATGGGGTTTAAAATCGTCGCCTACCCGTTGTCGATGTTAGCGGTGAGCGTAAAAGCGATGGAAACCGCGTTGCAAGGGATAATGTTCGAAGGGTACCCGGACGAAGAACTTCTGCCGACGTTCGAGGAATTGAAAGACGCGGTCGGAATGAACGAATATTTAGAGGAGTCCAGGAGGTACAAATTAGGAAGCAGCTCGAGGACGCCGGCGTAATACGAAGAGAGATGAGAGATGAGAAGAAGGATATACATACTACTCTAGTTCAATTTCTAATATACATTACACATCATTCTTTCGATCTCGTGCTACTCCTCTGCAAACACATCGTCATCGCGCTCCTAATCCTCCTCTCTTCGCCTCCTCGTTCGCCCACTCCATTTCCGTCAGCATCTTCGCCACGGTCAGTCGTAGCTCTTGAAACATTTCCAAAGACATTTCGAACGTCTCTTTGTTTTTATCACCTAAAGTCATCAAAACTGTCGGTCGTAAAACTTTCTTCGCCTGGGACGAGGACACGGTCACGTCGATTCTCCACGCGCAGGAGATCGATGATGACGGGGAAGACATAAGAGTATCGCTTTGCCCCTTCTTTGCCGCCAAAGAATGTGAGTCAATTGGAGTCGCTCGAGGTGGAACGGGTGCAGATACCCTCGACAGTTTAATACGAATGGGAACACGCAAAGACTGGTCACTGTGTCGGAACAGTCGCTGGTGGTGATGGTATCGCGAGTGCGGGTAAAAACTTCTGGTGAAAGTAGAGCGCAAAAATGGGGAAATTTCCGTGTCAGAAATGCTTCATTTTTTCCCAAACCGGACACAACAACTAAATACTTTATTCAAGGATGACGAATAGCAGACGGAAGAATAAACATCCGAAACGAGCGGAAAACGTAAAGACGGTGGTGGTTACGAGTGGTGTGAGAGAAGAAGAGGGAGAAGACGAAGACGTGGAGCGCTTGCGGAGGATGCTCATGTGCGTGCCGTGTGACGATGGTGTGGAACAGAATCATCAGATGCGGAAAGAAGAAACTGCTATTATTGCTAAAGGAGTGAAGAGGAAGAGAGGGCACGAGTGCGATGTTTGCGAGAAGGTGTTTGGAAGTCGGAAAGATTTGGCTAGACATATGCGTACGCACACGAATGAGAAACCGTATGAATGTGATGTTTGCGATAAAGCTTTTCGTGAATCTGGTAAATTGAAAAGGCACATGCGTATTCACACGAACGAGAAACCGTACGAATGTGATATGTGCGAGAAGCGTTTTACTCAATCTCACCATTTGAAAACCCACATGCGTATTCACACGAACGAGAAACCGTATGAATGTGATGTTTGCGATAAAGCTTTTCGTCAATCGAGTGATTTGCAAAACCACATGCGTATTCATACGAACGAGAAACCGTACGAGTGCGATGTGTGCGAGAAGCGTTATCGTCGATCTGATCATTTGAAATACCACATGCGTACTCAACACCATTAGCTCTTTTATATAGTCCTGTGTGTGCACACAAACCCATTTGTATTACATACTACCGAACAAATCAAACGAAAAACACATTTCCGGTTTCGCCTGCGTCCCTCCTCTTCCGCGCGCGAAGAGATTCTTCTTTTTCTTTGTTCCTTCACATCTCTTCATTTTTTTCCGTTTAAAATCACCATACTTTTGCACACGATTACACTCGCGGCTTTTCATACGCAAAAGAGAGAGAGAGCGAGAGAGCACGAAGAGGACGCAGTGCAGAACGACGCACGCACGCGTAACCTTGGTCGAGAGAGACGAGGAATATGTTTGGTGCCGCGAACAACAACAACAACACTAACGCCGGTGGTGGACTCTTTGGTGGCGGATTGAATCAAAATCAAGGAGGAGGTTTGTTCGGCTCAAACAACAACAACAACAACAACACCAACGCTCCCGGGATGTTTGGACAACAACAGCAAAGTACTGCTCTCGGTAGTGGTGGTGGAGGACAAGGGTTGTTTGGAAACGCTGGGAATACTACGAATACTTTTGGAACGAATTCGAATCAAAATCAAGGAGGAGGAGGTTTGGGCGGTGCGTTCGGAGGAAACAATCCAACGCAGACATCGACATCGAGTGGATTATTCGGGAATACGAATAACAATACTCCTCAGCAACAACAACAAGGAGGAGGAGGTGGAGGGTTGTTTGGGAACACCAACACCGCGGGTTTTGGGCAACAACAACAACAACAACCGGCTTCGGGTGGGATTTTTGGGAACGCGAATACTACGAACGCTGCTACTACTCAGGGAGGACAAGGAGGAGGAGGATTGTTCGGGAGACCTCCAACGAGTGGTGGTGGTGGGTTGTTCGGAGGAGGAGGCGCTGCAGGTGGATCGAGTTTGTTCGGAAAACCGGCTGGTACGACGAGCACGATAGGCGCAGGAGGAGGACTTTTTGGCGGAGGAGGAGGAGGAGGATTATTCGGCAACGCGAATACTGCGAGCGGTAATCAACCAAACCAAAGCAGTGGCGGTAGTCTCTTCGGCGGAGGATTAGGACAACAACAACAACAACAAACGAACACGACGCCTTCGTTGTTCGGTAATCGACCGTCGCCTCTCGGCGCGACGCAACCGCAAAATCAACAAGGACTCACGCAGTTTCAGCAACAACAAAATGCCTTCTTTAACGTTCCGGAATCAATCACGACGCAAGCGCAAGGCGGTCCGACGTTATTCGGCGGCAACTTAGCGCCGTCGGAAGCGCTGCTCAGGGCGCGACAACAAAGACACTTAGCCAGTCAACCGCCGGCGAGCGGGACCACTTTAGAACCGGTCAAAGAGTTACACGACGTCATGAACGCGTATAACCCGCAACATCCGGAGTACAGATTCAAAGCTTTCTTTTACAACATCGCGCAAGATCCTCGACAGAAAGTGAAAATTCAAAACATCGACGAACGGACGTGGCACGAGTTGCTCGATAAAGTCGGCGGCGAAGAAAACGAGAATGGATTGTGGCCGTGTCGAGTAGACGGTTTCGACGGTTTGTATCAGCGAGAACAAGCTCAGGAAGAGGAATTGAAATCGCAAGAGGCGTTCGTCAACGCGTACAACCAGTGCATACGCCAAATCAACAGCTGGAAAGAAGGCTCGTACGAAGTGAGGCGAACGCAGTGCGAACGCCGGCGCGAAGAACACGCGCACAGAGTGTTGAAAGTCATGCGAAAATTGGAATCGTTCAGAGCGGCGTATCACAGAAGAGTGAACCCGCAACTGAGCATGAGGAGAGGTGGCGGTACTGCGTACAATCGAGGCGCGGTGAATGGTGGATCCACGTTCGCGTCGAAAGAGGAGCGAGAGTTGTTCGAAGTTTTGCAAAATCTGAAGAGAGCGTTGGACGGTTCCGGGAAGGAAAGTTTGAGTCGACAGGCGCAACAGTTGACCACCACCGCGAGAGTGAAAACGCAAGAGTTATCGAGGCAATTAGCGACGTCACCTTTACGAGGTGGAGGAGGTAGTTTATTCGCGGGCACCACCGCGAACAACGGTGGATACGAGATCAACCACAGGACGACATCTCCTCCTTCTTCCTCCGGACAACAACAAACGAAGAACAAGAAAAAATCCAACAAACCAGTCCTCCTCCAACCGTACGACCGCGAGCGCGCTGAAGTCACCAAGACTGACTTGGACGACCTCTCCTCGCACAAAGACGTCGTCGACCACCTCGCTGGAAACATCAAATCCATGAGAGAAGATTTAACCCGAATGTGTTTAGCGTACGGTTTGCAACCGGTCATTTCTGCGACAACGGTGGATCCTCTCTCGTTTCAGCCGCAGCAATATCAACAACAACAACAACAACAACAACAACAACAACAACAACAACAACAACAACAACAAAACCCCGCTGCTTTAGCCGCGCATCAGTACGGAACGACGACGACGCCCACTCGGTCCACATTTTTTTAATAATAATAATATATAGAATACTCTACGAACGCGACAACGTAAAGTTGTTTCACAGCAACAAACAGGAGCCACAGCAGCATGAGCAGTTTTTAAACATTTTTTGAACCCCACACAACACACGAGAACATAAAGAGGAAATGCATGCACTGCTTTTTTTTCCTTTTTTTGCAGTCAGATGGTGAAAAAGATCTCTCGTATTAAATTCTGGCATTTTGCTCCATTTTTAACAACTACTCCCATCAATACTACGCGCGCATTCATATTAATACGCACATTTACGGAGTATTGAAACAGAGAATACTCAAATACTCGTAACAACAACAAATGTGTGCCGCGTGTCGAAGAGCAGCGGGTCTGCTGAAACAGCACCTCCCTTCTTCGTCGTCGTCGAAGTCAATTTTTTCTCACACTAATCTCATCAATGGAAAAACCGACGTGTTTCGCTCTGCGGCGATATCGGGAACGTCATCCATGATGCAGACGAGAAGTCACTTTACTTTGCGCAATAACACTAAAAACGAGGAAGAAGACCAAGAAGCGATGAAAAGGATAACAACGCGCAACTTTCACTCCTCCTCGTTCGCGGCCAGCGGCGTCTCTACTCATATACAAGCTGAAAAGAAAAGATTTAGCGCAGAAGCAGCAGCGACGTCAACAGAGGAAATGGTTGAAACGGACTTGACGAAAAAAGACGAGACGAAGATGAAAAAATCCGCGCAGTCGTACATGCTCGCGCACCCGACGTACGATTTCGGGTTCATCGAACAACTCAAACCGAAACACCGACCACCGCAAGGCACGAGAGATTACGTGTCTATGTTTGCGGTTTGGTCCGCTCGGAAAGGGTTCGATACGATTACGAGCTATTCGCACGATAAGAGCTTGACGAAAGATGAGTGGTTGTTTCGGTTTATATTTTTAGAGACGGTGGCGGGGATTCCTGGGATGGTGGCGGGGATGCTCAGGCACATGAACTCATTGAGGTTGTTGAGACACGATAACGGGTGGATTCACACGTTGTTGGAGGAAGCGGAGAACGAACGAATGCACTTGATGACTTTTTTGAACATGAAACAACCGTCGATTTTCTTCCGAGCGGGCGTGTTGGCCGCGCAAGGGGTGTTTTTTAACGCGTTTTTCTTTAGTTATTTGATCTCGCCGAGAACGTGCCACCGATTCGTCGGGTATTTAGAGGAAGAGGCGGTGAGAACGTACACGCACGCGTTGAACGATATCGACAGCGGAGGAACCGACGCCAGGCAATGGGCCAAGGAAAGAGCGCCGAAATTGGCCATCGAGTATTGGAAAATGGACGAAGACGCGACCATTCGAGACGTATTACTCGCCGTCCGAGCGGACGAAGCCAGTCACGCGCACGTCAACCACACCTTTTCCAGCATGGGCACGACGCAAAAGAACCCGTTCGTGAAAGGCGAGAGTCATTTGCCGGAAAACTTTGTCGAACCTCCACCCGGGTTCGTCCCGAGCGAAGAAAATCGAGTCGCCAAAGACGCCGATTCGTTCTAAGATATACTAAAATTATATACTATCTGTAATGTGTGTGTGTTAATAATCGAGAGAAAAGAGAAGTTAAATGCAGTTTGAGAGGAGAGAATTGAAGTATATACCATTTAGAGTCAGCACACGAACCACCTTGTAAATACGCGCAGATACAAAAATCCTTCTATTCCTCACTTTTTCCCTCACGAATTCATTTCAACAACAACAACGAACGCCGCTGCTGCTGCTCGTAAAACGCGCTCCTCACGTCGAACGACAATATGAACAACAACAACAAGCGTCACAAACCTAATGATACTACTGATACTCCTGTTGGAGTAAATGGTGGTGTAATCAACCGCCAGTTAACGTTCCAAACGAGAAAAAAAATAGACGACGCCGCCTCTCGAAACGATCGACGTTTAGCGTTTACCACCTACGACGAAAGCAAAAGCAACCCCGCGATTGCTCTCCCGATGCACACGCTGAACGTGCTGTTGCATCTCTGCTCTGCTTCTGATGATGATTCTTTTTCGACGAAAGAAGAGGATAAGGAAAGAGCGGAAGAGATTTTCTTTCATTTGATGAAAGACTCTGAGGAAGAGGAAGACAAACATCAACAAGGGAGAAGGAAAACGGAGATGAGCTACACGGCGATGGCGAGAGTGTACGCTCGAAACGGCGAATTCGAGAAAAGTTTCGAGATGGTCGATTTGTGCAAAAACGGAGGATCCAAAGGAAAAGATGGAGGAGGGAAGACGCAACAAAAGCTGACGCCAAAGTTGAGGACGTACGCGCCATCGTTGCGCGGGTTCTGCGAGAGCGGGAACTGGAAGCGAGCCGAAGACGTGTTCGAGGCGATCGAGCGAGAAGGTTTGGAGTGCACGGAGATGGAGTTTATGGCGATGATGAGCGTGTACGGGAGAGAGAAGAAGACGTGCGAGGAGAATGGGTTTAGGATGTTGAGGAAAATGAAGTCGAAAGTGCGAACGTGCGGGAAGGAGTTGATTGAAAGCGTGGAGAGATTTTTCAAAGCCGAGCCGAACGCGTGGCGGTGCGAGACGGTGGAAAACGTGGAGAGTAGCTCCGGACGGTTTGAAGTCTCCTCCGAAAACACTATTATTGGTAGTAGCAGTGATAATAATAACAATAATAATAATAATAGTAATAATAGCGAGAAGAAGCAAACGTTCAACTTGAAACGAGTGGGGTTGAACGAAGTCGAATCGAAAGAGCTGATTGCCTCGGTCGGGAAACTCGCTCGAGAACGCGAAGCCGGCGCAAACTTTGACGATTTTTGCAATTGGTTGGAGACGCGAGAGGCGAAGGTGCAATGCATCGTCGACGGAGCGAACGTCGGGATGGCGAACCAGAATTTTGCCGGCTCGAGGTTTCATTTCGGCCAATTAGATAACGTCGTCGAAGAGTGTCGACGGAGATACTGTTGTTGTTCGACGAGCGACGCGAGCGAGGCGTCGAAGCAACGCCCAGTCGTCTTCCTCCACCAACGCCGCACGAAAGACCACGCGGCAAAGCACCAGTTTGGCGAAAAAATACTAAACAAACTGAGACAAAACAAAGAGATATTCGTCACGCCGCACGGCTCGAACGACGATTGGTATTGGCTCTACGCCGCATTAGTCGCCGGGGAGGACGCAGTTTTAATCTCCAACGACGAGATGCGCGACCACGTGTTTCAAATGCTCCCGGATCCTAACTTGTTGAGACGATGGAAAGAGAGACACCAGGTGCGATTTAGCGTGACGAAAGGTGAGGTAGAGCTTTACGAACCGGCTGTGTTTACCACGTGCATACAAGAAAACGAGGAGGAAGAGTATTGGATGATCCCCTTCGTCGAAGACGACGACGAGGAGAAAGTAAACGACGACGACGACGACGACGAGAAATGGCTCTTTTGCTGCAAGAAGCAATAATAATACTGCGGTAGAAATACTAATCTATCATCTCCGTAATAAGAAGCTCTATCCTAATAATAAACTAATAATAGCGAAGCGACGCTCAAAACTCTACGACTAAAAATACGTACTCCTCCGAGGACATATCCTCGTCAATCTCACACTTTGTCGCGCCGAGTTTTTCGCACTCGTCGAAAAATTTTGCTCGTAAACCAATCGCGCGTTCTCTTCTCAACTCGCACAAGAGTACCTTCTCGCCTAATATCGAGCACGCGTTCGCTAAATCTGTACACGTCTCCGGGTCGTAGAGCACGTCCGCGCCGATGATCGCCCGCGCTTTATTCTTCAAATGTAAACTCTCTCTCGTCACACGTTTGCTCCAATCGAACATCGCCGCCGCGACGATACCTTTATTCTCTTCTTTTGTATCTTCAAATTTGTCCACCGCTGAAACCTCCACCCCGTTCACCTTCGCCGTCGATAAAGCGCAGTGCAACGCCAGAGGTTCCCGATCTAACAAAAGACATTTCTTCCGGAAATGTTTCGCGAGTAGTAAACCCGCGAAGGATAAGCCCGCGCCGACTGCGATGATTATATCATTTGGGCCTTCTTCTTCCTTGTCGATGTCGCTTTCGATGTATTTTCGAATCAACTCCACTTCAGTTTCCCAAACGTTCGCCCAGGATTCATCATTATCCGTTTGATTATTAGTAGTATACCAGTCGTACAAGTCTTCCACCGAGGGTGGTTTTACCACGTCCAAGAAGTAAGAACAAGTAGAGGGGGAATCATCATCGACACTTTGAGCTGGAGGAGGAGTCGCAACAGTGATAGTAATCCGCGTTTGGATTAGCGGGCACAAATTCGTATCCCCATCGTATAAGTGAAAGGAATTCTGTTCTTGTTCTTGGTGTTCTCGGATTGAGGCAAAAAAAACCTTCTTCAGTCCTCGAGTCAGTCGTTTTTGTCGTCGTCCACGGCCTCGAAGTCGAGACGACGGTATATATAATCGTCGTAGTATCGATGATGAAGCCCCTTTAGTGTGCATTTTTTATGGAGATATTTTGCAGCACAAAAAGTCATAAAATCAAACGAAAGTACTAAACGCGCCTCTCAAACACTCCAACTCGACGGGCGTTTTCAAAGTGACTTCACCATCGACGCCGACGAGTTCTTCTCTCTCGTTCGTCTCGATTTTCAATTTTTCGCACTGGATGTAAAAAACGTCATCTTTTTTCTCCACGTGCGCGCCGCACTTTGGTTCTTTGGTATCGTCGAAAAGGGCGACGGTTTTCATCAACCCACATTTTTTGGCGACGACGACGTCGATCAAACCGTCGTCGAGTTTTGCCAGCGGAGTGAAATGGAATCCTCGACCGGAACAGCGAGTGTTTTGAGCGAAGAGCATGAGGAAATCTTCGTCGGTGCACGAGCCTTTCAGTCGCGCGGAAGGCGTTTCCGCGGTTAACGAAGCGACGTTGGATTTGTTCTTCAAAATGTGATAAAATCCAGCCAAATCGTACCGAATTGGACCTAAAAAGCGCATCTTTTCCGCCGTTTCCGCCGCATCTCTCGCCGTCCCCCACGTCACGACGTTAATGCTGATCGTCGTTATTCGTTTCTTCTTTTCTTTCTCGTCGTCGAAAACGAAACTTTCAATCTGCACCGCGTCCACGTCCCTCGCCTCGCCTCTTTCAAACGCCAATCGAAAACAATCTTCGATCGTAAAACAGTTCAAATCTCTCGCAAAATTATTACCAGTGCCACACGGCAAAGCGACTATCGGTACGTGGTTTTCTTTCTCTTTTAAAGGTTTCACGCGTCTCGCTTCCACGTACCCTTGAACCGCTTCCCGCAGAGTCCCGTCGCCGCCCATCACAAAAATTGCATCAATACTAGGATTAGGGTTTGGCGGCAAAGAGGATGATGATTGTAACACGCAATCACGCACGATGGCGATGCAATCCCCCTCTTTTGTCGTCACTTTCTCGTGCACACAACTTGCAGTCATCCCATACTTTTCGCAGAAGCGCTTAATTTCCTTCACGTGTTCTTTTCCTCGCTTCGTTTTGATCTTCGCCCCGTGGAGTACGAGGAGGAGATTTTGTAACCGCTTTTTGTTCTTCTCGTCGTTGTTAGGGGATGTGATGGGAGTCAACGACGACGCTTTCTCGCGCTCTGACTTACCAGGACGCAACGTTGGATGGTTCAACCAGAGATGGGATGGAGTTGAAGTCGGTGACGACGACATAGGCGATGGTGATGATGTCATGGTGTTATTCTTTTTGTGGGTAATTAATGGGGGATTTTTGCTTTGAGAACCATCATAAAGAAAGGGGCTCAAATGTGGGCGGATTGATGACTTCTATACTCGTTTTTACTACACATACCGTATTCAAGAGCAGAGTTTTGTTTACTCGTACTACTTTTGGACGACGTCGGCTAAATTCTTGAACTCGTCCACGCCTTTGGTGAACAACGCGCCTTGCGATGAAAACAATTCCTCGATCCCGGTATCCCCGGCGGCGCCTTTTGAAGTCAAGTATTCGTAATACGTGAGCGGTCGTTTACCGGTCAAGTTGTAAAAATCCGGCGAACATCTCGTATAAAATCCGTTTTGTAAATACTCGAAGAACTCCGCTCGCGTTTTTCCGAAATCTTCCTCGAACTTCTTCCGGTCTTGCGGAACGTACGAAATCGTTTTTCCGAACACGTCTTTCGCGACTTCCAAGTCTTTCGCGACGTCGGATTTCAACGCTTCGGTTAAGATTCTCGCCACGTCGCGCATGGACGTCGGTTCCGCGCCGCAAATGTCGTAAAACTTATTCCCGTGTTTTTCCGGTCCTTCTTTAAGTACCGTAAACGCGGCTTCGCCCATATCGTTGCACGAGACGAACGAGTTTTTCGTCTCGCCGAGAGGACTGGTAAACGTCCCTTTATCTCGCACAGAGTCCAGCTCGTTTTTCAGCAAATGGTTCATGTAAAAATTCCCTCGAATGGACGTCAAAATGTTTTTAAACCCCGCGTCGATCAAACACTTTTCACTCCACCAATAATGCTGTAACATCAACGGAATAGGCGCGGCTTTGTCTCTCGAAACGTGCGTGTTCTTATCGTACTTATTCGTATTCGTATCCGCGCCAAAACACGAAATCCGGACGATATGTTTCAAGTTCTTCCTAATCTTTTCTGTTTCCTGGCAAAACTTCGCGAATTGCATGTGTTCCGCGATGTATTTATCCTGCGTGGACGAGAAGAGATGCGTCACGCCTTCCATCGCTTTCCGCCACGTCTTCTTATCCGTTAAATCGAACTCGACGGTTTCGTCCGCGCCTAATTTCATCGCGTATGCGCTTTTATCCCGAGTCGCCGCTCGAATTTTAACATTTTCTTCACCATCTTCTCGTTTACTAAAATGTTTCGAGAGTAACGCGAGGACTTCTTTCCCGACGCGACCGGTCGAGCCTGTGACCAGTATAACTATATTTTAATTAGTCATCATCACAATCATCAAAGAGAGAAGAGAGGTCAGCATCTTATATCATCATCAAAATCATCAAAAACAACAAAAACAACATTATTCGTCATCGTCAAACTTTCCTAGTGATGAATGATATGCTTTAGGAAGCATAAGCGTACGTATCATTGAAGAACAGAAACAAAACATCCAATCGAGAGCAGAGAGAGATATCGCGGGTAAATACGAAAGCATTAATACTCTGGTAGTATTTATACCTTTGCGCGCAGAAGACGCCGAAGACGGAGAGGACATCACGTGTACTACTTATGATACGATATAATAACGACAAAAACGAGAGCAGAGGAGAGAGAGAATGACTCTATAGCGTTCGTTATTCTGATGAAATTTTGGTCAATTCTGGAGACTTTTTTCCATAAATCGTATCACAATTCACGACATAAAACGACGCACAAAACCACTCTTTTCTCTCTTTCTGAACAGAGTAATACACATAAATGCGCTCTTTTGAGGCTGTTAGTGTCTTTTCATCGAGAAAATGCCTCTTTTTCGTTTTAGTGTTGCTGTTGCAAAGGTGTTTTTGTGATGCCAAAATCGGATTCGGATTGGACGACTCCAACGGGGAAAAGAATTTAGATTTCGAACACGAAGCGTTAGATTCCAACCGATTCCCCGGGTGGCTCGGAGAAAAACACCGCCCATCGATAAACAAAGACAAAGAGTTAGGCACGTGGACGGAACCTATCAGTTGGCAACCGCGAGCGTTCGTGTTGCATTCGATTTTAAGCGAGGAAGAATGCGAGGCGATTTTACGAATTGCGAAACCGCAGATGAAGCGAAGCACGGTGGTGGATTCGATAACCGGGGAGATTAAAACGGACCCGATTCGAACGTCGAAGCAAACTTTTTTAGCGCGAGGGAAATACCCTGTGGTGACGAAAGTGGAAGAAAGGTTATCGAGATTTACCATGCTTCCTTGGTACAACGGCGAAGACATGCAGATTCTTTCGTACGGCGTCGGCGAGAAGTATTCGGCGCATCACGACGTGGGAGAGAAGAATACGAAATCTGGACAGCAGTTGAGCGCGGAAGGCGGGCAAAGAGTCGCGACGGTTTTGTTGTACTTACAAGATACCGAAGAAGGCGGGGAAACCGCGTTCCCGGATTCCGAGTGGATTGAACCGGAGAGCGAATACGCGCAGCAAAAATTCTCCGAGTGCGCCAAGAACGGCGTCGCGTTCAAACCGAAACGAGGCGACGGATTACTCTTCTTCTCCATAACCCCGGAAGGCGACATCGACCAAAAATCCATGCACGCCGGGTGCCCGGTCGTCAAAGGCACGAAATGGACTGCAACGAAGTGGATTCACGCGAGACCGTTCCACTATAAAATCCCAAATCCGAAACCTCCCAAGGAAGGGTGCGAGAATACAGACGAGAGATGTAAAGGGTGGGCCAACGCCGGCGAGTGCGAGCGCAACCCGGGGTTCATGACGAGCAACTGTAAGTGGGCGTGCAGAGTCCCCGGGTGCGAACACAAGGGTAATTAGTTGTTATAGTTTAGTTTATTAGAGTATATTCTTTGTAAGTAAGCAGAGAAAGAGAGAGAGAGAGACATTGGTATTCATCCGCAAAGCGCTTATATCATCCGTCAGACCACTCCTTTCCCTCATTAATCCATTCGTAATCCATTATGCGTTTTGCTCCTTTAACTGCGACTTCGACCACTTCTACGCATCGTCATCATCAAAAAAGAACAAACATAACAACACCGTTAAAGAGGATTTCTCAGAAGAAGAACAAAACCTCGTCGTCGTTTAATCGAAGAAGCATCACGATGAGCAGTACGGGTGGGGAAAACGGAGAAAAGATACAAAAATCCGACGCGGAGTGGAAGAAGAGTTTAACTGCTCAACAGTTTCAAGTCTTACGACTCAAAGGCACGGAACCAGCACGAACGGGAGAGTACGATAAGTTCTACCCGTCGGAGGGGCACTTCGTGTGCGCGGGGTGCGGGAACGCGCTGTATTCCGCGGAATCAAAGTTCAACAGCGGATGCGGTTGGCCAGCGTTCGATAAGTGCTACCAAGGCGCGGTTTCGACGAATATCGACGAGACGTTTGGCATGCGAAGAGTGGAAATCGTCTGCGCGAAATGCGACGGGCATCTCGGGCACGTGTTTGAAAACGAAGGATTCACCGCGACGGCGGAGAGACACTGCGTGAATTCAGTGAGCGTGAAATACGTTGAAGGAGAGTGCGAAAAGAATGAAGCGAAGGTAATCGATGGAACGAGCGGAGCCGGAGGCAAGCGAAACGCGCTTTCGATGTTGATTCGGCCAGCTTTGTATTTTGCAATCGGGTATATCGCGTTGAATATTTTGGCGAATAGTGCCTCGAGTTTTATGATGCGCGGCGCGCAATGATTTTAATTGTTGTTTAGTCAGAAGAAGAGAAAAGAAGAAGAAGAAGAGATAAACGCAGCGGCAACGACAACGTTTAGAAGAATTCGCGCGCGCGAGTTTGGAAAAGAACGTGTACAAAAAAACGATAACTACTGACGCTTGCTCCTTCTCTCTCCTCATAGGTGGTATAAAAAGAAAGCGTGTGGTGGGTATACGTGCGGTATGTGTCGTATCAAATAATGTATTTAGCATATATATAAACAACGAAATACCGAAAGAATATATACAGTCTGAATCGTGAACCTCGCCTCGCCGCCTCGCGAACCACCGCCACGGATGAGAAAAGAATAAGCGAAAAATTACTTCGCAGACGCGGCAACGTCTCCAATCGGGGGTAAAATCTCTTTCACTTTTCTCGTCTTCGTGTAGAACAAGTAGAAGTACCACAATTTAAAGCCCATACCGATGACTAAAACCATCATGGCGTCAAAAGCAACCGTGTCTTCGTTCGAATACAATCGGTACGTTTTGCCCATGGAATCCAAAACTTCCGACCCGGGAACTTTCATACCCGTGCCGCGCATAGTTTCGGCGGAGTTGGAGAAGCACAACAAATCGGATTCAGTGCACGCTTTAAAAGTGGCGTCGGAGTATTCCAAATACACGATCGCTCTCAACGCCCACTTCATGATGTTCACGTACGTAAA
>Ga0257106_1000736_pt1 | contig 17886 bp, 10 predicted proteins | sample LP_taG_3_FD_190177 | JGI IMG/M metagenome (GOLD analysis project Ga0257106, IMG submission 190177) | Marine microbial communities from Northeast Subartic Pacific Ocean, Canada - LP_J_2011_P26_10m | ecosystem: Environmental > Aquatic > Marine > Oceanic | place: Canada: Northeast Subartic Pacific...
CGAGCGCGGACTGGCCCGTTCGGTGTTGCATCACAGCCTGCTCCAGCGACGACCTCGCGGCGTCGAGACCCGAACCGACACCCTTCGCGGCGTCCATCGCGGCCGCGCGCTCCGCGTCGACGGCTGCCGCGTGCGCCTCCAGGTTACCCACGTGCGAAGTGAGCGCGGCTGTGAGTTCACACAGCTTGGCCATCTGCGACGTCAGCGCGGCGGACGCGGCGGATGCGGCGTCGTTCGCGGCGGCGGCGCCCTCCTGCGCGGCGCGCGCGTGAGCGGCGACGAGGTTAGCGACGTTAGCCTTGGCGCCGTCGACTGACGCGCGGGTGGATTGGGCCCATTCGGCGAGAGCCTCGTCGCCAGCCTTGACGGCGTTGACGACCGCGTCGACGCCCGCGGCGACCTCCGCGGAGCTCATGGTCACGGCGTTGGTCGCGGCGGTCGCGGCGAGTGAGACGGCGGCGGCGAGCTTCTGTCGTCGCGCGTGTGCGTCCTTCGCGTCATTCGCCGCCGCCGCTCGGGATTCGGCGGCGAATGCGGCGGCGCCATCCGCAGCCTCCACGAGCCTTCGCGTCGCATCCTCGGCACCAGCCCTGGCCGCCTCCGCCGCGGCTGCACCCGCCTTGGACGCGGCGGCGTGGGCCGTCTTGAGCTGCGCGGCGGCGGCGGCGATTTTGGCGTCGAAGCCGTCGACGGCGGCTTCCGCGGATTTTTCAAAGTCGACCGCCATGGCGCGCTTCTCAGCCTCCTCCACGGCGATTATGGTCAGCTTGGCGTGCATGTCCGCGCTCTGCGCCACGGCGGCGTCGAGAGCGGCAAGGAGTGCCTTGGCCTCGGAGGTGAGCTTCCGTTCGGTTTCCTTCCTCGCCGCGAGCAGGGTATCCCTCTTGGCGATTTCTCGTCTGGCGTCGGCCAACTGAGCCTCTAGCTCGAGCCGCTTCGCCTCAGCCTCCGCCGCAGCCTTGGCCGCGCCGATCTTCTCAGCCTCGAGCGCCTTCTCCGCCTCGTCCGCGCGCTTACCCTCGGTGACGATCTTCGCCTCGGCCACCTCCGCCCGCTCGTTCAGGGACTGCACCTCGGAGTGCTTCCTCGCGAGCGCCGCCGCCGCCTCCTCCGCCTGGGCCTCAAGGTACTTCATCTTAATCTCTAGCTCCGCCCAGTCCTGCGCGCACGCGCCGTTGGACCCCGGGTTCGCGGTGGACGGGCGCTGGACCCCGTCCACGTTCACCTTGACCATTGAGTTGGCCTGAACCATGTTCTTGATTCCCACCGCGGCTTGCGCGTACTGAAGCGTGGACAGCGACTCATCCACGGACATGATCGACGGCGACACCGTGGCGATGACGCACGTCTTGCACCTGCCGCCGAGTGACTCCTGAAGAAGCCTGGTGAGCTTGGAATCGCGGTAGGGGATGCGGTCGCCTTTTGCCTTGCCGCCAGCCTTGAGCAGGGTGATGACTCGGCCGAGCGTGAGGAGCGATTGGTTGATGTTTTTTCTTTCGCGTTCGCGAGCGGGGTCGACGTCGGCTCCCCCCGCGCTCTTCGCGCATTCGCTGCCCGCCAGGTCCACCATGTGTAACTTACCCGCGGTTTCCATCACGTTACCGTCGGATAAGACTTTCTTGCTCTCCACGCGCAGGGTAAACACGCAGTGCGAACGGGACGAGTGTTTGTTCATCTTGGTCTCGCCCACCGCCCTTCGTTCGCTGGCTCGCGCCATGAGTTTCAGGACATCCTCGGGGCACTCCACGGGTGTCTCGGTGAGGTTCATGACGTACATCCCTCGGCCTTTCGAGGACGAAGTGCCCGGGTCCTCTACCAGCCGAAGCTGCTTCTGCTTCTGTTGCAGCGCGGTGAGGTCGTTGAGGTCGACGTCGCAGAGTAAGTCTCCGAGCTCCTCGTTGTAGATCTCGAGGAACGAGGCGGTCACCTTGGACTCGACGTAGCTGTCATCCGCGAGCCTTCGGAAGACGTCGAAGGCGGCCCGGGGGATGACACCGCGGTTCTCCGAGGAGTTAATGTCTCCCTCCATGGTGTGTGTCTTGCCCGTGCCCGTCTGTCCGTACGCGAACACGGTTGATTCGTACCCGCCTAGGACGTCGGAGATGACGGGCGCGAGGGTGCTGTCGAAGACCTCCTTCTGCGTGCTGAAGCTGGTGAAGACGTTGTCGAAGCCGTAGGTGTTGCGGAGGGTCCTCGCGCCGGTACCCTTGATCACGGTCACCTCCTTCTTATCGGTGCTCGCGGTGACCACCGGGAGGGTGTTGCCCTTGAGCTCCCTCTGGCTCATGGGCCGGAGCCGTACCACGACCTGGATGCCGGACTGCTCCGCCATGTTTGGCGCGGGACGGGTGTTAGCGAAGATCGACGAAGAGGTGCGTTCGACGCATGCGTGCGATGAGGACGATACGGTCGACGAAAGGCCGATGCGGTCGTACACGCGGCCTCCTCCTGTGTCTGGTATGTGCTTGTCGTTGGTGGTACCCCTTTTCTCGGAAGAGCCGTTTTCGCGACTTCACGAAAGTTGGGCCTGTTCTAACCTAAACAAGTCATTTCTGACCATTTCTGCCTGGTTTGCATACACTTCACCTGATGAAGATTTACCGCGAAGCCTTGCGATTGGCTCAAACGGTCTCAAAAAAATCTTTCGATCTTCCTTGCTTTTTCTATCCTCCGATGGTTGAGAAGACGTTCCATCAGAAGCACAGAACGCCCCACCGCGTGATGATGCTCGCGACGCCGCGGATGAGCGTCGCGACGTCCGCGGGACCGTCGTCCGCGCGCGTATCGGGGTCCAATCGCCTCGTGCGTGCGGTCACGACGCGCCGTGCGGCGGTCGTGCGCAGGGTTGCGGCCGACCGAGAAAATGGGAGCTCGGACGCCGTCACATCGGGAGACCGCGTCGACCTCTCCTGCGGCGCCCCGCCGTGCGACGACGCGGTGCACGAGGTCCCGGCGGATACCATTACACCTATGGAGGCTGAGAAGTCCGGCGATTGCCCATACACCGCCGCCAAGGATGCGGTGTCGTCCATGCTCTCTCCCGCGATGAGGAACAAGATGCCCGAGGGCGGCCCGGTGATGCTCCCGTCCAACGCCTTCTTCAAGTCCTTGCTCAAGGCTGGGTCTTCCCCCGTGGGCATGCCGGAGGCGATGCTGGAGTGGGTGAACATGACGGGACACGAGACCGTGGGGATCAAGAACGCGGTGGGCCCGATGTGCGTCAGCACCGTGGACCCGGCCATTGTCGAGTACGTCTGCCACACAAACGCCAAGAACTACAGGCTGCGCATGCTCCCGGACGCCTTCCGGTACGTCATCAAGAACAAGGGAATCACCGGCAGCGACGGGTCGTACAACCGCGAGCACAGGCTGATGTGCCAGAAGCCGTTCATGAACTCCTTCTCGCTCGAACAATTCAGCCACAGGGTGGAGGAGAGGGTCGGGTTGCTCTGTGACGCGTGGGCGCGGGCGGCGTCTGCAACGGACGAGGGTAACCTCGCCATCGACATCGACGACCACTCCCAGCGTCTGACGCTGGACATCGTCACGTCCTTGGCGTTCAACATGGACTTCAAGCAGGTTGAGGGTATCGACGCGCAGCTCAACGGAGGGGAGGGTGAGGCGCGGAGTCGTGGCGGCGGCGGCGACCTGGACTACGACATCATAGACAAGGTGCTGCACGCGTACAACAACACGAGCGAGATCATGGGCGAGCTGTTCATCACGCCGGTGCCCATCCTGAAGCTCCAGAACCTGTTGGGTATCGGGCGGGTGCGGGAACTGCGCGAGGGGTACGCGGTGCTCGAGGACGTGGGCATCAACCACATCATCGGCAGGAGGCGTAAGGAGCTGGAGGAGAACAAACAGAGGGGTGATAACGAGGACTACTGCCTCCTCGACGTGTTGCTCAAGGCGACCGACGCGGACGGTAACCCGCTGCCGAAGGAGGACGTCTGGGGCGACGTGAACGACATCATGGCGGCGGGGCACAGGACCACGGCGAGCAACCTGACGGTGAACCTTCACCACCTCGCCCGGCTGCCGGAGGTCCAGCGGAAGGTTGAGGAGGAGGTCGCGGCGCTCGGCGGTCGGGCGCCCACGTTCGCGGACGTGCAGGAGGGACGGTTGCAGTACACCCAACGGGTGGTGAAGGAGTCGCTGCGCAAGTACGCCCCGATCAACCTGTTCCCACGGGTGGTGGAGGGCGACGACACGCTCCCCACGGGCCACGAGGTCAAGGCTGGTGATTTCATCTTGCTGTCCTCGTGGGCGATGGGCCGGAACCCGCGGGTGTGGGACGAGCCCGACGCGTTCGAACCCGATCGGTTCACCGAGGAGTCCCTGAGGGCCAACTCGGAGAGACTGGCGAAGGAGAGCTGCGGCCCCGACGCGACGGAGGAGGAGCTCCGGCTGCAGATGGAACGAATGAGCCGAAGGATCCTGGCGGGCAGGGACTTCACGTACACGCCGTTCGGCAGCGGGCCGAGGTCCTGCATCGGCGGTACGTTCGCGCTGCTGGCGACCACCGTGGCGCTGGCGACGACGGTGCAGAGGTTCAAATGGAGCACGGTGGCGACTAAGGATCCCGGGTTTGAGATTCCGTTTCTTTACGACACCACCATCACGTTCCCCCAGGGTGTGCACGTGACGGCCACGCCCAGGACGGTGCCGCTGGGTGCGACGCGCGGGTCGGAGAGTCAGGCGGGCGTGGGAGAGCAGAGCATGGCTCCCGCGAGGTAAAGCACAGTAAACGCAGATTGTATTCGTATTCCAGAAAAGAAAAACTGTTGATCATTTGCTAAGCGACGTCACCACGAAGCTGGCGCTCACCGCGGCCCAGAAGAACGCCACGGGCACGGCGATGAACAGAGCCTCCCCAATCTCGGCACCGACCGACCTAAGCCCCACCTCCTCGGGTCTCACCCTCACCGGTGACGAGTGGTAGTCCTCGGAGAACAGCTCGCAGTACACGATCCAATCCCCATCCTCACCAATCGCCTCCTCCTCGTACTCGTACATGAGCTTCGGTGGTGACTCGCCCAACGAGTCCACGTCCACGCGCCTCGTCCCCAGCTCGTCGGTGGTCCGTTGGTAGTACACCCGCGTCAGCTCGTACGCCTGAGCCTCCCACAGCTGCAGGCTGGGCTTATCCAAACCCACCACCACGAGCTCGCCGACTTCAACCTGCCCGAGATCGACGTTGAACACCGAACCCTTGGAGATGGCGCGCAGAAGGGTCCAGAGCCCCTCGAAGCGCATGCCGACGTCGAGGAAGTCGTCGACCTCCGTCCTGTCGTTGTTCACCCGCCTACCCTCGAAGGATCCTGCTGATCCCGAGGCGCCCTTCTCGGATCTCGCGCGGTCCTCTTCAGATCCCGCTGACGCCTCGTCGGTCGCGGGTGGAGTGTAGTCCGCGAACGGGTCCTCGCGCGCGGACGGCCTGGCGGATGGAGGCAAATCCGACTCGTCCATGGACCCGAGGAGCTTGTCCAGCGCGTCGATGCTGGAAGACACGGAAGTGGTGGCCTCGTCGTTGGAGGAGGAGCGTGTTTTCCCGCCAGCTTCCCATCTTTTTCTTGATGGGACCGAGGAGACGGACGAACGCGGACACGTGGTGACGCGCGGGGACGTCCGCGGGATTCTTAAGGAAATTCCTGCAGGCGCGGCCGTCGTGAGGATCGACATGTCGAGAGAAGGCTTCGCGCGGCTTCGCAGTGTATCCTGTGGACGGTTGAAGCCTGGGTTAGAAGATACGGTGCCAGGTCAGATCAGCACTCAAGATCTCAGTTTCGTTGCAAATACAAACGTTTCCGTGCCGTTACTCTCGCTCGTCCCTCACTGCTGGTAACCTCTGTACTCCCAGTCGACGTGCTTCGGCGGGGGCGCAAACATGTTGTCGGAGTCGGACGATGTCTCGTCGTACGGGTACTGGAAGCCAAAGTTGCGCTCCACCTCCTTCCGCGCTCCACCTTCCGTGCCCAGCGCCCGCTCAACAGCGGTGGGTCGCCTCCTGGTGATGGCGCAGGGCATACCGGCGCCCTCGTGCTGCGAGGCGGGCGGGACGCCGCAAGCCTCGACACGCAGGTCGTAGAACGCCTTGGCCGCGAGCTGATCCGGCGTGGGTTTCCAGACCCTACGCATGCGGAACGCGATTGAGCCCTCCTGGGACACCGCCACCTTTACGCAAGCTTTGCTCTTAGACTTGCTCTTAGAGCCCGAAGTCTGGCAGGCGGCGCATCCCGGGTAGGTGCTGACGTGCGCGGCAAAGACCTTGAACGCGGCGGCGGAGAGGTTGCTGCCGTCCAGGACTTTGTAGACGTGATCGGCGTAAAAGTTGACGATCGGGTCGAACCGCTCGGTGTCCTTGGTGTCGTCGGCCTTCATATGAAGGTAAAGGAGGTGAGCGCCCTCGGCGGACTCTTCGCCGCAGGCCGTGAGTTCCGCGTCGTAAACAGCCTTGGCTTCGTTGATGAGCATATCGCGGATACCGGGGGCGTCGTTCTCGCCCATGCGCTCCTCGAAGGCTGCGATGTGCGCGCTGAGCGCAGCCTTGGCGCTCGCGCTGAGCTTCTCTTCGTCTCCGGGCGCGCAGGGTTTGACGGGGTAGAGCAGCTTCGAGGGGACCGAGCGCGGGCGGAGCAGCGTCAACTTGTCCTCGGGGGAGAACAGCGCGGTGCGCATCCAGTCGCACCACTGCGGATCGTCCGTGGGAGGGTCGTATCGGGGCGGGGGAGGCGTTGGGGGCATGGTCGTGGCTCGCGTATTTGTGGCTTCCCGATTTGAATATTATTTGAGCTACAGGGTTTACAGCAGCCACATCAGGTGCACCAGTATGATGTACAGCAGCAGCCCGAGCCTGAGCAGCGGACGACGCTGGAGGTACACCGACATCTTATCCAGATGCCCCGCCACCGTCTGGAAGTGCTTGTTCTCGCGCGCGGGCGCCCACGACAGCGCCTTGACGCGGCCGAGCAACGGCCTAAAGTTCTGGTCCCCGCCCGTCATGATGGCGCCCTCTATGTCCATCTCCCCGTCCTCATCCTTCTTCCCGTGGCCGATGGTGAGCGATACCTCCCCGGGCGCGGCGGCGGAGGACGACGTGGGCAGGGTGTTCGCCAGCGCGGCGTCCCTCGCCTGCTGAGTCATCACCAGTTCCTCCCGAAGCGCCGCCGCCTCCGCCCTCGCCTCGTCGAGCTCAATCTTCCGCGTCGCGAGTTCGGTGTCGCTCCTCGCGGCGGCGTTGGCGGCACCCTGCGACGCCTCCTCCCTGGCCGCGGCGACGGCACCTGCGAGCGTGGCGCACTCCTGCCTCGCCGCGTCGAGCTCGGCGACCACGCGCGTGAGCCGCGCCTGAGCCCCGTCCGCGTCATCCGCTCTCTTCGCAAACGTCTCGGCGTCGCGCTCCGCCTCCGCGGCTCGAGCCTCCGCGGCGGCCAACGCAGCCTCCGCGCGCTCAGCCCTGGAGGCCGCGTCGGCCGCGGCGTCGTTGGACGCGACGCCCAACGATGCGGCGTTGGCCTCGGCCGCCTGGAGGGCAGCCTCCGTCTCCTGAAGTTTCGCCCCGAGGGATTCGGCGATTTCCTGGAGCCTCGACGATTCGCCCGTGACCCGCTCCGTCTCCATCCTCGCACCCTCGACCAGGTCCACCAATGACTGGATCCGTTTCTCAGCCTCCACGAGCTTCGCCGCGGTCTCGTTCGCTGTCGCGGTGGCCGACTCGAGCTCGGCGGTGCCAGCCTCGGCGGCGGCGGCGCGCTGGTCCGCGGCGTCCAGCGCGGCAGCCGCCTCCTCCGCCATGGACTCCGCCTCCTTCTGCGCCGCCTCAACCTTCTTGAGCTTGGCCATAGCCTTCTTGAGCTTCGCCGAGGCGTCCTCCGAGGAGTTTACCGCGGCGTCCTTCTCGGTGGACGTGGACTGAAGCTCGGCGGTGACGCGCGCGAGGTCCGCGCGGGCGGCTTGGAGCTCCGCCGCCATCGCAGCCGCGTTCTCGTTCATGCCCGACGCCGCCTCCGCCCTGGCTTGCTCCGCGCGGTCAGCCTTGGCGTTAGCATCCGCGAGGGCAGCCTCCAAAGCGGCGGTCTTCGCGATGGCTTCTTCGAGCGCGGCGGCGGTCTTCGCGACCTCCTCCGCGGTACCCGCGCCGGCCTCGGCCTCAGCCTTGGCCGCCGCCGCCGCGCCCTGGGCCTCCTCCAAAGCCTTCTTGGTCTCCGCCAGCGTAGCCTCGAGCTGTTTCTTGTCAGCCTCGATCCCCTTGCCCTTCTTCACAGCCTTGGCGAGCTTTTCGGACGTCTTCTCATCCTTCGCCTCAGCCTCCTTCGCCTCGGCTCGCGCCTTCTCGAGCTCAGCCTTGGCCTCCTTTGCGTCGGCGCGAGCCGCCTCGAGCTCGGCTTCCAGCTGCGCGTTACCCTCGTTCAACTCGACGGAACGATCCAGCCTCGCGCTCTCAGCCTCCGCCTTCGCAGCCTCCGCGGCGTCAGCCTTGGCGTTTGCCTCGGCGACGGCGAGTTCCAGCGCGGCGATTCGTTCGGTGGACTCGGCCGCCGCCTTCTCCGCCCTGGCCACGTCCGCCGCTAGTTCCTCCGCCATCGACGCCATCTCCTTAGCCTGCGACTCGAGCTTAGCCTGCGACTCCGCGGACGCCTGTTTGGCAGCCTGGAGCTCCGCCTGGGTCTTTTCGAGGTCCGCGGCGAGGGTCTGGGAACCCTCGTTCATGTCCGCGAGCGCAGCCGTCTTGGCCTCCTCGGCGGCGGCGGCTCTCGCGTTCGCGGCTTCCAGCTTAGCCTTGGATTCCTTGAGTTCAGTCTCCGCAGCCTCCTTCTTGGCGGCCGCGTCCTGCAGGAGGGAGTTGATGTTATCGGAACGTGCGTCCGCGTTGGTCGCCATCGTCTCGGCGACGCCCAGCGCCGCCTTAGCCTCGTCGCGCTCAGCCGCCGCCGCCGCCGCGTCAGCCCTGGCCTTCTCGAGCTCGGACTGCGCCGCCGTCGCTTCGCCGACGGCTGTCTGCAGCTTAGCCTCGAGCTCGCGCGTGGCCTCATCGCCGCCAGCCTTCATGGCGTCGATCTCCTTGTTCAGCGCGTCGGTTTCCACCATCGCGGCGTCCGAGATGGCCTGGGACTCCCTGAGTTTCTCCTCCGTCTCGGTGAGTTTCACTGCCGCGGCGTGAGCCTCCGCCTGGATGGCCGCGTGCGCCGCCCTCTCGGCTTGGAGCTCCGCCGCCATCGCAGCCGCGTTCTCGTTCATCCCCGACGCCGCCTCCGCCCTGGCTTGCTCCGCGCGGTCAGCTTTGGCGTTAGCGTCCGCGAGGGCAGTTTCCAGGCGTTTCACCTCGGCGGCGGCGCGATCCGCCACCTCGGCGGCTGACCTCTCGACGGCGGCGACGCCATCCGCGGCGACGGCAGCCTCGAGTTCGGCGACGCGTGCGTTCGCCGCGCGGGTCGCCTCGGCGGCTGCGTTTTCCTTGGCGGCGGCCGCGGCTTCGGTCTCGGCGAGGCTCTGCGCCAAGGCGGCGACCTTCGCCTCCGCGTCAGCCTTGGCGGCGTCGGCGGCTTCGAGCGCCGCCGACGCATCCGCGAGCCGTCGCTCCGCCTCCTGCGCGCGCGCGGCCGCGGCCGTGGCGGCGTTATCGGCGCTGGCGGACGCCTGGGTCAACTCCGCGGCCGCCGCGGAGGCTGCCTGGTCGAGTTGCGTCCGAAGCTCGGCAACCGTCGTCTCGAGCTGTTTCTTCTCAACCTCGATACCCTTGCCCTTCTTGACCGCCTTGCTCACCTTGGCGCTGAGCTCCTCGTTCTTGGCGAGGTACGCGGCGATGTCGTCCTTGGCGAGCTTGAGCTCGTCAGCCTTTTGCGCCACTTCCGCGTCGGCGTCGGCTTTGGCCGTCTGAAGCTTCGCGATCTCCGCCTTGTGCACCTCAGCCTCGGCGAGCGCCTTGGCCTCGGACTCCGCCATGAGCCGGGCGGCGGCCACCTTCGAGTTGGCCGCGTCCAGCTGTGCGCTCGCCTCAGCCGCATCCGCACGGGCGGCGTTAAGCTCGCGCCTGGCGTCGTCAGCCTGCGCCCTCAGCTCCTTCTCCCGCGACGCCCACTCCGAACGCTCGCGCTCGAGATTGTCGCGAAGCTGCGCGTGCTCCCTCGCGAGGTCGTCGTTCACCGCGCGATCAGCCTGGGCGGCGTACGCGGCGTGCGTGTTCGACAGCGCGAGCATGGAGTCGTCCACGGAGGGCTCGGGCGCACCCGCGGCGATGGGCGACGGCGACGGGGAATGGTTCATGGCGCCGAGCTGCTCCTCGAGCTTGTCGCGGAACGCCGACGGTTTCGGCGCGGGCGAACCCTCGGTGACGTCCGCGGGAGCCTGGTTCTCGAGTGAGACGTTGGAGCGCTGGCTCGCGCTCTTCATCGCGAGCTTGCGCTGCTTGAAAGCCTCCAGCTGTCGATACGGGGCGGGTGGAAAGGGAGGTCAGCGCTTGGGGAGTCGGCATACGATGGGAGAGATCACTTTTCCTTCGGACATCTTGATCAACGGACGCGGGGGGTCGCGGTGCGTCGATGCGCGGAGGTATCGGGGATGGGAGCCGGGGCGAGGTGGTACCTTGCGCTTGCCCGCCTCGAGCGAGGCCTGCCGGTTCTTATCGACCGACGACATCGTTTCCGTCTGGTCCGGGGCTGTCTTGTGTGTGAGGCCTCCAAGGAAGGCACCTTGAGGGGAACGGATCAACCCGCGGCCTGTCTGGAAAATCCGAAACGAAGTTTCGTGCCTCCGAAACGCTTCGGCACCGGCATAGGCATGGGTCCCAAGAAGGAGGAGACCCCGGAGGAGCGGCGGCGGCGGCTTGAATCGGAGAAGAGGGCTCGCGAGAGGAAGGAGGCAGGTCTCACGCCGGACATTCGGGACGTGTCACCGGAGGAGTACACGGACTCCAAAGGGGGATGGAGAGATTTCCCCAAAAAAGGCGAGTGAGCATCGCTCGGAGATACCCCCAGGGCACGGGTGTAGACTAGATGATAGACGTAAAAATTAGAGTCTGAGACTATCACTCCGACGCGGATGACGACTGAAACGCGCGCCCGGTCCGCTCGTACCTCCGCCGGAGCGCGAGCTGCGCGTCCTCTCCGGACAAGGTCCCCTCGGCGAGGCATTTAAGAAAAAGCGTGGCGTCGATCGGGGCGCCGCCGTCGAGGAGCTCCTGCGGTACCGACGGCAACGGGGAGAGGGGCGACGCAAGTTCCGCATCCAACTCGATGTGGTGGACCGGATCATCGGTCCCGGCGACGTTCGAGGCGATCCCCCCGTCCCCGGCGCCGGTGAAGGGCTCGCATACGTCACGATCCCCCGCCGAGCTCGTCTCCGCGGTGGGATTGAAGTAGAACGGCGGTGACGGGTACCACTCATCGGTACCGTCATCATCCCCATCCACAACCCCCGCGTCGTCTCGGTCAGCGACATCCTCTTCTTCTACGGGCGGTACAAGTAGCTCTTCTTCAACGGGCGGTTGCCCCGTCATCGCCGCTGCGTCTTCGCCCGATGGGAACGACGCCTGATGGGAGCCGGCCGCGGCTCTGAACTCCCCGGCGATGATGGACACCTTGGCCACCAACGCATCCCCGCGGCTCGCGATCAGGCAGCGAGTCAGCCCCTCCGCGGCGGCGTGCGCCACCTTCCCCGTCTCCATCTCCCCATCTGACAGACCTCCGCCCTTTGCTCGCTCCGGGAAAGGTCCGCGTTTGGAACATCGAACCTCCTCGTTACCGTCCCTTCCCCGTTCCAGCACGAGTATCAGCGACACCGTCATGGTCCTCGGCCATCGTTTCTCCGCGTGCGCCAAGTCAATCACCCGACCCGCCAGATCAGCCGCCATCGCCCGAAGCAGTTGGTCGAGCCGGGCGGATTCTCGGCACCGGAGCGGCTCAAACATCCCGGGCCGGCCCCCAGACGCCGACACTGTCCCGCCGGTACCGTACATCGGCCGTGGGGTCAACGCCAGGGACGTGTGCACCCCGACGCTCTTGTTCAGGTTACGCCGCGTCACCACCGGATCGTCGCACTCACCGCATGACCTACGAACGATATCCCGCGCCGCCGACGGGTTCATCCCGATCTCACCCCGGAGTCGAGACTCGGGTAGACTCGCGAGGTCAGCGATACGTGCGTCCGGTCCGAGCGTCGCGCGTATCTTCACCGCGAGCGCACCCCCGCACCCCGGGAGCTTATGCGCGGGTGTATCGGCGAGTAAATCGGCGATGTCGGCGTGCGAGGTGACGACGCGGACGCCGTCTGGTTTCGCGGCTGCTCCGGCGAGCTTGGCGAGGAGCTTGTTGTGCGCCACGCCCACGGACACCACGAGTCCGCACCGTTCCTTCACGACATCCCGTACTATCTCAGCGTATCGCGCGCCGTCCGTGGCGAGGTCGGAGCCCGTGGGTAACTGCACGTACGCCTCGTCGATGCTAGCCTTCTCCACCACGACGCCGTCGACTCGATCGGATCCCACGAGAATACTAGCCAGTTCGGCGGACGCGAGCGTTCCGTGGAGCTCGGAGCTCGCGGCGAGGTACGGCCGGTAACTCACGCGTTGCCCCGCGGTGGTGTGCACGTGCACTAAGGTCCCGCCGACGCGTCGAAGGAGGGCCCTGGCGTCCGCGGGCGTCATCCGTTTGGTCACGCCCGCTTTTTTAGCGGCGGCGTCGGCGGCGATGACGTCCTGATGCTGCTGCACCGCCAGCGCGGGGCATCCCGCCAGCCGTGGGTCCCTGCGACGCTCCACCTGGCAGAAGAAGGCGTCCGCGTCGACGTGGAGGATCACGCGGCGTCTTCCGGGTGGCGGTCGGCTGTCCTCCGTCATGGGGTGCCCAAATTCTAGCTGATCCCTAAGTCCCTAAGTCGTGCTTCGTGCCTAGTCCGTGCCGCCTTTCTTGAGGTCTTCCATCTTGTCCATGTCCATCATGACGTTACCTCCCGCGAAGGGCGAGTCCGACATCTCGTACAGCCCGATCATGTGTCCGTCGGGTACGCGCATCGCGGCCACCTTCCCTTGGGCCGGGTATTTGATCGGTCCGTCCAGCACCGCCCCCATCCTCAGCATGTTGTTCACCGTCGTGTCCATGTCCTGCACGGTGAAGTTGAGAAACGGCGAGTACCCGGTGGTGAGAAACGCCTCGGTGCCCACCGCCTTGAGCGCGAGCACCGTCCGTGGTCTGGCCTTCGCGTCGTTTGGGTCCACCGGCTTGCCTTGCTCGTCGAGGCCGTCGCCCAGTTCCGCGTACGACTCGGTGCACTTGGTGACGATGAGGCCGAGCCCCTGCTGGTAGAACTCGGCAGCGGCGGGTACGTTACGCTGGAGGAGTAGTACGTTTCGCAATATCGCGGACATGTACCGCGATACGCCCCGCGTGTACAGATGTGGGCGCTTGTTGCAGGGCGATGAAGCGATGTCATCTGGCAGTTTGACGCTGGCTCGTGGCTCGTAGAAGCGCGGCCGGTTACACTCATTTCGTAACCACCTTTGACGCTCTCGACCACAACGCCGGGCGCGACGGTGGATATCATGACGCTCCATCGCGCCCTCGTCCTCACCCTCGTGCTAGCCCTCGCGGCCACTGCGAGCGCGGGTCGTTCGGTACGCTCGATCCCTCCCTCCTCCCGGGGCACTCTGCCAACCATCGACGGCACCATCATCATCCATCGTGAATTATATCTTCCGTCTCTCGTCAACCACTCACCCCCCTTCCCTCTCCACCTCGACAGGCACCCGTGGAGGAGATGGACCCGGCCGATATCCAGGCGGATACCACCCCGCTCCCGTCCCTCGCGGCGGGCGTGGATGCCCGCGTCCGAACGTTCTCGGTCGGCCTCGACCCCAACCTCGAGCAGACCGCGGCCGAGTGGTTCGAGTCACTCGGGTATCGCACCCTCACCGGCGACGTCAAGTACACGAAAGGGTACTGGGGCGGGACCAAGGCGGAGGCGGACCCGCGGCTGGGCGCCTCGTTCTGCGCCGGTGCCGCGGACCTGTCCCCGGTGGAAGATTACGACTTTGCCAACTGGCTCCCGGTGCCCAACCTCATGGACGACATCGCGTCCGCCTACCCGGATGCCAAGTTCATCCTCTTCGAGTCCGATTCAGCGCGATGGCTGGACAACGTGTACATCAAAGCTCAGGAGGCGGCGCTCAAAGGACACAAGTGCGGCTGCGGCGGGGACGTGGAGGACCGCGTGGCGTCCGCCAAGTGCGCGCTGGGCGACGGACACCACTTTTGCGATTTGTACCCGTGCGTGTACGAGAGAACGTTCGCTACGACCGCGGTGGACCCAGACACGTGGGTAGAGACCTACGTCAACCACGTCAAGCAGGTCAAGTCCAGCCTCGGGTCCCGGCTGCTGGTGGTGGACATGAGCTCCGGAGCCCAATCCCCGATCGAGGTTTCGAAACAGATCGCGGGGCATCTCGGGATGTCCGCGGATCCGAGCGCGTTCGCCCTGGCGCACCCATTCGAGCCGCACGTGCTGGCGCACGTGAGCGAGCACAGGTGGCTGGTGTTTTGGTTCGCGTGCGTGGGCGCGCTGGGCGCGGCGATTCTATTCGCGCCGTCGCCGTTCACCGCCGGCGGGGCTCAGTTTTACCGCGACATGTCCGAGAGGGCGTACTGAGGTGAAGTCTTAGACTCTTACCAATAGCTAGCTCGTGTCGTAACCGACGACTGCAAAGTTCAGGGCTAATCGAACATCGGCGCCGCCGTGCCTCCCTCCTCCGCCGCGCGTATCGGATCACACGGAAAAGCAGCGTCCGAGCAGCATATCCGTTCACCGTTCAAAGCCGCCGCGTCTGTCGCCCCGGCTTCAGTGGCACCTACGGGCACGGGCACCTCGGTGACGCATCGCAGGAGCTCCACCTCGTATCGCAACGCGCTGTTGGGCGGCACACGGCCCAGGGGCGCGCGTATTCCCCGCTCGCCGAATCCGAGCGAGCCCGGCACGGCGATGAGCCTCTTACCTCCCGCCCGCATGGTACCAATCCCTTGCTCCAGACCCTCGCACACGCCCGGCGGCCTTATTCCCAACTGGAAAGTGAGCGCGGTGCCCCTCGTGTACGTGTTCTCGAACACCTTACCGTCCGGTGTGTATCCCACGACGTTGGCCACGACGAGGTCACCCACCTTGACCTTGTTCCCGCGCCCAATCTCCACGTCGGCGTAGGACAGACCCGACGGCGTGGTCACGACGTCCCTCTCTCCGTCCACTCCCTTCTCCATCCCAGGGGCGTTCGCGGGCGACCCGGGTGCGCCCAGCTGGCGCTCGAGTTCAACCTTGGACGCGTCCTTGCTGTACCTCTCCGGATCGGCGACACGCATAATGTCCTCGTTGAGCGCCTCGAGGTCCACCGCGAGCGCGGGTGCCGCGAGGGGCGTGGACAGGACCGCGGCGAGCACCGCACGCCTGGATGCCTTATTAGACGGCACGTCGTCGCCGCCCGCCTCGGATGGGGCGCTCGGATGGGACGCGCGGGTCGAACGCGCGGCGACACGACCGCCTCGCTTCGACGATGTCACGACGGGCCCATGGATGGCGGCGATGAGGCCGCGAGCCACCATGTTTACTAGCTAGCTAGGTGGTGTGACCTCGGGGTGCCGTGCCACGTCGATGTTTAAGCCCGTCGATGCGTGTTGAACCTGACTTTGTTAACCCCGAGTGGGTGTCGGTCACCACTACCTGAACACGCACGCGCACGATGACGGCCGTGGGACTCCGCAACCGTCACGGCGTCGGCGTGAGGGGCAGCTCACACACGTTCACCGAGACCGCATACGAGTTCACTGGGGGCCGGCGCGGTCGATACGGCCGCGGAGGTGGGGGCGCGTCATCCGGCGAGACAAGTTTCTGCTGCGGGTTCCTCGTCGGATTCGTCTTCTTCGCCGCGTCGACGTTCCTCCTGTGGTGGAACGAGGGCGAGGCCGTGGCGGTGTACACCTCCCTGAAGGAGGCGCGCGATGCCGTCGTCGCCCTGCCCGAGGGTAAGCGCGCGAGCACCGCGAACAAGGGTTCGTTGGTGCACGTCGTCGGACCCACATCAGGGGACACCCTCGCGGACGCCGACTTTGGCGTCGTGTATCCCAACGCGGTGAGGCTGAAACGAACGTCGGAGACGTACCAGTGGGTTGAGAAGCAGCACAAGCGGCGCATACGCGAGGACGAGCACCGGACCCGCGTGGAGACATCCTACACCTACGACACGCGGTGGAAAGAAGGCGTCGTGCGATCGAGCCAATTCGCGTACCCCGAGGGGCACCGCAACCCGAGGCCGAGCCCGTTCGACTCCAGGACCTACGTCGCGAACGAGGTGGGCGTCGGCGACGGGTTCGTGCTGTCGCCGACCCTGGTGGACGAGCTGGACAGGATGCACAACGTACGGCTCCTGCCGATGGGCGCGAGCGGGTCGATGGGCGGCGAGGGATGGGAGCCTCGAGATCCTCGGCAAATCGCCGGGAGGGGCGGCGACGGAGACGTGGGTTGCCCGGCCGATAAACACCGCGGCAAGGGTATAATCGACGACGACGACGACGACGACGACGATGATGCGGACCAGTACGCGCTGGAGGCTAGGCTACCCGAGATGCCCTTAGCCGTCGTCAAGCCGCTTCCGGATGGTTGGCGCATCCGGGGCGGGGTTGCGTACGCCGGGTCCGAGGTGGCCCACGCGTCGTCACCTCTCGTCGGTGACAGGCGCGTGCGGTTCACCGCGGTGCCCGGTAAGCAGGCGGTGTCCGTGCTCGCGAAGCAGGGCAAGAACGGGAGTTTACGTCCGTGGACATCGCCGTCCGGACGGGAGGTGGCAATCGTGTCGCACGGCAGGGTCACTCCCGAGGAGATGATCACGAGCACGGAACGCGCGAACGCGTGGAAGACGTGGGGCCTGCGTTTGTTGGGGTTCATCTTCATGATCGTCGGGTCCATGCTGATCGTGTCGCCCGTGCAGGAGATCGTGTCGTACCTGCGATGGATCCCGCTCGTCGGGGGATTCGCCGCGGGCGTCGTGAACCTGGGGATCAGCGCGGCGGCGGCGACCGCGACGATCGTGTGCGCGTGCGGCGTCATCGGGACGAGCTGGCTGGCGCATAGGCCCGCGTTGGCGTACACGTTGTTCGCCGTGAGCGCGGGGACGTACGCGTGGGCGTGGATGTCGCAGCGCGGGAGGGAAAGAACGGCCGCTCCGGCTGCCGACGATTCAACCGCCGCGGAAGACGCGTCCGCTGGGGGCGGCGACGGCGACGGGGACGAGGACGAGGCCCGGGACGACGCGCCCACGCCCGACTACAATCCCCCAAACCTGGACTAGTGTTTATCATGAACAAGTAGCACTAATGGCTAGCCTAAATCGCATCTACGGCGACGGTCAACTCCTAAGTGCCGAGCCTGTATTCCTCGTCGAGAATGGGGCACGAGACCTTCAGCGTCTCAGACTTGGCATCCCACTCCGCCTTCCCCTCGTCGGCGTCCACCTTGTGCGGCAGGTAGAGGTTGAGCTTGTACGTCGCGCTCCTAAGCCTGAGCCTGTCCGTCTCCACCTCCAGGTCCAGCTCCCTCATGCTCTTCGTGCCCGGCAAACTGATCTTCAGCACCATGTCCTCGCACGACCGCGTGCCGGGATCCTTGTTGTGCGCCATGCCGAGGAAGGCATCCGCGGTGTTGATCGCCTGCTTGTAGAGGAACTCATACGTCGGGATGCTCAGCCCCACGCCGTCCTCACCCTCCTCCTCGGAATCGTCGTCGAAGTCGTCCACGAGCTCGGACACGTCCCAGATCGCCTTCGTGTCCTTCTTCCCCGGCCTCACCGCCGGGATATCGACGCCGTCGTCCTTGGACACGGGCAGCGCGCTGGGGTTGAACGGTGCGCCGGAT
>Ga0257106_1000737_pt1 | contig 17879 bp, 20 predicted proteins | sample LP_taG_3_FD_190177 | JGI IMG/M metagenome (GOLD analysis project Ga0257106, IMG submission 190177) | Marine microbial communities from Northeast Subartic Pacific Ocean, Canada - LP_J_2011_P26_10m | ecosystem: Environmental > Aquatic > Marine > Oceanic | place: Canada: Northeast Subartic Pacific...
GGCTCTGAAGGGCAAGGACTGTCGATGTTGACGCGTCGTCATTGCGATCAGTTGATCCGCATTCCCTTGCGGGGCGTTACCCCCAGTTTGAATGCATCGGTCGCTACGGCCATTTGTGTGTACGAGGTGGCGCGTCGCGGCTGGATGAAGGGTCTCAAGGGACAGAACCCATCGCCACGAATTACCAGGCCGAAGCTGGCCGGACCAGCTGTCGAAACGGCCCCTGTCGTTCCAGAGCTTGACGACGCCCCCATCTCTGATCAGCCCCCAGCTCAGCCCTCAGAACAGCCATCTGGTGCGGCTTATGAGCAAGTTTCTGAGCAGGCCTCGGAGGGTTCACTGGTCAGTGTTGATTTACAGCGGGAGTCTGAAATGTCAGGAACTGATGCTTTTGCAGTGAGTATTGATCTCTAATTTCGAGCAAATGCCTTGAAGCAGGGCAAAATATATTTACCTCGACCGCTCTTCCATGAGCCCCTTGATCAGGCCCCTGCGCAGTCTCGCCAATGGTCTTGGCTTTGCATGGTGGGCTCGTGTCCAAACCCATGGGCCTGATGTCACGTATTGGTTCGGTCCCTTTGTGACCAAGAACGGTCTCGAACAAGTCCTGCCAGCCTTTCTCGACGACCTTTCCTCAGAAGCACCTTCCTCCATGGATCATTCGGTTCTCCGTTGCCGTCGATCCGAACCTCTAACCATCAACGCTCAAGGTTGATGCTGCGGCTGATAGCGTCGATGTTGGAACCCAAATCCTGCAGATGGCGATTGCCGAGTGGCGTCAGCAACTTGAACGCGGAGAAGTCTCCGCAAGGGAGCTGACTGATCATCATCTGGCCCGAATTGAGGCAGTTGATTCAAGCGTTCATGCCTTTTTGGAGGTCACAGCCGATCGTGCTCGCGCCGATGCTGATCGTTTAGATGAGGCCCGTGCCGCAGGGGAGGATCTTCCGCCCTTGGCAGGTGTGCCGATAGCGATCAAGGACAACCTCTGTACGAAGGGCATTCGCACAACCTGCTCCAGCCGGATGCTGGAGTCTTTTGTTCCGCCCTATGAATCCACTGTTACGGATCGCCTCTGGCGTTCTGGAGCTGTATTGATTGGAAAGACCAATTTGGATGAGTTCGCCATGGGCGGCTCAACCGAAACATCAGCGTTTGGGCCCACAGCCAACCCCTGGAACACGGAGTACGTGCCTGGAGGGAGTTCTGGAGGAAGTGCAGCAGCCGTTGCAGCGGGTGAATGCATGGCTTCCTTGGGGTCAGATACGGGTGGATCCATCCGACAACCAGCATCTTTTTGTGGCGTGGTGGGTCTGAAGCCCACCTACGGCCGCGTGAGTCGGTATGGGCTGGTGGCTTTTGCAAGCTCGCTTGACCAAGTGGGCCCCTTTGCTACGTCCGTGTCGGATGCAGCAGAGCTGCTCCAAGCGATCGCTGGGGAAGATCCGCGAGATTCCACTTGCCTAAAGGCCCCTGTCCCCAATTACCGCGACCGTCTTGGTCGCTCGGTGAGTGGGCTGCGCATCGGAGTGGTGCGTGAGTGCTTTGATCAGGAAGGACTTGATCCTCAGGTCAAAGCTTCGGTGCTCGCTGCTGCTGATCTGTTGCAGTCCCTAGGGGCTGAGCTCGTGGATGTGAGCTGCCCTCGTTTCAATGACGGGATTGCTACCTACTACGTCATCGCTCCTTCCGAAGCATCAGCCAACTTGGCTCGCTACGACGGCGTGAAGTACGGCTTCCGAGCTGATGATGCCTCCAGCCTTGCTGCGATGACGGCTCGAAGCCGAGCTGAAGGCTTTGGTAGTGAAGTTCAACGGCGCATCTTGATTGGTACCTATGCCCTTTCTGCCGGATATGTAGATGCTTATTACCGCAAGGCCCAGCAGGTTCGAACCTTGATCCGTCGTGACTTTGAGACGGCATTCGCCTCCGTGGATGTGTTGCTAACCCCCACCGCTCCGTCCACCGCTTTTGCCGCGGGTGCTCATGCAGACGATCCCCTGGCGATGTACCTGGCGGATCTACTCACCATTCCTGCCAATCTGGCGGGTTTACCAGCCATCAACGTACCTTGTGGTTTTGACAGCACGGGGCTGCCGATTGGAGTTCAACTGATCGGCAATGTGCTCGAGGAGCCTTTGCTTCTCCAGGTGGCCCATCAATACGAGCAGTCTGCGGATGTGATGGCCCGACGTCCTGAGGGAAGCTTCATTCCCGCTTAAAGCAGCAGCAAAGCGCCTTAACCCCCTGCATGTAGTGCTTGCAGGGATTGATACCCCTACATCTTGCGCATGCGTTTACGCTGGTGGTATGGCATTTGTTCCCCTCCATAACCACAGCGACTACAGCCTTTTGGACGGAGCTTCACAGCTCCCCCAAATGGTGGAACGTGCCAAAGAATTAGGGATGCCGGCACTGGCACTCACGGATCACGGAGTGATGTACGGAGCCGTAGAGCTTCTCAAGCTGTGCAAAGGGGCAGGCATCAAGCCGATCATCGGCAATGAGATGTATGTCATCAACGGTTCGATTGATGACCCACAACCCAAAAAAGAGCGCCGCTATCACCTCGTGGTGTTGGCGAAGAATGCCACCGGCTACCGCAATTTAGTGAAGCTCACCAGCATCAGCCATTTGCGTGGGATGCGAGGAAGAGGAATCTTTTCCCGTGCCTGCGTTGATAAACAGTTACTGAAGCAATATGGCGAAGGTTTAATCGTGGCCACCGCTTGTCTTGGTGGTGAAATTCCCCAGGCAATTATGCGTGATCGCCCTGATGTGGCCCGTGATGTTGCTCTTTGGTATCAGGAAACCTTCGGGGATGACTTTTATTTAGAAATTCAGGATCATGGCTCACCTGAAGATCGCATTGTCAATGTAGGAATTGTTCGGATTGCTAAAGAGCTTGGAATTCGTTTGATTGCAACCAATGATGCTCACTACCTCACGCGCAACGATGTAGAAGCGCATGATGCCTTGCTCTGTGTTTTGACCGGCAAGCTGATCAGCGATGTGAAAAGGTTGCGTTATACCGGCACCGAATATCTTAAAAGTGAAGAGGAGATGTCACGGCTATTTGCTGATCATCTCGAGCCAGATGTGGTGGCAGAAGCGATTAGTAACACTGTGCAAGTCGCTGAAAAAGTTGAGGATTACGACATCCTTGGCCGGTATCAGATGCCGCGTTTCCCAATCCCGGAGCCACACACTCCTGTGAGTTATTTGCAGGAAGTAACAGAGCAGGGTTTACGCAATCGTTTGGAGATTGATTCAGAAGCCGCCATTGATCCCAAATATGGAGATCGCTTGTCTCATGAATTAAAGATCATGGAACAGATGGGATTTCCCACCTATTTCCTTGTGGTGTGGGATTACATCCGCTTTGCGAGAGAACAGGGAATTCCAGTTGGACCGGGGCGAGGCTCAGCGGCGGGATCACTGGTGGCCTACGCCCTTGGAATTACTAATATTGATCCGGTGAGTAATGGCCTCCTGTTCGAGCGATTTCTGAATCCAGAACGGAAGTCGATGCCTGATATTGATACCGATTTTTGTATCGAACGTCGGGGTGAAGTGATTGATTACGTCACTCGCCGTTATGGCGAAGACAAGGTGGCTCAAATTATCACCTTTAACCGTATGACCTCTAAGGCGGTCTTGAAAGATGTGGCAAGAGTGCTGGATATTCCCTACGGCGACGCAGATCGACTAGCGAAACTGATTCCGGTTGTCCGCGGTAAACCTGCCAAGTTGGCAGCGATGATCGGTGAGGAATCTCCCACTCCAGAATTTCGCGAGAAGTACAAGAAAGATCCAGTCGTGAAGCGCTGGGTTGATATGGCGATGCGCATTGAAGGGACCAACAAAACATATGGAGTTCATGCTGCTGGCGTTGTTATCGCAGCGGATCCTCTCGATGAACTTGTTCCCCTTCAGAGAAATAACGATGGTCAGGTTATTACTCAATACTTTATGGAAGATGTGGAGTCCATGGGACTCCTAAAGATGGACTTTTTGGGTCTCAAAAATCTCACGATGATTGATAAAACTCTGGAGCTAGTTGCGGCTACGAGTGGAGAAAAGATTGATCCAGACAAGCTTCCAATTGAAGACCCTGAAACGTATGCCCTGCTTGCCCGTGGAGACTTAGAAGGAATCTTCCAGCTTGAATCCACTGGAATGCGTCAAATCGTTCGTGATCTGAAGCCCTCATCTTTGGAGGACATATCTTCGATTTTGGCTCTTTATCGACCTGGTCCTTTAGACGCAGGATTGATTCCTAAATTTATTAACCGTAAACATGGTCGTGAGGCCATTGAGTTTGCACATCATTCCATTGAGCCAATCCTTCAAGAAACCTATGGGATTATGGTTTATCAAGAGCAAATCATGAAAATTGCTCAAGATATGGCTGGGTATTCATTGGGTGAAGCTGATTTACTACGTCGCGCGATGGGTAAGAAAAAAGTTTCAGAAATGCAAAAACATCGTGGGATCTTTGTGCAAGGTGCTTCTGATCGTGGCGTGGATCAAAAAGTTGCTGATGAACTTTTCGACCAAATGGTGCTGTTTGCTGAATATTGTTTTAATAAGAGCCATTCAACGGCCTATGGAGCGGTTACTTATCAAACGGCTTACTTAAAAGCGCATTACCCAGTGGCTTATATGGCTGCCTTGCTCACGGTGAACGCAGGGGCAAGCGACAAAGTGCAGCGCTATATCTCTAATTGCAATGCGATGGGCATTGAAGTAATGCCTCCCGATATCAATGCATCAGGGATCGATTTCACTCCCAAGGGTGATCGCATTTTGTTTGGGTTGTCTGCTGTTCGTAATCTTGGTGATGGCGCGATCCGTGCCGTGATTGGGTCTAGGGATTCAGAGGGGGCGTTCCAATCGCTTGCTGATCTCTGTGATCGTCTTCCCTCTGGGGTGTTGAATCGTAGAAGTATGGAGTCGCTGATCCATTGCGGTGCGATGGATGCTCTTGAGTCCGAGGCGAATCGGGCCCAACTGATGGCTGATTTAGATCTTCTTCTTGATTGGGCCACGTCTAGGGCCAAAGATCGTGCCAGTGGACAGGGAAATCTGTTTGATCTGATGGCAGCACCAAGCGATGGCGCTGATGCTGCGGCAACCGATCTCAGCTTGGCTCCAAAGGCTCCTGCGGTGAAGGATTACCACCCCACCGAAAAGCTCCGGCTTGAGAAGGATCTTGTTGGTTTCTACCTCTCTGATCATCCGTTGAAACAGCTCACTCCCCCAGCGAAGCTTTTGGCTCCGATTGGGCTCGGGAGTCTTGAAGAACAAGCCGATAAAGCCAAGGTCAGCGCAATCGCGATGATCAGTGAGATACGTCAGGTCACCACGCGTAAGGGAGATCGAATGGCGGTCTTGACTCTGGAAGACCTCACTGGATCCTGTGAAGCGGTGGTTTTTCCTAAGAGCTATGCACGGTTGGCTGATCACCTAATGGCTGAGGCTCGTCTGCTGGTCTGGGCGGCGGTGGATCGTCGCGACGAGCGGGTTCAATTGATCGTGGATGACTGCCGAGCCATTGATGACCTGCGTCTCCTGATGGTGGAACTTGATCCAGAACAGGCCAGCGATGTGGCGGTCCAACACAAGTTGCGTGAATGTCTTCAGGCCTATCGTCCAGATCAGGACCAGTTGGGAGTTCGAGTCCCCGTTGTTGCTGCCGTTCGACAGGGCAATACGGTTCGTTATGTGCGGCTTGGGCCTCAGTTTTGTGTACGCGATGCTTCTGCCGCAGCCCTTCATCTCCAAGAGAAGGCTTTCAATGTGAAATGTAGCGAACCTCTGCTGAATTAATTGCCGTGTGAATCACAGCAATGATCTAGCTCTGTTTTTGAGCCCGAATGGATTCGCGCATTCGCTGGATATTTGGCTTGATGTGCTCAAGTCCGAGCAAGGTCCCGGCATTTTGTTCCCAACTTGCCGATAAAACGCCGTAACTAAGCCCACCGAGTCCTAATAAAAAGAAGCCGCCAGAGCCCAGCAAGGTGATTCCAGGGGGCACATCCATGATTTGGCGTGAAACCAGGAAATAGCTTCCTACAAAAACACCCATCCCCATGATTGAAGGGATTCCTGTGGCGATAGCCACGCGCCGCGCCATTCGATTGGCCACCGACTTGGGAATGGGTTCACTACTTCCTGATTGAGAACCAGGTCGTTTGGATTTGGATTGAGATTTCGTTCCTTCTTCTGACCGACGCGGCTCGAAGGGCAGAGAGTTGCGTCGATCAGCCATGGGATCCTGAAGTCAAGTGCAGCTTGCTTAGCCGCGGATTCCAAGCTTAGAAATGAGATCGCTATAGCGCTGCTCACTTTTGCCACGGACGTAACTCAGCAGGCGCTTGCGACGACCAATCATTTTCAGGAGTCCCTGGCGGGATGAAAAGTCGTGAATGTTTTGCTGAAGGTGGCCGCTGAGCTTCGAGATGCGCTCGCTGAGCATGGCGACCTGAACCTCTGCCGATCCGGTGTCGGTGGCATGGGTTTGGTGACTGTTGATGAGTTGCTGCTTTTCAGTTGTATCAAGCGACATGCGAAGCGTCCGGCCCTACTTGTGCAAAGAACCAATTTACCTTGTCGTGGGCACGATTACGCCGAAGGGCGGTTCAACCAACGCAGACTGGCGCGTAGCCACCCATCTCCGTCATCCGCCGCCGGGACTTCTTCCCCTGTGGCGACTGCGCGCATCGCGCGACGGATCTCTAAATCCTCATACCCCAGTGTGCTGAGGGTGAGCTGTAAATCTTGAAGTGGGTCGGGTTCAATTGGCAGTGATTTGAGATCACTCCTATCCACAAGGGAGAGGTCGGAACGATCACTTTCTCGCTCCGCACTCCAGGCACTCAGACGATCGCGAAGCTCCACCGCAAGCCGTTCTGCTGTTCGTTTGCCGACACCTTGAGCTTGGGTGAGGCGACGCATGTCCCCATCGATGATCGCTTCAATTAACTCCGCAGCGCTGCAGCTCTCAAGTAAGGCCAGTCCTACTTGAGGACCCACACCATTCACGCTGATCAGAACTCGAAACAGGTCCCGTTCCCTTCGATCCGGGAAGCCAAACAAACTCGAGCCATCGTCCCTTTGCACCTGATGAATCCAGACGGTGCATGTTGTCCCTGCCGAGAGAGGTTGCAGGTACCTCGACGCAAGTTGAACCTCATACCCCACACCAGCGCAAGCAATGACCAATCCCTGGCGCCCGCCCTGACTCCAATGTTCGATTCGTTCTCCTTGAAGCCAGCCAATCATGTGAATCCTTTGAATAGCCCCATCGAGGCTCCTAGGGGCGTGTCGTGGGGAAAGACATCAAACAGGACAAGCCACCGATGGCTGACAGCTGCATCTTGAACAGGAGTCAACATCCGATAACCACGGCCTTGAGTCTGATGAACAGACCCTGCATCATCCTGGGGAGCCAGGCATTGATCGCAAGGTCACATGGCTGACTGACTTGATGCAATGCCAGGTCATAAAAAAGGAAGGTGTTTGAAGCCTTCTTTGGGGGGTGTGAGGAGTCAATCCTTTGTCAGGAGTTGACTCTTTCTTTATAAGTCAATGTTCAAGCTTTGTGGTAATCCAAGAAGTGATAAGACGTGTCTTGGACGATCTTTCCAACACGCGTGATGCTGCTGTTGTCAAAGAATGGAGACGGCCGTTGATGTGTTTTGCTACCAACTCGGCCTAACCAGCATGACTGGTTTTGCTGCTGATCATCAATGCCCTCTTATATGCGGGCTTTTGAATGAATTCCTTTATCTGGATGGCTTAGCTGGAAGGCGATGATGCTACTCATTCCAGGCGCATTGAAAAAATCTTGATCGCTTCGTCATCCAGTTGTTTCTGGAAGAGGGAAGTTTTTACCAATCGCTCGAGCACCCAATCTCATTTTATCGCTCACAATCCATTGAGCAAAAGTGTTACTATTGGGGCCTGGCCAGTATTTATATTTTTTAATGAACGGATAGTTGCTCGGGGACGATTCAATCTTTTCAACTATTGATAAAGCATCATCATTCACCCATTGTTGAATTAATCGAGACTGTCCATTGCCCACTCCCTGGTATGGATCCAAGAGGTTTCTATGAAGATGCCCCCAGCAAGAGCCATTTTGTTGAGGATGCTGCCATACCTCCCAACGATCACAAGTTTGGTTATTACTGCCCTCTACGCCACGAAGAACAAGAAGCCAATAATGATCTGCAAAGATGCCAGGCAGTCCAGGAATTTTGGCAGCCCAAAGCTCAACTTTAATCATTAATCGTGGTCAAGATATTTGTGGTTTTATTGAGACAGACTACAACGGTTAAAGCAGCTAATGCAATGTATCTTACTCGATTATGCACATTGCATCAGAAACCAATGTTGATAGCTAAGGGATGTGTCTTATAGAAGAGTTCCCTTTTGATGAACCCGCGCCGCCCGTGGCAGAGCTAAGTATTGATAAGTGCTAAGCATTCGCTGTTGCCTGATGGATTTCCCAAGCCGTGCTGACAAGCGGTAGTAGCTCAGTAGAACGAACTGAGCATGTTTCGTTGCTGCATCGGGCTTGATCTGGATGAGCATCTCCTCTTGCCTGTTCAGCAGCCAGCCCTCACCGTTGAGCTTCTCCTTGTATCGGGCGTAATCAGGCTGCTGCTGCCACATCAAATCAGTTTGGCGAGATTGGCCATTGGGGTGAGTGGGAAACGCCGCTCAATCAGATAGTGGTTTAGAAGCGTTAGCAGTTGCACTACAGGTTTAGAGAGGAATTGTGCGTTTTCAGTCGAGCTGGTTATTGACAACTGATGGTTGGCTCTTTGAGCCTGTTTTGTGGGGGCAATGAAGTGCGCCTAATCCCTGATCGGTTGGTTCAGAACATCGTCTTCCAAAGGCGCCATATCGCCCATGTAAATAGAGCCACCCATGCTCATGTAGCAGCGTTTCAGGTCAGCCTGTTGCGATTTCAGTGATGGAAGATGCTGTTCCTATGGTTACAATTGAAGCTTTTGAACTAATGGTTAGAGATAATTAAGGGGATGCCATTACTACTGAATGTCCTTTCATCTGCAGAGTGAATTCATCGAGGCTCTCACCGATCAGCAGAAAGTTGAGTTATTCAGCAATGTTTGCGCATACTTAGAGGACAGCGGCGATTGCCTGGACAGCTTCAACAGCGCAGCTCGATGGGGCAAAGCAACCGTGCTTGAGTACATCAATACCCACTTTTGGAGAGATTTTTCGGCTGCTGCTATCGCTGACATCAAAAGCGGCGGAGATAGGAAACGTCTCTTTCAGTTCGTTGTGCTTCCTCAATGTCGCCATCTTCTTCCTGAAGGTGCAGATCAACCTCACATGGAAGAAACAGGTCAGGTCACGCGTCATACAGGGCACCTTGTGACTTGTCTTGTCGTGCCTAATTTTTGGAGCCTCGCCATCCCAGAAGAGTGGAAAAAAGAATGGTTTCTGTCTTTCTACGAACTTGAAGAGGAATGGATCGTGGGTGGATATTCAGGCATTGGGGTCGATGGTTAGGTGAAGACGATGGAAATATTTCGTGCGCTCAACATACAAATTTGCGACACTACGTCTTTATAGACCAGAAAAACATCGCAGTAGCGATTCAGTTAATTTATTTTCAGAGTGCAGGGGTTCAAGTTCATTTCTTTATATGTTGAGTTTGCGGTTTTTAGTCCTATATCAAATCCCAACTCACCCGCTTCTCTTTTATTGATTCCATATTCATCATGTTCATTTTATGGGATGATCGATATGCTTTTAAGTAACTTTGAGCTACTTTACAGGTTATTTCCTTGTCTCTAGCAAGATCACATAAAGCAGATATTTGTCCAAATGCTGATCCTAAGTAAAGTCCAACCCTTCGCTCAGCTTTTAGTCCATTCTTCACTACTACTGCCTGGGCTATAGCATTCGTTGGCAGGATGCAATTAATGACTTCAAGAGATAAGGCAGTCGTGGTTAAAGAAGATAGAGCAATATAATTTGAGATTTATGAAACTTGAAATCAGTTTTTTCTTGTAGTGGTTAGAGATTGTAATTGCTCAATATACAACATTTAGCTGTATGGGATGAATATATTTTTTATTTTTAGATGCCAAAAATTTATATAATCTCTATTTGATGAGGAATGTCCAGCGATACATGACAGCTAGCTACTGATCGGTTGGTTCAGCCATTAGCGTTCCATCCATTGAAGGTCTTCTGTTTCTTATCCGATCGAACTAAGCGCCACCTCAACGTCCTGCTGGCTGATGTATGCCGTGTCGAAAGGTGGGATCCAAAGTGGACCTTAAGCAGAAGATCAAACCAAAGATGGACGGCGCTATCGGCGTAATTTGTGCACTAAACAGCATCTATTGTGGCCACAAATTTGGCCACAATAGATTCCATATCCCTTGAAATCAATGATTGAATCATGGATCGCTGGGATTTATCCCCCGTATTGCCATCCCGTGCTGCTGAGCTCGAGGGCCGCAGCATCACGGTGGAGAACTGCTGATTTCACTTCCCCAAGAAACACGGTGTGATCACCATGGGTAAGTTCTCCCACGAGTTCACACTCCACGGCACCCAGAGCATCCTTCAGGATCGGTAAACCCAGTTCGCCCGTATTGAAGGGCGCGGCATCAAAGCGTCCGCCCACCGCTTGCTGGGGCTTGAAAAACACAGCAGCTAAATCCTTCTGATCGGCTGCTAATACGTTGAGGGAGAATCGGCGCGTACGTTGAATCATGCCATTGCTGGTGCTATCAGCACGAACAGCCATCACCACAAGAGGTGGATCGAACGATCCCTGAGTCACCCAACTTGCGGTGAACCCATTGACCTGATTCCCTTCTGCGACACCACAGATAAACAAGCCATGGGGGATTTTTCTGAGGAGAGTTTTCTTGGCGTCGAGATCGAGTGACATCTTGCATTCGAGGCGGACATCCAACTTAGGAGTCAGAGCTCAGACCGACGCACAGGTCCGTAGTGACACCACATGGATGGGAGCAGAAGGATGACCACTACCGCAAGTAGATGGTGCCGAATCGCAAAAATCAAGCTGGTCAGCGTGATGTGATCGAACAGCAGCTGAAGCTCCACCCGTAAATCTAAGAGAGCCAGAACCCCCAACAGCAGGGGGATCCAACGTTGGGATGGAGCGCTAGGTGTGATGGGCAAATCACGCACCCGCAGTGCGTTGTCTTGGCCAGATACTGAGAAGGGAGGGGGCAAGAGCAATGCTCGACCAGCTGCCCACAATCACGCCAATCGCCAGCGCCACTGCAAACCAAAACAAGGTGGACCCTCCAAACAGAATCAGTCCCAAAAGGGGGAGCAAGGTGGTGCCACTGGTGTAGATCGTGCGGGTGAGAGTCGCGGAAACGGCACGATCAACTTGAGCATCCAGGGGCAGGTCACCGTCTTCACGTTGACGTTCGCGGATGCGATCAAACACCACCACGGTGTCATTCACGGAATATCCGGCGATGGTGAGGAGTGAAACGGCAAACAAACTGTCGACCTCTAAACCGCTGATCAAGCCAAGCCAGGCGAAGAATCCACAAACGATCAACACGTCATGGCCTAAGGCCACGAGGGCAAGAACGGCATAACGACCGTCGTAGCGAACGCTGATGTAGAGAGCGATGCCGGCAAAGGCCACTAGCAATGAGATCAAGCTGCTGCGCAGCAACTGACCACCAAGACTTGGTCCAATCGTGTCAACAGATTGGCCACCAACTTCAAAGGGACCAGCGATAGGCTCAACAGCCTCGATCACAGCCTGCCCTTGTGAGGCGGTTAAAGCGGGCATGCGCAAGACCACCGATTCACCTCGATCCAGTAACTGAACCCGAGCCGAAGCGAGATTAGGCAGGGTGTTGGCGTCTTGATCGCGACCTTCAGCAGGCAACGTGAGGCTTTTAAGCGTCTGCTGGATATCGATGGCCCTCACCTCTTGGCAACGATCTCCGCACAATCGCTCTAGTTGGATTTGGGTGCCACCTGTGAAATCAAGTCCAGGCCTTAAGGGCGAGCGAATTTGAGGATTGGTCCAGTTCAGGACTAAACCAAGAGTGCTGATCAACAGCACAATCACGGAGATCAACCAAACCTTGCGCCGTTGTCGGCTCAGAGGAAAACGCAAAGGGCGTTCTTGACCAGTTGGGGAGGACACAGCCATGGCTCAAGCAGCGGAAGAAGGCAGCTGCCCTGCGGGCAGAAAATTGGTTGGGCGGCGCAGCGATTGATAGCTCATAAAGAAGCGCAGGAGCGTGCGCGTGCAGGTCAGTGCTGTGAACAGGCTGAGCAGAACACCAATTCCAAGCGTTGCAGCAAAACCTTTCACCAGACCCGTCCCTAGGAAAAACAACGCAGCGCAACTAATAAGAGTGGTGATATGACCATCAACGATCGAAGAGAAAGCTTGAGAGAAGCCAGTTTCGATCGATCGGATCAAGGTGTTGCCTCGGCGTAATTCGTCTTTGATGCGCTCAAAGATCAACACGTTCGCATCTACCGCCATGCCAATACTGAGAATGAACCCTGCCGTTCCCGGGAGCGTGAGGGTGACCGGTATCAGCGCGTAGGCCGCCAGGTTGAACAGGGCGTAAAGACTGAGGGCCAGCACAGCCACCACTCCTGCCAGTCGATAGACGAGCAGCATGAAAATGGCGACCAACACGAGGCCCGCAAGCGCAGCTATTAGGCTGCGACGCACATTTTCAGCACCAAGACTGGGGCCGATCGTTCGCACCTCAAGAATTTCAACGGGAAGAGGCAGGGAGCCACCACGCAGCTGCACCTCAAGGTCCCGGGCTTCCTCAGCACTGAAATTGCCTGTGATCACAGCTGAACCACCGGTAATACCAGCAGCTTTGAATTGGTCACCCACGCCGGCTTCGCTGATTGGACGGCCATCCAAAACAATGCCAAGGAGACGCCCGGTGCCTGCAATTGAGCGGGTGAGCTCTGCAAATTTGTCACCCCCCTCTCGATTGAAGGTGAGCGTGACTTCCCAGCTGCTGCCGTTTTGTTGCTGTTGGCGCCCAGCAGTGACGAGATCCTTGCCGGTGAGGGCCGCCGGCTCGAAGCGATCCACAATCTCTTCGTTGGCACGAGCGAGTAGCTGTTCCAACTGTTCTTGTTCAGAGTCAGCAGTGCCTTCAAGGCCCAACTCTTTTTGAGCCTTTGCTAGTTGCTCACGGGTGGGGCCATCGTTTTGATCAGCGTCTGATGCCTCCTTGCTTTCGTTCAACGCCAGAACGCTTTTCAACTGCGCTCTGAGTTGAATCAAGCCGCGTAATTCCTCTTCTGATCCAGGCTTCTGTGCCCGAAACTCCAGCAACGCTGTGCTGCCCAGCACCCGAGCTGCTCTGGATGGATCGGTCACACCTGGAAGCTGCAAGACCAGTTGGTTATCACCCACGGTCTGGAGAGTTGATTCGGCGACACCTAAACCATTCACGCGACGATCCAACACGGCCTTCACGGCTTCCAGCTGCTCGGCTTTCACTTTGGTGATCTCACCCGATGGCTGCACTTCTAGGGTGAGCTGGCTACCACCGCGCAGATCGAGCCCCAACTGAAGAGGGAAGCTTGTGAGAACGGATCCGGCAGCGATGGCCAGAGCGAGGATGAGGGCGAACCACCCCTGTTGACGGGCCATGAATCAGAGCCCCTTGCGCACGATGGCCTGGGCCGTTTCCACGATTTGATGGGGCTGAATAATCGTCAGATTTTCAAGATTGCCGTTGTAAGGCGTAGGAATGTCCTGACTGGACAACCGAATCGGCCGGGCATCGAGATCGTCGAAGCAATGCTCAGTGATCAAGGCAATCAGTTCTGCACCGATGCCGCCTGTTTTCATGCACTCCTCAACCACAATCACCCGATGGGTTTTACGGATCGAGCGGGCGATCGTTTCCATATCGAACGGCTTGAGGCTGATCAGATCGATCAGCTCAACACTGATGCCATCCGCTTCAAGCTGCTCGACAGCTTTCAAGCAATGGTGACGCATGCGTGAGTAAGTCAGGATCGTGACGTCACTGCCTTCTTGCACTAGATCGGCTTGATCTAAAGCGCAGATGTAATCACCATCTGGCAATTCTTCTGTGAGGTTATAAAGCAACACGTGCTCAAAGAAGAGCACAGGGTTGTTGTCGCGGATCGCAGCCTTCATCAGCCCCTTGGCATTTGTAGGCGTGCTGCAAGCCACAATTTTGATGCCAGGTACGGCATGGAAATAGGCCTCAAGGCGCTGACTATGTTCTGCTCCCAGCTGACGGCCCACGCCTCCTGGTCCACGCACCACTGTGGGAATCGTGAAATTGCCACCACTGGTGTATCTCAGCATCCCCATGTTGTTGGAGATCTGATTGAACGCCAAAAGCAGGAAGCCCATATTCATGCCTTCCACGATTGGCCTCAGGCCAGTCATGGCAGCACCAACAGCCATACCCGTGAAACTGTTTTCAGCAATTGGCGTGTCGAGGACACGCAACTCACCGTATTTTTCGTAGAGGTCCTTGGTGACCTTGTATGAGCCGCCGTATTGACCGACGTCTTCACCCATCACGCAAACGTGGGGGTCTCGGGCCATCTCCTCGTCGATGGCCTCACGAAGTGCGTTGAAGAGAAGAGTCCCTGCCACGGCTTTTCTGCAATCCCGGCCAAGCCGGCGTGAGTGGCCAAGCTATCTCAGCAACGAAAAAATCAGCCTCCTGCAGCAAACGTCGTGAGCAGGAGCACCGAGAGAAGCAACCCCGGAGAGAGCAGCAGGATCAGCTGACCAAGATCGTGGGGAGTCATTATCAATAACTGCCTATGGCAGTTCAGGACAGTGATCTGAGGCTAGACAGCGTCAGCTTCTTTGCCTGTGAAAAGACTGCGAAGAAACACCAAAAACAGGCCAACACCAATAAAAGCAAAGCTGAAAGTGGCCAGAAAACACATGCCGGTAAACAGCGTCTTCAACGCTGAGGTAATGCTTTGAGCGATGGCAGAGCTGGAAGTTGATGGATGTTTCGCGAAATAGGCCACCATCCCTTTACTCAGACCCAGGCTGAGCCAGCTCAACATCAAGCTCGTCAACGAGCCCGAAAGGAAACTGATTGGCCCCTTCTTGCGCTCTGAAGGCGCCTCTGGCGTCTGGATCTCACCGCTGCTACTGACTTCGCCGCTGCTCATGCCATTCCTGCTCATGGCATCAGCTTGGCGCCATGACCGACGAATGAACAACTCCAGGAGTCCAAACCGACTTTTGCGAAGGAATCACGGGCTGCATCCAGAGCCTGATCAGCATCCAAGCGATTGGGAAATAGGGCGAAACAGCTAGGGCCGGAACCACTCATCGCCGTTCTCAGTTGCCCGGGAAGATCCTGGAGTAAACGCAAGGCCGTTTGCACTGAGGCTGTTTGAGGTGCCACAACATCCTGCAAATCATTGCGAAGCGGCGGTGGCTCAGCCGCTCGCAGGGGGTTTAACCACAACGCTGCACGTAGATCCTGTCGCCGCTGTGCAAAAGCCTCTTCGTTACTTAAATAGTGATCGCCCTTGAGACGACGACACTCGCCATAGGCCCAGGGCGTAGAAACACTGACGGTGGGATCTTTCACCAGCACCACCCCTAAAGACTGCGCTGCCGCTGGGACGGATTCAAGACATTCGCCTCGACCGAAGCAGAGCTGAATTCCACCGGCAAGACAAAACGGCATGTCTGAGCCAAGTTCAGCAGCCATGGCGCGTAAGTGGTCTTGGCTATGTCCGAGCCCCCAGAGCGTATTGAGAGCCAGTAGAGCTGCAGCACCATCACTCGAACCTCCGGCAAGGCCAGCACCAATCGGAATGCGTTTATGCAGATGAAGATGAGCGCCAAGCTCATTAAAACCAGACCGCTGCCGGAGCAGTTCGGCGGCACGCATCACCAGATTGTCGCTGCTGCAACTGAGTCCAGGCTGATTACAGCTCAGTTGAATCAAGCCATCAGCGCTGTTGGAACAGTCCAGCTGATCAGCGAGGTCGATGCTTTGCATCACCATCGCCAATTCATGAAACCCATCAGAGCGCTGACCGAGCACCTCGAGATGGAGATTGATTTTGGCGGGAGCGGTGACGCGAACGGTGGCGGTCATCCGATCAAGCAGCAGAGTCGAACTGATTCAAACCCTTCGCTAGGGCAACCCAGGCTTCTGGTGCCACGTCCTGCGGTCGTTGCTGAAGGCTGATCCCGGCCTCGTTTGCCAATGCTTGCAATTGGTCTGGGGAACACACCGAGGCCAAGGTATTGCGCAGCATCTTGCGGCGACTCAAGAAGGCCATCTTGAGCAGACGCTCCACCCCTCGGGCCAAGGCAGCAGTAGGCCGCAGCTCAGCAGGAAAGGGATCGATGCAGATCACCTCCGACTGCACTTTTGGGGGTGGTTGAAAGCAGCGTGGTGGAACAGGGCACACGTGGCTGCATCGTCCCAATAACTGCATGCGCACACTCAAGGCACTGAAATTGCTGTGTCCTGCACGAGCACGAATGCGTTGAGCAACCTCATGCTGAACGAGTAGTACCAGCCGTTGATAAGGGGGGTCGACGGGACGATCGAGACGACCGATCAACCGATCGAGCAATGGCCCTGTGATGTTGTACGGGATATTTGCCACAACTTTGTCGGCCTGCACCCCATCGGATAGTTCCAAGGGAACGGACAACACATCTCCCTCCTGCAGGGAAAACTTTGGATGGTTTGCAAACGTCTCCTGAAGCCCAACGACGAGGTCGCGATCAAGCTCCACCGCATGGATCGCAGCTGCCGCTGAGGCCAGGAGACGATTGGTCAAAGCCCCACGACCAGGACCCACCTCCAGGACGCGATCCCCGTCTTGTAGTTCGGCGGCCTCAACAATTCGATCCAGCACTCGCTCATTGATCAACCAGTGCTGGCCGAAACGCTTGCGGGCCGTGTGCCCTGAAAAAGTCATGACATTCTCAGCGTTGATTCACTGTGCCCTATGCAGGATTAAACATCTGGGGCGACGGCGTGATGGCAAAGATTCCTTTGGTTTGCATCACTGGCCCTTCCGCGGTTGGGAAAACCAGCTTCACCTTGACCCTTGCAGAAGCACTGCGCGCGATCGGTCTTGAAGTGCTCGTGATCTGCTGCGACGACTATTACAGGCACCATTGGCGCCCTCACCCACGCTTTGGATTCGATACGGCGGCAGCCATTGACATCGACGCGTTGCGAGCTGAGCTAGATGAGGTCAGGCATCACTCTGCAACCAACTTGCGCACCTACGACATGGTCACGCGTGGTGTAGCGCGCAAACCGCTGAACCAGAGCTACCGGCTTGTCTTGCTTGAAGGCGCCTATGGACCGCAAGACCTGCTGGACGATGGCTCGATCACAGCGCTGTTTTATCTCGAAGCACCGTTGCTGCTGCGCATGATTCGACGGTTACGACGGGATCGACAAGAGCGGGGTCGCAATCCAATTCAGATCATCCAACACATGGTGATGCACATGATTCCTGGTGAATGGAGTTTTATCCGCCCACTGCGATCGGTCTCGGCGCTTGTCATCACCAACCCACGCCAGGGACAAATAGCTGCGATTGAGCTCATCCAAGCGCTGATGACTGAATCATCTGCAATGTGATCACTGACTCACGCGATCGAGCCTGTCGATGCGGATCCAGCGCACACAATGCCTTTGCACTGGAAGTGCCACCAGCGCCAGCACGACTTCGAAATAGCTGCTCTCACTCCAGGGGTTAGCGGCTTGCCAGCAAGAGACACTGCGGGCCAAACACCTTCTCTTTGCATGATGAAACGCAGCAAGACCCCAACCATCCAACCCTGAGCG
>Ga0257106_1000738_pt1 | contig 17877 bp, 14 predicted proteins | sample LP_taG_3_FD_190177 | JGI IMG/M metagenome (GOLD analysis project Ga0257106, IMG submission 190177) | Marine microbial communities from Northeast Subartic Pacific Ocean, Canada - LP_J_2011_P26_10m | ecosystem: Environmental > Aquatic > Marine > Oceanic | place: Canada: Northeast Subartic Pacific...
TATAATCATTTTAATAATTAGTTTGTAATTTTGTAAATTAATTAAGTATATGAAAATAAAAAAAATAGCAGTTTTAACATCTGGAGGTGACTCACCTGGAATGAATACAGCTCTAAGAGCAGTAGTTAGAACTTGTGCATATAATAAAATTGAATGTGTTGGAGTTTCCAGAGGTTTTCAAGGTTTAATAAATGATGAAATCAAAAATTTAAATACTAGAAGTGTTAGAGGTATAATAAATAGAGGTGGTACAATGTTATATTCTGCTAGATCAAAAGAATTTAGATCCAAAGAGGGAAGAGTTAAGGCATTTAAGAATGTTAAAAAACATAAAATTGATGCACTTGTAATTATTGGTGGTGATGGCTCTTTTACTGGAGCTATGATTTTTCAAAAAGAATTTAATGTTCCAGTCATTGGAATTCCAGGAACAATTGATAATGATCTTTTTGGAACAAGTCATACTCTAGGTTACGATACTGCATTAAACACTGTTATGGAAGCCATTGATAAAATTCGTGACACTGCAATTTCACATGATAGACTTTTCTTTGTTGAAGTGATGGGGAGAGATGCTGGACACATTGCCTTAAATTCTGGAATTGCAATTGGTGCTCAGGAAATTTTAATTCCTGAAGAAAATATAGGAATTGATGAATTAATAATTTCATTAAAGAAAAGTAAAAAATCTGGAAAAACATCTAGTATTGTTGTAGTTGCAGAGGGAGACAAAACTGGTAAAAATGTTTTTGAACTAGCAAAAAGTGTAGAAAAAAAATTCCCTGACTACGAAATTAAAGTTTCTGTATTAGGTCACATGCAAAGAGGAGGCTCGCCCTCATGTTTTGATCGTGTTTTAGCAACAAGAATGGGTGTAAAGGCAGTTGAATCACTTATTAACGGAGATTTTTCTCAGATGGTGGGAGTAATTGAAGGTAAGCTTAGTTTAACCCCGCTTAATTCCGCCATAAAGGGGAAATCTAAAATTAATTCTGAACTTTTAAGAGTTTCTGAAATAATGAACACCTAAATATTAATATAATCATAAATTATTTTATTAAATACTCATTATGTACTTAAAAAAAAAGTTTAAAAACCTCTTAATCAATAAATTTTTTTAAGTTTGATCGTTAAATTAAAATTAATATATAATGTCAAAAATTAAAATTGGAATTAACGGTTTTGGGAGAATAGGTAGAATGGTGTTTAGAGCATCTTTAAATAGAGAAGATATACAAGTAGTAGGGATTAATGATTTACTTGATGTTGAACATTTAGCTTATTTATTGAAATATGATTCTGTACATGGTTGCTGTAATGCAAGTATTGAATCAAAAAATGGTAATTTAATTGTAGATGGAAATGAAATACGAATCACAGCAGAAAGAGATCCTAAACAAATTGGATGGAATTCTATTAATGTTGATGTTGCTTTAGAATGTACTGGTATATTCACTTCTTTAGAGAAGGCACAATCCCATATTGATGGTGGTGCTAAAAAAGTTGTTATTTCCGCACCATCTCCAGATGCTCCTATGTTTGTTATGGGTGTTAATGATAATGAGTTAAAACCTAATCAAAAAATTGTGTCTAATGCTTCATGTACTACAAATTGTTTAGCTCCGCTTGTAAAGGTGTTAAACGATAAATTTGGAATAGCAGAAGCGCTTATGACTACTGTTCACGCAACCACTGCTACTCAATTTACTGTAGATGGTCCTTCAAAGAAAGATTTTAGAGGAGGAAGAAGTGCTTTACTTAATATTATGCCAGCATCTACTGGTGCGGCTAAAGCAGTTACAAAAGTAATTCCAAGTTTAGAAGGTAAAATTACAGGAATGGCATTTAGAGTTCCAACAGCCAATGTTTCAGTTGTAGATTTAACTGTTAAATTAAATTCAAAGACCAGTTATATTGATGTAATGAAAGAATTGAAATATGCTTCAGAAAACGAGTTAAATGGCATACTAGGCTTTACTGAAGATTTAGTTGTTTCTCAAGATTTTATTGGAGATGCAAGAACATCTATTATTGATGCAAATGCAGGAATTCAGTTAAACGATACTTTTTTTAAAATAATTTCATGGTACGATAATGAAGCAGGATATTCTAACAAACTTATTGATTTAGCTCTTCGCGTAAATTCCTTATAAATTTAATTAATGAAACTTATAGTTGATAGCGGTTCTACTAAAACAGATTGGATAGCAATCGACAATAGTGGCAATAAACTATTTGAAACTCAAACACTTGGGCTAAACCCCCAAGTTCTTTCTGAACATATTTTAGAGGAAAGAGTCATTAATAATTATGAGATTTATCAGTCCAGAAAAAAAGTTACTGAATTGTTTTTTTATGGAGCAGGATGTGGTACTAAGCCACCTGAAGATTTGATAAAAAAAGTTTTGAAACCTATTTTTCAATATGCTAATATTCAAATTAAAGAAGATACTTATGCAGCTATTTATTCATGTTGTAGTCCTGGTGAAAAAGCCATTGTCTCTATTTTAGGGACCGGATCAAATTGTAGTTACTACGATGGTAAAAAAGTTCATCAAAAAATTACCTCCCTTGGATATATACTAATGGATGATGCTAGTGGAAATTATTTTGGAAGACAGCTTCTAAGAGATTGTTATTTTAATAAAATGCCTATAGATCTTCAGGAAAAATTCAAAAGTCAATTTGAATTAGAAGCGGAGTTAATTAAAGATCATTTATATAAAAAACCTAATCCTAATACTTACTTAGCGAAGTTTGCTAAATTTTTAGTTAAAAATAAAGATTTAAAATATTCAAAAAAACTCATAAAAAAAGGTTTTAGCTTATTTATTAAAAATCAAATTCATCAGTTTGAAAATTATAACAAAGTTCCTTTACATTTTGTTGGATCCATAGGGTTTTATTTACAAGAAAATCTTAAAAATTCTTTAGAATCTAAAGGATTAAAATGTGGTAAAATATTAAAGAAACCAATAGATGGGTTAGTAGCCTATCATCAATCTATCATTTAGTTCAATTCTTTAGCTATTACTGATATTTCAATTCTAGCTCCAACTGGAAGAGCTGAAACCTCAACTGTTTCTCTTGCAGGAGCTGAACGTTCATTAAAATACTTGCCATAAGATTTATTTACTTTACTAAAGTTATCCATGTCAGTTATGAAAATTGATGTTTTAATCACATTTTCAAATGTGAAATTCACTTCATTGAGTATTGCTTTAATGTTTTGCATTACTTTTTCAGTTTCTTCCTCTATTGTTCCTTTTACTAATTCTTTTGTTGTAATATCAATTGCTACTTGACCAGACATATATAATGTTCCATCAATTAATATTGCTTGATTGTAGGGGCCAACAGGTGCAGGAGCATTTGTTGTATTTATAATTTTTTTCATATTATCTTGTGAATATAAATTAATGTTTAATAATGCTATTGTTAAAAATAAATAAATTTTCATATTATAATCTTTTATCAGGTAAACTTCTTTTATCATATTTTAAGTCGCTTAATAAATCTGATTTAATTCCTATAAAAAAGTACCATGAAGATCTTTCGCTAAAAGGAACCCAGTTAAAATTCATTTTCCAACTATCTAAGTCTCTTTCAAATCTTAATTGAGTATAGGTAACTCCAGCATTTTTAAAATCATATCCGGAAGATCCTCCTATTCTCCATTTTTTAGATAAGGATACGTTTCCAGAAAACATTAAAGAATTATTTGAAATTTCATTTTGTTTTCTATTGTTATTGTATGTTAAAGAGTGAGCTAATCTAATATCCCAAGGAATTTTATTTTCATAAAAGGATACTTTGTTTGTTTTTATATCGTTCCCGTCCTCCTCCTCATCTTCATCATTGTCATTATCGAACGAACTATCAGCAAAATCTTCTGCTTTTCCAAACAAATCATCTTTTCTTCCTCCACTTCCAGAGTTATCACTTTCTTTAGATGTATTTTTTGAATTTTTACTTTTAATTGTAAAGCCCATATTTATATTAGCGCTTGTCATTCTAAAACCATTACTATGAAATTTATTTATTCTAATTCCATTTTCATTTATATCATACGGATCAAATGTTGCCGCGAGATTAATATTTAATTTATCTTCAAATAAAGTAGTTCCAGCAGACATACGAACTGGGCTCCATTTTAACGAGTCTGCTGCAATGTCGTAAGATGTACTAATGTTTAAGTTATTTAATAATGTTATTTTTTTAGACTCTATTACAGTACTGTCTTTATCTCTAACTTTAGCTTCTAAAACGTTGTTAACAGAAATACCAATACTACTAGATAATTTGTTTCCAGGGACACCAAAAAATCCATTTTCAAATCTTGTATATTCTCTAGTATTACCATTTGCATCTATTATGTATTTATCATAGTATTTTTTGAAACTAGGATTAATTCCATAATTAACTGATGGTCTAATAACATGTCTGATTGATTGAATTTTTTTTTCTTTTTTAAAATTAAATATCCCATATATAGTTGTTCCAATACCTGCGTTAAAATTATATTTATTAAATCTATCTAATCCCTTTATTGAATCTTTTTTACCAATGGTTTGGTTTTTTACATCATAATTATTTCTTTTAATTGTTTGACCAGTCCAAACTTCCTCATAGGTTCCTCCTACACTAAAACTAAAATTTTTAAAAACTTTAAAATTAGTATTAATTGGAATGCTATGTTTCATACCATACATGGCATCGTTAAACATTTCTTTTTTTAAAAATAATGAATCAGTTGTATTTATTCTATTTTCACCTCTCAATGAGTATTGAAAATTTATATTTTTAAAAAAACCTTTTCTATTACCATTTTTTTTAACAAATGGGTAAATTCTCTCAACACTTGCGTTTAAAGTTGGTAAAGTTAAATTGACTTTTTTGGTTCTAGTATTTTGTGAATGTGAGGCTGTTAATGACATATTAACTGATGGGTATCCTTTAAATGTTTTTGAATAAGACACTGAAGAACTCATTGTATTGTTTAAAAAATTAGGAGTATTAAGTTGATTTACGGATTCCCTAAAATAATTACTGCTACCTAAATTAACAGAAGCTGAAAATCTGCTATTCGGATTTGCTTTGGAATCCTGTCTATGGGACCATCTTAAATTATAAATACTAGCTCTTGAATATCCAGGAAGTCCTTTCTCTCCGTTTATTAAGTTTTCAAACCTTACGCTCAATGAACCATTATATCTATATTTTTTTATATAATTAGATTCGTTTCTAAACCCATAACTTCCATTTGTATAATAATCAGCTAGGACAGTAATATCAAAATAATCATTAAAAGCAAAGTAATAGCCTCCGTTTTGAAAAAAATATCCTCTTTGGTTGTTTTGACCTATGGTTGGAAATATAAAACCTGTTTTTCTGTTTTGTGTTAAAGGGAAATATGCAAAAGGTAAAAAAACTGGAGTAGGGACATTTTCAATATATAGATTACTTAATCCAGCAATAATTTTATTGTTAGGAATAAATTTACCTTTTCTTACTCTTATAAAATATTCAGGATCATATTTCTTTTTTGATGTCGTTACTTTTGCATCTTTTATAAAGTAAACTGAATCATTTTCTTTTTTTGTTGCTGATGCTAAAACATTCATACCACTTTGTTCACTTTTAGAGTTCCAAATAATAGCTTTTTTAGTATCAAAGTTAAATCTCAAAGAGTCAGGATTTACTACATCTCCAGCTTGTTTGAAAAATGGCGGTTGGCTTAATTGTCCACTTGAATCTTTTATTCTACCAGCAGTTACTTCATTTTTATTATAGTCCAATACTATTATACCAGATTTAAGTTCAGTATCTAAATAATACAATTCAGCCTGGTCAAATAAGTATAATTTACCTTTTTCTTTATCAATTTTTATATAGCCCTTGGCATTTCGAGTTATCTTACCTAGTAGAAGAGGTTTTTTTACAAGAGAATCATTTTTTGAGATAGAATCATTTTCCTTAATATCTTGTGAATAATTTATTTTCATACCACAAAATAATAGACAAATAAAAATTAATTTAATGAATTCTGATTTATGTAATTTATTTGTTTGCAATAACAATAATATTTATGAGTAAAATTACATATATTTTATAAGATAATTTTTTATGATTAATAACCTTTATAGTATTTTAAAAAAACTTTCAACTTTATTTATAATAATTTGTTGTAATATTCTTTTTTCTCAATCTAAAAGTGAAGTTTTCACTGTTGTTTTAGATCCAGGACATGGCGGGAAAGATCCTGGAAACAGAGGAAATGGATATTATGAAAAAAATATAGCACTCAAAATAGCATTACAAGTTGGTACAGAACTAAAAAAACAAAATAATATCAAAGTTATATACACTAGAAAAAAAGATGTTTTTGTTAATTTATTTAAAAGAGCTGAAATTGCAAACAAAGCTAAAGCAGATTTATTTATTTCTATACATTGTGATGCACATACTTCAAACGCTTACGGAGCAGGAACTTTTGTTTTAGGTCTACATGCTAATCAAAGAAATTTTGAAATTGCTAAAAAAGAAAATTCTGTTATATTTAAGGAGGAGAATTATGAACAACAATATGGAGGATTCAACCCTAACAACCCAGAATCTGTAATAAGTCTAGTTTTAATGCAAGAAGAGTATTTGGATCAAAGTATTAAGGCTGCAAACTTAATTCAAGAATTTTTTACAAAGAATTTAAAAAGAAAAAATAGAACTGTTAAACAGGCTGGCTTTATTGTTCTTAAATATACTTATATGCCGAGTGTTTTAGTAGAAACAGGTTTTTTGACAAATAAAAAAGAAGGTAAATATTTAAATTCCAAGAAAGGACAAAACGAAATGTCAACTACAATAGCAGATGCTATAATTAAGTATAAAAATACTATTTCAGAGACTTTTAGTAAATTATCCTCTGAAATTGTTGTGGAAAATGATTTAAACAATACCTATTTAAAGATACAAATAGCATCTGGATCTAAATTTTTAGAATTAAAGCCTTACAACTTTAAGGGACTAAATCAGTTGAGTTTCTCTAAATCTGGTAATAATTACAAGTATTTTTTTGAGAATACTGACAATTATAATCAAGCAAAAAAATTTCTTAAAATCGTTAAAAAATCAGGATTTAATGATGCAATAATAGTAGCTTTTAATAATGGTAAAAGAATTTCAATGAATGAATTTTTTATGTTAAACACTAATTAATATAAATGAACAAATTATTCATAACTTTGGATTAACCAAAAACATTAAATTTTGAAATTGACCAACGAAGTAAAAACAGGAATCTTAGTTATTTTAGGTATAGCTTTATTTGTTTTTGGATTTAGTTATTTAAAGTCTAATGACATTTTTGTCAGTGATAGGACTTTTTATGCCGTCTATTCAGATGTTGAGGGTGTTGTAAATGGTACACCAGTGACTGTCAATGGTCTTCCTGTAGGAAGTATTCAAAATATTTCTTTTTATAAAAGAAATCAATTATTAGTTAAATTTAGGGTGGAAAATGACATTCAATTTTCTGTTAATAGCTTAGCTCAAATTTATGAAACAGGACTTATTGGAGGTAAAGCACTAGCCATTATTCCTGCTAATGATAAAGCCACTAACGCAATTAGCAATGACACATTACAGTCTTCTATTGCACCTGGATTAACTGATTTAGTTAATAAAAAAATTACTAATCTTCAGTTAAAAATAGAATCTATGGTCATGAGTGCGGATTCCGTTTTATTTAAAATAAATAGAGTTTTTGACGATTCTACAAGAAATAATCTACGTAAGAGTGTTTCAAGTTTTAATACAACTATTAGCGACTTGTCAGAAACTTCCTCGATGATAAAATCAATTATCCAATTAAATAAAAATAATGTTGATTTAACTCTTTCCAATTTTTCTCAAATATCTAAAGATTTATCTGATGTTTCCTCTTCTTTAAACGATGGAAATCTCGATATTACTTTATCAAATTTTAAAAACTCCTCAGATAATCTTTCAAAGATATTAATTGACATAAATCAAGGGGATGGGACTTTATCAAAGTTGATAAAAAACGATTCATTGTTTAATAATTTAAATGATGCTTCTAAATCAATTGATTTATTACTTGAAGATATTAGGTTGAATCCAAATAGATATATTCATTTTTCTGTTTTTGGTAAAAAAAATAAACCTTATAAATCTAATTAGATAAATTAATTAAATTATACAAATTTTATTATGCATGCATAATAAAATTTTAATATTTTTGTTATATGTAAAATTTTAATATTAATTGATATACTTTATTCCAAATATAATTTTTGCAACTTTATTTTCCATTTCTATATATATTTTTTCAACCAATGTTAAAAAAATATATAGAAACATCAATCTTGGTATCTCTGTAGATAGAACTGATAACAAAAAGAAAAGATGGATTCAAATGTTGAAAATTGCATTTGGACAATCTAAAATGATAGATAAGCCTATTGTAGGTCTTTTACACTTAATAGTTTATGTTGGTTTTTTGGTAATCAATATAGAACTTTTAGAAATTTTGTTTGATGGTATTTTTGGAACTCACCGGGTATTTGCTCCATATTTAGGTTCTTTTTATGATTTTTTAATCGGTTTTTTTGAAATTTTTGCTTTTCTAGTTATAATTTCTGTTTTACTATTTTGGACAAGAAGGAATGTTATGAAAATTAAACGCTTTTGGAATGATGAAATGAAAGGGTGGCCCAAGAGCGATGCGAATTTAATTTTATATATAGAAATAATATTAATGAGTTTATTTTTGACTATGAATGGATCTGATTTATGGCTACAAACTAATAGTTCAGATCCACTTTATATTTCTGCAGGTTCTTTTCCAATTAGCCAATACATGATTCCATTGTTAGATAATTTTTCAGTTAGCACTGTAATTATTATTGAAAGATCTGCTTGGTGGCTACATATTACAGGGATATTCTTTTTTCTAAATTATTTATATTATTCAAAGCATCTTCATATTTTATTGGCCTTTCCTAATACTTATTTTGCTAATCTTGAATCAATGGGAAAGTTATCAAATTTACAATCAGTGACTAATGAAGTGAAAATGATGTTAGACCCCAATGCAGATCCCTTTACTAATCCTCCAACAGATCAGGTAATTCCAAAATTTGGAGCTTCTGATGTTTTTGACCTTTCTTGGTTACAATTGTTAAACGCATATACTTGTACTGAGTGCGGTAGATGTACTAGCGAATGTCCAGCTAATCAAACAGGAAAAAAACTTTCTCCGAGAAAAATAATGATGGATACCAGAGATAGATTAGAAGATGTTGGCAAAAACATTGATAAAAATAATGGTGAATTTAAATTAGATGGAAAACAATTACTTGACGATCACATAACAACAGAAGAATTATGGGCTTGTACATCTTGTAATGCGTGTGTGGAGGCTTGTCCTATAGGAATTGATCCACTTTCCATTATTATTGAAATGAGAAGATATTTAGTAATGGAAAAATCGGCTGGACCTTCTGATTTGAATAATATGATGCAAAATATTGAAAATAATGGTGCACCTTGGCCATTTAATCAAATGGATAAATTAAATTGGAAAAATGAATTATAAATTAAAAATATTTAAATGAAAAAAGAAGAAGTAGAAAAAATTTTAAGTAAAAAAATTGAAGATGGGGAACATATAAGTCCTGTATTGCCTGATGGGATTAAAAATTATCTTATTGATATTGATGGAACAATATGTGACGATATTCCAAATGAAGAACCAGAAAGAATGGCTACAGCTAATGTTTATCCAGACGCTTTAAAGACACTTAATAATTGGTATGATCAAGGGCATGTCATTTGTTTTTTTACATCTAGAACAGAAGATCACAGGAAAGTAACAGATGATTGGTTAAATAAACATGGTTTTAAATTTCATAGTATGGTAATGGGAAAGCCAAGGGGAGGAAATTATCATTGGGTAGATAATCACTTAGTTAAAGCTACTAGATACAATGGAAAGTTTACTGAATTGATAGACAAGGAAGTTACAATCCAAGTTTTTGACGACGGCAAACATGATTAATTATGAATAATATAGAAATTCACACTTTTTCAGATTTATTAGCACAAGGTAAAACACCTGAAATTCTTTTTTGGGTCGGATGTGCTGGAAGTTTTGATGAAAGAGCTAAAAAGATCACAAAAGCATTTGCTAAAATTCTTAATAAAGCAAATGTTTCTTTTGCTGTCCTTGGTTCAGAAGAAGGATGTACTGGAGATCCTGCAAAAAGAGCAGGAAATGAATTTTTATATCAAATGCAGGCCCTAACTAATATTGAGGTCTTAAATGGTTACAATATAAAGAAGATAGTTACTACATGCCCACACTGTTTTAACACATTAAAAAACGAGTATCCTGAACTTGGTGGTAATTATGATGTTATTCATCATACACAATTTATTAGGTCATTATTAAACGAAGGTAGATTAACGGTTAACGGAGGAGCGTACAAGGGAAAAAGAATAACTTTCCACGATCCATGTTATTTAGGGAGAGCAAATAACATCTATGAAGCACCAAGAGAAGTACTTGAAAAACTAGATGCTGAACTTTCTGAAATGAAAAGTTGTAAACAAAAGGGTCTATGTTGTGGAGCTGGAGGAGCTCAGATGTTTAAGGAATCTGAGCCCGGTATTAAGGAGGTTAATATAAAAAGAACTGAGCAGGCTTTAGATACTAAACCTGAAATTATTGCAGCTGGGTGCCCTTTTTGTAATACTATGTTAACTGACGGAATTAAAAATAAAAAAAGAGAGGAAGATGTAAAGGTTTTAGACATTGCAGAACTAATAAATCAAGCATCAGATTTATGATAACTTCTTTCTCTAAAATGGACAAGAGTTCAAGAGTTTGGATTTATCAGTCTAATAGAAAGCTTATTGATTTTGAGTTAAAAGAAATTGAAGAATCACTTTGTTTTTTTTTAAATAATTGGACAGCTCATGGTTCAGGTCTTCAGACATCCTACCAGATTAAATATAATAGGTTCATAATAATAGCTTTAAACGAATCGGACACATTAGCCACTGGTTGCTCAATTGATAAGTGCGTTCATTTTGTACAAGAATTAGAAGTTAAATACGATATAAACCTTCTTGATAAAATGAACATATCATTTAAACAGGGCGAATATATTTCATACAAATCCATAAATGATTTCAAAAGATTAGTTAAGAACAAATCCGTTTCGAAAAAGACTATTGTTTTTAATAATTTGGTTTTGGATATTTCTGATTTTCTTAAAAACTGGGAAACTCCTGCAGAAAAAAGTTGGCATTCACGTTTTTTTAATGGCTAATTTTGATACTTTAATCTAAAAATTAATTTTTTTAGTTTTTTAATATATAAATTAGAATTTTTAATATATAAAATATTTAATGAGACATATTTTTTTAACATTATTTTTCTCCTTTTGTACTTTCTCTATATCTTCTCAAAGTCCTTTACTTACACTTGACAAAGAAAGCCAAAAAAAATGGGTTGATAGTGTTTACTCTAGCTTGTCAGTTGATCAAAAAATAGGACAGCTTTTTACTATATGGGTAGCCACTAAACAGGGTCCGAAAACAATGAAAGAAGTTTCTGAAAAAATAAAAAAAAATCATTTAGGTGGTTTGATATTTTCTTTAGGAAATTTAAAAGATCAAGCAATTGCTACTAATAAATTCCAAGATATTTCAAGGGTTCCCTTATTAATTGGAATGGATGCTGAGTGGGGGATAGGAATGAGATTAGATGATGCTTTTTCTTTCCCCTTCAACATGACTTTGGGTGCCGTAGAAAATGATTCAATGATTTATCAAGTTGGAAAAAGAATCGGAGTTCATTCCAAGCGATTGGGTGTTCACATTAATTTTGCTCCTGTTACTGACATTAACACTAACCCTAACAACCCAATAATTGGTAGTAGGTCTTTTGGTGAAGATAAAATGAATGTCACTAGGAAATCTTTAGCTTATTTGAAAGGGATGCAGTCTGAAGGAATCATGGGATCAGCAAAACATTTCCCAGGACATGGAGATACTTCAACCGATTCACATAAAACATTACCAATAATTAATTTTTCTTCAAAACGAATCAATGAAATAGAACTTTATCCCTATAAAGAATTAATAAAAAACAATTTATCAACCGTAATGGTAGCTCATATGGAAGTTCCATCTCTTGAAAAAAAACCAAAACTACCCTCTACACTTTCAAAAAATATTATTACAAAAACTCTAAAGAAGAAATTAAAGTTTGATGGTTTAGTAATTACTGACGCTATGGACATGAAAGGTGTTGTAGATTTTAATAAAACTGAGTCAGCTGACGTTGCGGCTCTGTTAGCTGGTAATGATATATTGTTGATGCCCGATGATTTAGATCAAAGTACAATTAGCATAAAAAATGCTATAAATAATGGTAAAGTTTCTGAAAAAAGACTTGCTTATTCTGTAAAGAAAATTTTAATGGCTAAATACAAAGCTGGATTACACAAACCCTATAAAATCGATCTTAATAATTTAGAGCAGGAGATGAATACTGAGCATGATAAAGCATTGTTTGAAGAATTAACAGAACAATCTATCACTCTAATTAAAAATAACAATCAAATTCTTCCAATAAAAGATCTATCAAAAAAAATTGCTTATTTAAAAATGGGTGAGTCTGATTCAGATGAGTTTTTAAAAATGCTAAATCATTATACTAAAGTTGATTTACTGGACACTAATAGTAGTGAACTTTTAAGACTTATTAAACCATATGATTACATAATTGTTGGTCTACATAAATCTGATAAAAGTCCGTTTGACTCATATAAATTTTCATATACTGAAAAAGAAATATTAAAACTTATTTCAACTTCGTCGAAAGTCATTTTGAATGTTTTTGCAAAACCTTATGCATTAATGAATATTGATTTGGATAACATTCATTCAATTGTGATATCATATCAAAATAATGTTGTCGCACAGCAAAAATCAGCACAAATAATTTTTGGTGCAATTGCTTCACAAGGAATATTACCTGTTAGTATAAACAACCAATTCCCTGTTCATACATCATTAAAAACTAAAATTTTAAAAAGATTAAGCTATGGACATCCTGTTAATCAAGGGTTTGATGTTAAAAAACTAAATAAAATTGATTCAATTGCACATTTTGCTATTAACAATAAAATGACACCAGGTGCACAAATTTTAGTGGCTAGAAATGGAGAAGTTATATATAATAAATCCTTTGGAAATAAAACTTATGATTCCTCTGATGAAATTAAATGGAATGATATTTATGATTTAGCATCTTTGACTAAGATTTTATCCACTGTTCCTCTAATGATGAAGGAATATGAAAATGAAAACATTACTTTGGAAACTACTTTATCTCAAATGTTTCCTAATAAAAATTTAAATGATAAATTAAGTTTAACTATTAAAGAAATGTTTTCCCACCAATCAGGTTTATATCCTTGGATTCCTTTTTATAAAAAAACGATCGATAGTGTTACCAATAAGCCACTTTCTAGCTGGTATAAATTAAATAAATCTGAAGATTTTAATATTGAAGTAAATGAAAATTTATTTTTAAAAGATAGTTTTTTAGATTCAATCCGTTCAGAAATTTTAAAAAGCGATTATAATAATGAAAAATCTTATGTATATAGTGATTTACCCTATTATTTTATGAAAGAATTTTTAGAACAAAAAAATTTTGGTGATTTAGATTTTCAATTAAAAAAAAAAATTCTTTTTGATCTAGGAGCTAATAACACTACTTTCAATCCAACAAAATTATTCAATACAAATAGAATAGCTCCCTCTGAAATTGATGATTATTTTAGAAATTCTATTCTTCAAGGTTATGTTCATGATATGGGAGCAGCTATGCAGGGAGGAATAGGTGGACATGCTGGATTATTTTCAAATTCTAACGATGTGGCTAAAATCATGCAAATGTTTCTTCAGGGCGGATATTATGGTGGGAAAAGATTTTTTAAAAATTCTACAATAAAATATTTTAATACTTGCTACTTTTGTGATAGTAATAATAGAAGAGGTATAGGATTTGACAAACCTCAGTTAGACGATAGTAAGTCTACATGTGGATGTGTTCCGATGACTAGTTTTGGACATTCGGGTTTTACTGGAACTTATGCTTGGGCTGATCCAGAAAATAATATTGTTTATGTTTTTCTTTCTAATAGAACCTTTCCTACTATGAACAATAATTTGTTGTCTAAACACAATATTAGAACGGAGATTCAAAAGATTATTTATGAATCATTTAATTAATTTTATATAAATGAAAATTGCTATAGTTTGTTACCCAACATTTGGGGGTAGTGGAGTTCTTGCAACTGAACTGGGAATAAATCTGTCTGAGCATGGTCATGAAGTTCATTTTATTGCATATAAAAAGCCTGTTCGCTTAAAAAATTTAAATGATAATTTATTTTTTCATAAAGTAAATGTTCCTGATTATCCTCTTTTTAATTTTCAACCTTATGAGCTTGCTTTGTCAACTAAATTAGTAGAGGTTGTAAAATATTATAGTATAGATTTAATGCACGTACATTATGCTATCCCTCATGCCTATGCTGCTTACATGGCAAAGAAAATGTTAAAAAATCAAGGATTAATTGTTCCCATTGTAACTACTTTACATGGAACTGATATAACATTAGTTGGAAATCATCCGTTTTATAAAACAGCTGTTACTTTTAGTATTAATAAATCAGATATAGTCACTTGCGTTTCTCAAAGTTTAAAGGAAGATACATTAGAACAATTTGAAATTAGTAAAAAAATAGAGGTGATTCCTAATTTTATTGATATCTCCAAATATAAAATTCAACAAAAAAAATGTTTGGAAGAAAATTTAGAATCTAATAAAGAAATTATTATCACCCATGTAAGTAATTTTAGACCTGTAAAGAATATTAAAAATGTGATATTGATTTTTAATAATATTCAAAAAAAAATACCATCAAAACTATTAATGATTGGAGAGGGGCCAGAAAAAGAAATGGCTGAGAAACTTTGTAAAGAACTTTCACTTGATAATAAAGTCCAGTTTTTAGGAAATACTAATCAAGTTGAAAAAAACTTGTGTCATTCTGATTTATTTTTACTTCCATCAAATACTGAAAGTTTTGGTTTAGCTGCTCTTGAAGCGATGGCGAGTAAAGTTGCAGTTATCTCTTCAAACGCTGGTGGATTACCAGAAGTTAATATTCATGGAAATACAGGCTATTTAACCGACTCAAATGATATTGAAGCCATGTCAAATTACTCTATTTCAATATTAAGTAATGTAAATAAACTCGAAGAGTTTAAAAATAGAGCTTTTAAAAAGGCAGAAACATATGATATAAATAATGTGGTTCCAATGTATGAAAACATTTATGAAAAGGCTTTAAAGGGTCTTAGATAACTTTTAAGAAAATAACAATTATTTTGGATGATAAATTTTTAGAGAATTTGAATAAATTTCTTCCCTGTTAAATGTCATTTTTTTAGTATCAAAATTTGAAATCATTTCCATTTGATCTCCGTAATGTGGAGAGTTTGGATCATCACTTGTTCCATAGGGTGAAACAGATTCATATTCTGGACCATTTTCAGTAAATCTAACTAGCCCCACATAGGATTCTCCATGACTTATTTTAATCATACCATTTTTATGTTTAACGCCTCTCATTGCAGTAATAACATCTGGAAGACCAAATATTGGTATTTCTTTATCTCCTCTTACTAATTTTTGAAAATCTCCTAGTTTTACTTTTGTAGTTTTAAAATCCTTCAGCATTTTAGATTTTACTTCAAATAAAATATCAGCAATTAGTTCTTTTGAATATTTTTTATTTATGTAGGATTTATAGTATTTGTTTGCCTGATAATAAAACATTGCATAAGTTCCGGCACCATAGGAATCTGCATCAGCAGTTCTGTCCCAAGATTGAATGGTTTTGAGTAATTTTGCAATTTCTGGATAATTTTTAGGAACCATTTCAAATACATTATTAATATCAACAAAATTATAATTCATTGGATTAGGAAAAGTCCTGTCATTTTTAATTTTCCTAAATGTTTCGAAATCTATTTTATCATGTGATTCAATTAATTGTAAAAGTCTTGTACTTCTGTTGTTGTCGTAAAGTTCATAGCCCATTGTCTTTGAGAAGTTTTCAGCTTTTGGATTTTCATTTTCACTAGTGGATTTAAAGGGAGAATGATTTGTATTGTAGATAAATCCAGACTTAGGATTTATCACTTGAGGAAGGTCTTCAATATTGTAATATTCAGTCCATAGAGTTTTTTTTGTATTTCCAGGTACAACTCCTCTCCAATTATATCTCTCATCTCTTTTTGGTATAATTCCGTTAGAAATATAAAAAATAGTATCATTTTTATCTGCATATCCAATATTATAACCTGGTAAATTTCTAGTTTTAATAATTTCATAGAACTCTGAAAATGATTTTGCTTTATTCATTTTCCACCACTGTTCAAGCGATTTTATATTATATAGAGAGGGGGTTCTTACAGAATAATATCCGCTTTTATTTTTCAATGTTGGTCCATAAATACTTTTGTAAAATTTACGACTAACATTAATGTTAATCCCAAGAATTTTAATGTATGCCTTAGCTTTTTTGGTTTCTAACTTAAATTCTTTTTTATCAACTAAATAGACTCTCTTTTTTTTTGGGTGCATTTGTAATTTGAAGATGTCCGCTTTGTCTGGATAATTTACAGTGTGTGTCCATGCTAAATGTTTATTTACACCTATTAAAATACAAGGGGCACCGGCAAAAGTTGCACCAATTATATTTGTTCCTTCCTCACTAATTAAGTGAGCCTCATACCATGAGTTAGGTCCATCAAAGGGCTGATGAGGATTAATTGCGAGGAAAGTTTCTTTTTTTCCTGTTTTATTAGAATTTAATGCAATGGCATTTGAACCGTTCATTTCATTTTGATAAATAAAATCAGAATTAACATTATTTTCAAAAACGTTTCTAACAAGTCTATCTGCTCCGTTTGCTATAAACAATTGTAAAAATGAATACCTGGCCATTTTTCTTGGTGTAATTGGAAAAAGTTTTTTTACCAAGACTTTTTCTGGGTATATTTCCGCATATTTATTTATTCCGTCAGAGTAACCCTCTAATACTTTAACAAATTCAGGACTTAGTGTATGGAATAATTTATTTACTGTTTCTTTAGATTCTATCAATTGAGTAATTAAATCTGCTCCCGCACCATTTATTCCGATATGTTTACTTAGTAAACCATTTCCAGCTAAGTAACCCTGTTGAATAGTTTTAAAATCATCTTCAGAATGAGCCCAAGCTAGTCCATAAGCAACTTCAGCATCAGTTTTTCCGTAAATATGGGGAACACCATATTGGTCTCTTACTATTTCAATATTTTTAGGATTAATTTGTGATGAAATAGGGGAGAAGTTTAATATAAAAATTATGATATATAGGTAATGAACTTTCATAATAATTATTTATTCAATAATCGTACCAATAAAGAGTATTCTCATATTTAATTTTCAAAAAGAAAATAGTCATATATTAGTATTATTATTATTTTATGATAAAATTTATTAAAGGAAGAACAAAATCAATATATTTTTCTTTGAAAGGAGCTCTCCATTTAATTAAAACAGAGAATTCAATACAAGCTCAATTATTTATATCAATTTGTTTTATAATAGCTGGATTTTATTTTGATATTTCAAAAACAGAATGGTTATTTCAGGTACTGGCAATATGCTTGGTACTTTGCTCAGAATCTTTAAACACTGCTATTGAAAAAGTGGCAGAT
>Ga0257106_1000740_pt1 | contig 17860 bp, 12 predicted proteins | sample LP_taG_3_FD_190177 | JGI IMG/M metagenome (GOLD analysis project Ga0257106, IMG submission 190177) | Marine microbial communities from Northeast Subartic Pacific Ocean, Canada - LP_J_2011_P26_10m | ecosystem: Environmental > Aquatic > Marine > Oceanic | place: Canada: Northeast Subartic Pacific...
CTCTCGTACGATTTCTCGTTATCGGTGAGGATTCTCGCGGCTTTGTACACCGCCCATCGCGTGACGGATTGTTCTTTTTGAGCGCCGAGTTTAGGTTCCGTTTTGTTCATCGCTTTTTGCAACGAGAACAAGTCCGCCTCTTGCCCGGCGACTTTTTCGAAATATTTCGCCTCGGCGGCGACGCCAGACATGGCGACGACGGCTAACGCTTCCATTTCTTCCGTGGTAATGACGCCCGCTTTACCGACTAACTTTTTCTCGATCTTCGCCTCCAAGAGTTCCACGTGCATCTCCATCAAGCCCAAGGAGTAGCTGGATACGGGGATACCCGAGAGGTAAGCTATCAAGAAATGCGCGGCTTCGTGTTTGACGATTCTTTCCATGTATTCCGGGTTGAGCCTCGAAACGGTGTCTACGCCAACTTTAAGTAAACCAGGCGCCGTACTCCCGACGGCTAAAACGACGAGCGAAACGCCACCCATCAGATAACTCCCAAACGCGCCCCAATCCCCGGGTAAAGTCACCCCAATGATCACCGCTAACAGAGACGTCGTCACGGTTACCGTAACGATGAAATTAAAATCCGCATCGTTGTTCGGGGTGCCGATTTTCGCGTCCACGTCGGTCAAGCCGACTTCCGTAAACGCTCGCGGGAAGACGTTTTCGCTTTGGATTTTTCCCAAGGAGTTCCACTTGGAAATCGTATTGTTTTCTTTCATTTCGTTCAGGAGTGATTTCACGGGTTGTTCGGCCATGCGAAGCGCCTCTGGACGCTCCGAGGGTGGTAAATCTTTTATTTTGGAGAGGGTTTGTTCCAGAGTTTGGTAGGAACTTTGAACAAAAGATGGTGTTGTTCTTCTCGTTGATATCCTCGTCGTCGTCATTAATCGGAAAGTTCGGGAAGAAGTCATCGCCCCGGCGGTTTGGTACTTTCTGCGCGCAGCCAATGCGCTGCTGGTATTGCTGCTGCTCGCGAGAATGGAGGAGAAGGTCATGATGAGATATTACTTTTTGTTCTGGTTTTTGTGTTGTTGTGCGTGGTATTAATCGGATTCTTTTGCGCGGGTATTTCTGTTGTTTTATGGAGGAGTTTTAGACGTGGATAGATATCTTGTGAAGGAGATGAAAGTAGTATAATAATAGTATTAAATCATAACCTCGTTGGCCAAAATCTGGTCCACGGTTTGCCTCTTTCTAATCACCTTAAACTCACCCGCATTCGTTTTCATCACCTCTGGCGCTTCCGGGAAGGTGTTGTAGTTCTTACTGCTCATGCCGGCGCAGTACGCTCCCGAACCTTCGATGACGACCAAATCGCCGATGTTGATTTCTCCCAATTCGCGTTCGCTTATCGTTTCCGGCTCATCCGGGGCCGGGGTCATCAAGTCGCCACTTTCGCAGCAGTGACCGACGACGACGTATTTTTTCGTTTTGGATGCAAGTTCACCTTGGCTGGTGACGTTGATTAACGGATGCTGCGCGCCGTACAAGGACGGACGGAGGACTTCCGTCATGCCACAATCGAGCTTGATGAACGTGTGCCCTTCGCTCGTGCCGGTTTCGACGATATCTTGAGCGGTGGAAACGACTGAGCACGAGTTGGCGAGTAAAAAAGTTCCCGGTTCGATTTCTAATTTCAATTCTCGTCCGGTTCTTTTCGCGAATTCTTGAAACGCCACTTTCACCGGTTCGCCGATGAGGCTCAAATCGGTCGATTTCTCACCCGACATGCGTCCAACTTTATACCCACCGCCTAAATTCAACGACACAACGTCCGGGAACTTTTCGCACAAATCTAAACTCATCCCACTGACTTTTTGCCACACGGCTGGGTCGCTTCCAGACCCGATGTGCGTGTGAATCCTTTCGACTTTCAAATTATACTTGGCCACGAGTTCTTGGCACTTCGGTAACAACTCGTACCAAATCCCAAACGACGAGGACGGTCCACCGACGTTCGTCTTCCCGGTCCCACCGCTTCCTAACCCAGGGTTAAATCGCAAACCAATTTCTTTCCCTGGAAACTTCTCCCCGAACTTCTCCAACTGCGACAACGAACACGCGTTCACTTTCAATCCTTTCTCGACGAGCCGATCGAAAAAATCCGGAAAGTCCTGCGTCGAGAGCGAAATCTGGTCGTACGTAAACCCAGCCTTCACCGCTCTCTCGACTTCGTACCCAGAACTCGCGTCGATGTGTAACCCTTCGTTCAAAAACGTCTTCAAAATCGACCCGTTCGGGCTCGCTTTCATCGCGTATCTCACCGTCAACCCGTACGCGTTCGGAAACGCTTTCGCACTCGTGGCTTGGTTTTTCAGCGTTTGTAAATCGTACACGTACACCGGCGTCCCGAACTCCTCTCTCACTTGCTTCACTTCCTGGGGGGATAAGAATCGAAGCTTTTCGACTGAGGACGATTCAGACGCGTTCAAAACCAACGTCCTCCTCGACTTTCGGGCCAACTTTTGCGACGTAAACGAAGACGTAGAACCTTGACGGCGGGTGACGATGGATGAGGACTTCCCGCTTTTAAAGGTGTTACTGTTTTGATGATGAGAGGCGAACGTCGTCGTCATTTGCGCTCCTCGCGACAACAACATCGTAGTACTCGTCGTGCTGCTGAGTGTGCTGAGTGTGCAAAAGGCGAGTGTGTTCGTGTGCGCGTACAGAGAAACAGGTGCGCAGGTTGAGCGTCGAATAAGTGAAGAATTTCTCGCGAAGGATTTTTCTCCATTTCTAAGCGCTTTAAAGGAAGTCCCTTACTTTCGAACAACTGTGGGTGGTGCTGGTGGTGGTGAGAGTCTCTCTCGCCGAGACAAAGAAAATGTCCTACTCGTTTTCGTCGTCGTCGTCTCTGTGTGAAGCTTTTTCTGAGCTTTCGCGACGTCGAGGCGTTTCCGGTCGTGGCGTTTCCAATCATCCGTCGCCAAATTCGTCTTTGTCGTCTTCACTTCCTCTCGCGGTGTTTCATCAAAACAGACGACGACGAAAAGGACGAACGACGACGCGAGAGAGTTTTTGTTTCTCGTCCAATTTGTTTTCCCACGGCGTAAACGACGTAAACGGGAGAGCAGACGACGTTGATTTGAGTAAAAATGCTGCGAGAGATGACGATGCTTTTGCGCTCAAAGAAGAAGACGAAGGAAAAGGACGTTCATCTTTAATTGGTCGGCGGGCGGCGATGTCATCATCGTCTTCTGCCGCGTTCGTTGCTGTTGCGAGTAGTAGCAGTTCGCTCTCGTACTTTTGCTTTCCGGCAAGAGCGGGAGCGACGCCGCAGGACATCGAGTGGGGTGCGCCGGGCTTGACGAAGCGAGCGTTTAAGTTTGACGTTCCGCTGAGAGTGAACGTGTTGCGAGGGACGATTCCACCGAACGTTTTCGAAGACTTTAAGGAGACGCAGGCGTCGCCTAGGTTGAAGTTGGAACACTCGGCGTCGGCGTCGTTGGCGAAGTCGTTTCAGGATTTGAGGAGAGGGAGGGCGATACTAGAAGAAGGAGGGAACGGAAACGATTTTTACGCCGAGGAGGAGAGTAGCGAGAATAGCAGAAATAGGAATAGCAGCGACCAGAGAGATAAGAAAGGTAAGAAAAAACTATCGAAAACGGCCGCGACCGCGACGTTAGCTACGCTCGGCGATGCATATTTGAAAGCGGCGATTCGCGAGAAGCTCATTCTTCCGTTTGAGATCACCGGTAAAGAGCGGTGGTTTCGAGCATTGCCAGATGTATATAAGAATTTGTGTTTTCGCGATTACAGAACTGGTGACATTGTGCGCAGCACGGATCCCAACGGAAGACTGTTCGCGGTGCCGTACAGAGTTACGGCAACATTGCTGGCATACAGAGCGGATAAACTTCCCAGAGGCGTCGAGGCGATTACCGATTGGACGGACGTTTTCGATCCACGCTTTGGGAACAAAACGTTCGTAGGGTGTGCGGATGCGCCGAGAGAAGTTCTCTCCGCGGCTTTGAAAATGGGCGATCCTCGTAATACAATCAATCCGAAAACTATCGATAACGAACGGTCTCAGAGAGACGCTTTGCGACGACTGCGCGCAAAAATCAAGGTATCAGATGACGAAACGTATCTCCGGGCGTTACAAAACGGTGATATATCCGTCGCTTTTGGTGGTAGCGACGACGTTTTAGCCTTGTGTCGTCGCTCATCGCTGGTGAAACCGGTATTTCCACCGTCTGGAACGGCTTTGCACTGCGACGTGTTTGTACGCCCGGTGTTGAATGAGGGCGGAGGATACACTTCGTCCGTACCGAACAGCGCGCCGTCATCGTCCCCAGGTATCGATGCTTGGTTAGACTTCATGCTCGATTCTGGTCGAATAAATGAACGCGGTGGATTGCGCAGTGGCTTGAACCCGATTCAATTTGACGGTGATCGCATCTATGGCGGTCGTTCATCTCAAGATGATGTTGGCGATATATTCAAAGGATGGTTACCGGACGATATGGCGTGGTCGAACAGCGAGTTCGTGCTCCCACTCTCGGATGCAGCCATTCGCGCGTATGAAGATATATCTAGAGAAATATGATATTGTTATTATATATGATACCATTTGGCTATGCTATGCTTTAACTTCAAAAAACCGAATTTGAGCGATGGGAAAGCACGTTCGTGCCGCCGACTAGGAGTAACCGCCCGCTCGCTTCACCACCGTTTTCTCTCCATGCATTTTTTGCCGCCATAATTTCATCCTTAAATACGCCCCCTACGACGAATAAAACGAAACAATCGCAGTCACTCGGTTTTCTACTGTTCGAAACCGTGCTGGAAACTTTATCGAGCACGTTACCCGCGAGTCTACCGAGCCCAGAGCCAAAACCTTTGACGAACCCACCGGCGGTGGACGTCGCCGAGGCGAGGAGTGTTCCGATGGATCCAGATGCCGTGATACGTTCGGCATCTTTGCAACACCCCGAAGTATCGTTCGATGACGCGACACGCGATGCGATATCGGCAACGAGAGAGGTGAATGCACCATCGTTCTCGATGAGTGAACCTCGGGAGTGCTTCAACGGAATGGATACGGTAGCGTTATTCATCATACCTTCCCCTGATGTTGAAGTTTTTTCCCTGCATATGACACGAGAAGAGACTATGAGTTCGCACGTACTCGTGAATAGCGCTTTATCTTGAACAAAATCGTCCAGAAATAATCGAACGTCATCCGGAAGTTCAACTCGAGGTGTCTTCAACGATGGCAGCGGGTGTACTAAAAGAGGGTCGTCGTCCACGCTCCAACCGTCGTCGTCGTTACCCCAACCATCTTCTTCATGATCACTCTCTTTCTCTTTCTCTTTCTCTTTCTCTTTCTCCTTCCCTTCGTCACGCGATGCATCTTCATCTCCTTCTTTTTTAAACCCTCGAGCTTCGGAGATTGCGTCGTATAATTCCTTCCCGAGGAAAGTGACGTTTTCGCTATTCCTATCGTCGCCGTTCCAGACACATTCACAAATCGCACATTTCAAAGCTTCTTCGATTGCTTTTGCATCTTTTCTCGTAAATATTTCGCCGTCATCATTATCATTCATGAATAATGCGCTATCGCGCACGTCCATTTGATGCATCGCAGCATCTGCGCTGGATTCTCGAGAGACGGCTTCTCCGGCGAGCGTCATGCCGCAAGCCACGTACGCAAACGCTTGCGCGCACGAAACGCCGCACACTTGTTTTCTCTTCCCAGATAAAGCACTGATGAGTTCAGCAGCAACACCTGAAGAACCAAACGCGTGTGCAGTCGCCGAGAGCGTTCGCACATTTCCAATTGCATCTGATGTTTCTGATCCTTCTTCTAGTTCCAAAGCAGCCGCGCAGACCGACGCCAGTCGTAACGTCCACTGATGACTATGACTACCATCACTACTACCTACGCTATCTAATATTGCCTGTCTCAGAGCGCGTAACCTCGCGGACGTGATGTCATTATTAACGTTTTTATTCGACGTCTGCGCATCTGCGTTTGCGATTACACTTTCGACGTGTACGCCATCACTTCTCGCCGCTTCTGAGAGTAATCTCGAAACTTTCCTACACGCGTCGCGAAACGACATCCTCGACAGTTCTTCTTCTAAAGCGCGGTGCGCGGTCTCGTCGCTCACCTGTTTCTCAGCGTCGAGCGAAGAAAACGCTCCGTTCGTAGACGCGACTTCATCGATACGTCCGTAGAAGGAATCTGTGAATACCGCGGAGGCGCTCGCGAGATCCATCGCTCGGTCCACCAACATCACGCAACACGTTTTTTTGCTTTGTCTCAACTTTTCATCGATCGATTCGTACGCATTATCGCCTAATACTGCTAACGTATCGAGTTCATCGTCTTCGTTCGGAATCTTCTGGTCTTTCCTATCCACGCAATCTCGCGCTATATTCTTTGCAATCGGACCGAGCGCGTAGAAATCGACGCGATCTTCATCATCGAAACCTAAGCCGTGGGTGATGAAAGCGTCTAGTTGCGAGCCAATAATGGACAGCTTTTGTGCGCGCGAGAAGGTTTGTTTATTTTTATTCTTCGAACTGGAAGTTTCTTTACCATCGAGTTCCGATGCCGTCGTCCTTTCAACCCCGAAGTAATCGAGCGCAAACTCGCCGACCGCGGACGACGTGGGAAATCGAAACGCCGAAGGTCCTAACGGTGCAACGATCGTACCCGGGAAGAACTGAATGACTACTTTCTGAGACACCGTTGCTAAAATGGTATTTTCCAACGCCGCAGATGCTTTCTCCTTCTGTTTATCTTCCCAGTCGTCGTCGCCCCAATCTTCGTCCCACTCGTCTTCTTCTTCTTTTGATTCAGCCGGTTTCTGTTGTTGTTCCTCTCCTTCTCCAATTCCGCTCGCGTTATTATTATTAGTACCACCATCACCATTAACACTAATTTTCTCTAAAATCAACCTCTCCACGTCTTTCACGCACAAATCAAACGCCTCTCTCACCTCTCTCGCGCCCGCGTGTTGCGTTTCCTTACACGTCGACACCAACACCGTCACCATCGACGCTTCCGGTCGTTCGCCGCATATTCTCACAATCTTCTCCCCGCTCTCCGCGAGCGTCGTCCCTATAAAAAACACCAGCGGTGCCGTCGGTGCCACGCGCTCCCCGGTTCGTATCGAGCGCACGTCCTTCATCGAAAATTCTTCCGTCGGCGTCATATCCACCACGTTCGAACATCCCGTCAAATCCAAAAACGCGCTCAACCCGACGCCGTTGCGTAAACTATCCCCCGTACTCTCGTCCACGAACGCGATCGCTCTTTCATCATCCGTGCTCCTCTTCTCGTTGTTGTTCTTGTTTTGCTTATCGTTGGCATCGTCATCATCGCTGACAAAACCACTCGCATTCGTAAGAGCATTCGGAGAAGGCGTAACGAACCGCGCTCGCACGCGTTTCGATCGTAAAAACCGCTCGCACGAAAACAAAGAGACGTCGAACGCGACGCGCGCGTTCGACAACGACGTTTTTGTCGTCCTTTTCCTCCTCTCTTTTTCTTCTTTTCTCTCCACCATATGTGTATACAGAGCGTCCTTTCTCTTTAGTATAATTGCGTGTGGGTGATGCGCTTTTTTATGGAGATATTTAACAGAATGGTACAGCTTTTAAAAGTATAGAGAGAAAGAGAGAGAGCAAGAGACGTGTTCATTTCGAGTAATTCCTTGAGCCAGAAAAGACTCCTTTGTCAGAGGTCCCGAAGGGGCAACTGAGAGACTTATTTTTCCAATTTATCCACTGACTAATCCACACTTCTTACTAATCCACACTTCTTTCTGCGCGGTTCTTGCGGTTTATATACATACACGCACAAAACACACAAAAACGCAAACGCGCATAAGCACAACAACAGAAAAAGAAAGCAAAGGAGCGCTTTTTTGTTCTCTCTCCGTCGAATGAGCGCGCAACAAGCGGTGTTTAAAATCGCGAAAATCTCATCGTATCCAAAGTCGTTTTCATCAACGTCGACGCGGAGAGTTTCGGGCGTTTTAAGAAGAAGTTTTAGTTCTGTTACCACGAAAGCAACGGCAAGTATGAGTTTACCCGGGAAGAAGCTGGAGAACATCGTGAAACCGGTGCCGTCGGATATCGAGGTGGCGCAAGCCGCGACGCCTCTTCGCATCTCTCACGTGTTGGAGCAGTGTAAAATTTCCATGGAGGAATACGAGCCGTACGGGCATTACAAGGCGAAAATTTCCGATAAGATCTCTAAGAAAATGACGGAAGAGAATAAAGGACACTACGTGGTCGTTGCTGGGATTACGCCGACGCCGTTGGGGGAAGGAAAGTCGACGACGACGATTGGATTGGTGCAAGCGTTGGGCGCGCATTTGGAGAAATTCGCCGTGGCGTGCATTCGACAGCCGTCGATGGGTCCGACTTTTGGTATCAAAGGCGGTGCCGCTGGAGGCGGGTATTCTCAGGTCGTCCCCATGGAAGAAATGAACATGCATTTGACCGGAGACATTCACGCGATAGGTATCGCGACGAACTTGATTGCCGCCGCGGTGGATACGAGGATGTTTCACGAAAGCACGCAAAGCAACGAGGCTTTGTTTAAGAGGTTGTTTCCGCCAAACAAGAAAGGCGAGAGAAAGATTGCCAGAAACATGACCAGACGATTGAAACGTTTAGGTATTGAGAAGACCAACCCGGACGAATGGTCGGAAAAGGAACGATCGAAATTTGTTCGATTGGATTTGGACGCCGATAAAGTCACGTGGAGAAGAGTCGTCGATATGAACGATCGATTTTTAAGACAAATAACGATTGGTGAGTCGCCGACGGAGAAAGGCCAAACGAGACAAACCGGGTTTGATATCACGGTCGCCTCGGAAGTTATGGCGGTGTTGGCCATGTGCACGAGCTTGGAAGATATGGACGAGAGGTTCGGGAAGATGATTGTCGGAACGAGCAAATCGGGCGAGGCGGTGAACTGCGACGATTTGGGCGTCACTGGTGCGGTCACGGCGTTGATGTTGGAAGCGATTAAACCGACGATGATGCAAACTTTGGAAGGGACGCCGGTGTTGATTCACGCTGGTCCGTTCGCGAACATCGCGACTGGGAACTCTTCCGTTATCGCCGATAAGATTGCGTTGTCGATGGTCGGTAAAGACGGATTCGTGGTCACCGAAGCCGGTTTTGGCGCCGATATTGGTTTGGAAAAGTTTGTCAACTTAAAGTGCCGATCCTCAGGGCTTAAACCAAACTGTGCGGTTATTGTTGCCACGGTTCGTGCGTTGAAATGCCACGGCGGCGGGCCGGCGGTACAAGCGGGCAAGCCGCTCGATTTCGCGTACTTGGAAGAAAACGTGAACATGGTCAAAGACGGGTGCTCGAACTTGACCAGACACATCGAAAACACGAGATCGTTTGGTATTCCAGTGGTTATTGCGATTAACGCGTTCCCGACGGATACGCCGGCGGAACACGAAGCGATTAGACAAGCTGCGTTAGCGGCGGGCGCGTCTGCAGTTGAAATTTGCACGCACCACGCCGAAGGCGGGTTGGGCGCCACCGAGTTGGGCAAAGCTGTCACGAGAGTGTGCGAGGAAAACGCGAGCGCGAGCGAGTTTAAGCTCGGTTACAGCACGGAAGACATGAGCATCGAAGAGAAAGTGGAGCACATCGCGAAGGAATACTACAGAGCCGGCGGGGTGGAGTTTTCCGAGCAAGCGAAAGAGAAGATTGCTTTGTTCACGGAACAAGGTTTCGGCCACTTGCCGGTGTGCATGGCCAAGACGCAATATTCGTTCTCGCACGACGCGAACATGAAAGGCGCGCCGGCTGGATTCACGTTACCGATTGGTGACTTGCGATTATCCGCCGGGGCTGGATTTTTAGTACCGCTCGTCGGCGCGTTCCCTACCATCCCGGGGTTACCGACCAGACCGGCGTATTACGAGATTAGCGTCGACACGGAAACCGAACAAATCATGGGTTTGAGTTAAATGCATCGAACGAATGAACGCGTTTGCGCGTGCGTGTGCGTGTGTGTGTGGTTACTTACTATACTGATGACGTTTTCTATTATTGGTAAATAGTCCGTGCGTAGACCACGGGCGTTTATTTCAACTGACTTCATAAAATTTTTAATTAAAATAATAATTGCCATTTTATATAATGATGACGCACACACACACACACACGCACACACACGTGAGACGACACATCAACACGCGCGGGGGCGATTACTTCTTCGCTTTCTTCGCACCCCCTGGTTTGATCAAATGCGCGCCTTGTTTCTTCTTCTCTCCGCCTTTCGTTTCCGGCAACGGCTCGAACACCGGCACGCCTTCCTTCACGTCTTCGCTCTTCACCAAAAACAGCGTCTGTCCTAACCCACACGCGACCATAATCGTTCTCTTCCCTTGCAAAGACGGCACCACATCCGGGCACGCGCTCGATTTTTTTCCTTCTGGCCCGTAGCCTAATTCGCCGTAGCCGCCGGCGCCCCACGTCACGGTCATCTCGTCTTGGCACGTCGCGAAGGTCACCGCGCCACTCGCGAAATCTCTCAACACCCAACCTTGTAAATCCATCTGCGGCATTGGGTACATCGTGTTATCGCCGCTCACTTTCAACTTTCCGAACGCGTACAACTGGCCCATGCACGCGGAAAAGTGCGTCGCGGTACTCCCGCACGCCAAAATGGCGTCTTTCGGGATCAAGTTTCTATCGCCCCCTTGAACTTCTACCATTTTCGGTGAAAACTCATCTTTTTGCACGCGATGGCCTAACCTGCCGTAACCACCGTTCCCCCACGTGTAAAGTTTCCCGTCCTCGCAAAAGCACGCCACGTGATTGTGTCCGCAGCACACTTTGACGACTTTATAATCCTTCTCCGCGTTCAAATCTCCGCTCCTAATCATCTTCGGCGTCGGTTGCGGCTCGTACGCCAACTTCACCGTGCCTTCCTTCATGTTGTACTCGTGATCGTCCCCGTGGCCTAGCTGTCCGTATTGTGGGCATCCAAACGACCACATCTTCCCATCCGCGTCGGTCAACACGGTAAAATCCACCCCGCACGTGGCTTTCACGAACTTCGCCTGCGTCGCGCTCGCGCTCTTCACAAACTCCACGCGTTCGTCGTCCACATTCTTCTTCTGTCGAGACCACGTGATGGGAACCCCGAGTTGGCCGGACTTATTCGACCCGCACGCGTAAAACCCACCTTCTGAATCTATCGCAATCGTGTGGTTCTTCCCGCACGCCGCCCAAACGATTTTCACCGCTTCCTCGCCCTCTCCGTCTGCATTCTCGCCAAAGTCAATCCCTTTCACCACACTCGGCGCGTTCCTGTTATTTTTATCCCCGGTCCCTAACTGCCCGTTCTCGTTCCTCCCCCACGCCCATAACCTCCCTTTCGTATCGATGGCCACGTTGTGTGCCGCCGCGGAACCGGACGCGATGAATGTAAACTCCAAATCTTTCAACTCATCACAAAAAGTGGAAATTTTCGAAGGGACGTTCACGTTCGCAAACACCGATTCGTCGATTTGTTTCGTCCGTCCGACTTGTTTGAAATCCGTGCATCCGCAAAATAAGATCGTGCCTGCGGTTTTCGTGGGCACAATTTCTTCTTTTGTCTTCTCTTCTGTCGTCATCTTTTTATAGTCTCTGGTGTGTGTGTTGTTACTAAAACCAAAAGAAATGACGAGCGATTTTGAATTTTTTTTCCTTAATTTTGCTTTTAAACACACCTGTGTTTTTTCGCTCTTTTTTGTCTTTTTTTTGCTTAAACTCTTCAGTTGTACAACTTTGCTTATTTATTCAGCTCAAACTTAGAAGAAAACACATCATCGCGCGCGAAACGAAATATATATACAAACACATTATATAGTCAAAATGGAACGCGACGATCTCGTTTTCAAGGCGAAACTGGCCGAGCAAGCGGAGAGGTGCGTCTTTTGTGTGCTTTTACGCGTCGCGCGTTGGTTTTTGAGGGTGGATTTCGAGCGACGATTTTGATTCATTTTCATTTTTTTCTTTTATTACGGAGAGACAAAAGTCAACTCGTCGTAACGACTTTTCATGATGCGGAGTTGGCGTGTGTTTGATTTGTTTTTGAGAGTGAGAGAGGGAAACGCGAACGGGACGCGGCGTGCGCGAGTGCAATTTCGCGCGAGAGAAGTAGTTTTCCATGTATCGAAACCGCGTTCGCGCGCGTTTTTTTTTCGGAAGCGCCGGCTTTTGTTTGTGTTCTCGCGCGCGTAAGAAGAGGGAATATTGAAACAACCCGATGGTGATGAGAGAGATGTCTGTCAAAGCGACCGAAAAGCGAGAGGAAAGAGAGTTTTTTCTTTTTTCTGCCGAAAAGGCGATGAATAAAGGCCACGTGTGAACCAACACAAAACCTTCTTTCGCGCGTTTCGCGAGGGATGATACATTTTTTATTCCTCTCCTTGTTCTCTCTCTCTCTCCTCGTTTGCTTTGCACGAAAGGCTGACGCATTTTCTCTCTCTCTCTCTCTCTCTCTTTCTTTGGAAATATTTTAACACAGATACGATGAAATGATGGAGTACATGTCCGAGGTCGCCTCGAAAACGGGAGCGAACGAGCAACTCTCCGTGGAGGAGCGAAACTTGTTGTCGGTGGCGTATAAAAACGTCATCGGCGCGCGAAGAGCGTCGTGGAGAATCATGTCATCAATTGAAACGAAAGAAGAGAGTAAATCGGGCGCGAATTCGGAAACGTGTAAGTTAATAAGAGATTATAAAGCAAACATGGAGGAAGAGTTGACGACGATTTGCGGCAGGATATTGGATTTGATTAAAGAGCATTTGGAGGATGGGTGCGCGGATGGAGAGTCGAAGGTGTTTTATAAGAAAATGAAGGGTGATTATTGGCGATATTTGGCGGAGTTTAAAGGTGGGGCGGAGCGAAAAGAAGCCGCGGAACAAACGTTGTTGGCATATAAAGCCGCGGAGGCGACGGCGGAAGCCGAGTTGGCGAGCACGCACCCGATTCGACTCGGTTTAGCGTTGAACTTTTCCGTGTTTTATTACGAAATCTTAAACGCGCCGGAACGCGCGTGTCAAATGGCTAAAAAAGCGTTTGACCAAGCCATTTCTGAATTGGACACGTTAGGAGAGGAGAGTTATAAGGATTCCACGCTCATTATGCAATTGTTGAGAGATAACTTGACGCTTTGGACGAGCGATATGGACGAGAGCCAAAATCCGCAGCCCGAGGAATAAAAAAAAGACATTTAGTACAATATAATAAAGTTTTGTTGTTGAAAGAAGAAGATTGCTTTGCTTTAATAAAAGACACGCACATACACACACACACACACATACACAGAGACAGAGAGAGGAAAGCTGTGTTTGCCTCCGAAGAAAACGGCGATAAAAAAGCAAAAAGTAGTAGTAAAAGTACAACAACAAATATATAATCTATCACTTTGCGTGCACGTGTCTAGGTGACCTGATGCTCACGATGTTACTCTCCGTCGCGCTTTTCCCTCCCTCTATCATCCCTTCCTTTCTCGCCTTCATCGGCGCCTCCTGATACAACAAACCGAACAACACGCAAAAAATCAACACGACGACTTTCGCAAACGTCGTCTCTTTCGGCCACACAATCATCGTAAACGCAATCGTGGCCATCTTATTCACCACCCCAACTAACGTAAACGTCGTCGCCGTGACTACCGTTCTACACCGCCACCCACTGTACGAAATACACACCCCAATGACGCACGACAACAACAACATGTTCTTCTGGTACGAGTCCAAACGGTCCATCACGTGCGCTTTCGCCGGACTCGAATCGTCGCTAAAATACCAAATCAACATGTTCGGAGGCACCGCAAACGCGTTCGTATAAAACACTCGCTCCCATTGGGTCATCTCAATCGCGCTGGTCATCCATTTTCCATACGTCATCTGTAACGCCAAAAGCATCCACCAGATGAAGAGCCAGACGAACCCTTCGGAACCTTCGACGGCGATACCGGAGTCTTGGGAAACGTACAAGTAAGCGAAAAAGACGACGCCACCCTATTAATGTAATAATGTTGTTTCAGAAGAAACAGAGAAGAGGTGAGTGTCAACGACCGAAAGAACAGAAGATTGAGGAGAAGAAAAATCGAGCGAGAAAGAACAACACCAACAACGAACACTCACCAGCGAAACCATCGATCGTTTATTCGGCCAACTTCTCCCCATGAAGAAATACTCAATCACTGAAACAATCAGAGGCAAACAGCACCTCGCCGCAATCACCGCCCCGACGTTTGTCAGTAGCAAGGCTTTCATGTTCGCGAACAAGCCAGCGGCGAACATGGAAGTATACACCACGTACGGGAGAGACCGCGCGTAGGTCATTTTTCCAATCACCGAGTACCCGCACAGTTGCATCAAAAGAGGCACGATCGCGGACGACACGAGCTGCGCGCCGGAAACGACCGTCGGTAACGGGATCGCCGCGACTGCGAGTTTGTTCACCACGAGCATGGAGGATGAGCAGAGCGAATAGATGGCAATCCAGACGAGTTTTTCGCCGACGTTTTGAGTCGTTGGAGTTGGGGAAACACCCATGTTGTGTCTGTTCTGATGACGAGAAAAGCGATGACTTTTACGATGCGTGTTCTCTGTGGATGGTGGTTGTCGCCGTCGTGTGCGTCGAGATGATAAGGGGGAGCAAAAGGAGGAGAGAATTGCTTCGGTATCGCGACTGAGAGAAAAAGTTAAAGAGAGTTCTATCTAATGAGGAAAAAACTTTACATTGGATAAAGCAACAAACCGCATTAATACGAGTACGCTCTCGCGGGCTCTGTATCGCGCGTGTACGATGCATCGTCGTCACGAAACACATTTTGAGAGAGAGCAGTGGCAGTACTAATCAGAGCGCGGATCATCTGTCTTCGTGAAACAGTATGAGCGGCTTTAAAAGCGTCGACACCATAACGGATGACTTCCCCAACAACGGGAAAGCCGCCAACACCTCGTCTCGTCTCGATGATGATGAACATCACCACTCTCGGACGTTACTCATCGACAATTACGACTCGTACTCGAACATTCTCGCGCACGTCATCGCCGAGTGTCATAATGGTGGTTCTCTTCCTCTGACGGTAAGGAACGACGCCATTTCTGTCTCAGATATTCGGTTTCTCGTGAAGGAGCACTTAATCGACCGAATCGTCATCTCCCCGGGGCCGGGGACGCCGTCGAGCGGCATTTGCGATTCGGGCGTCGTGGATGCGTTGTTAAATACAACAGACGAACTCGTTCGAGGAGTGCCAATATTTGGCGTCTGTTTTGGGTTCCAAGCGATCGCGTTTCGATACGGGTGGGATGTCGTCCGTGCGAGACATCCGAAGCACGGGGAAGTTTCCGATGTGACAGTTAAAGAAGAAGAAGAAGAAAGTCGTCGAGGAGGGTTGTTGTTTAAGGGCGTGCCGAGGGTGTTCAAGGCGACGAGGTATCACTCGCTCGAGGCGTTGTTCCCTGGGAAAAGGAAGGAGGCGGAGAAGGAAGTGAGAGGAGAAGAAGAGCTCGTGGCGTTGGCGTGGGCGGATGTCGTCGAGAGCGAGAAAGAAAACGGAGGAGGAGGAGGAGAGGAAGGAGGGACGGTGATGGCGTTGAGGCATAAGGTATATCCGCAATATGGCGTTCAGTTTCACCCGGAGTCTATTTGTACCGAGCCGCACGGGAAAACAATCGTGAAGAATTTCATGGACATCGCGGACGCCTATTGGAAAGAGAAGAGAGGCGAGATGGAAGAGGAAGAAGAAGGGAATGAAACAACAACAACAATAAGCGAGGAACGGAAGACTGTTTTGATGAAGCTCGTAAACGCATCGAGGCAGACACAGGATAAGAAGAGTAGCAACAGTAGTAGTAACAAGAAACAGAAGAAAAGCGCGTACAGATTACACGCCCGGGAAGTTTCGCTTCTCGATTCGCCCACGCGCTCTGAAGATGTGTTCAGGACGTTATTTAGCGATAAGAAAAATGCATTTTGGCTGGATTCTGCTACCGCAGACGGCGACGGTAGTGGTGCTAACAACAGCAACGGCGACAACGACACGCCGCGAGGGCGATTTAGTGTCATGGGGTGCCAAGGTGGTCCTCTGTGGCGACGCGTAGAAGCGCGAATGAACGGCAAACTGGTCGTCATGAATAACCAAGACGAAATCGTGAAATGTTATTATCACGGAGGAAACGGCAGCATTCTAGAATACATGGACGAAGAGTTGAAGAGATTTAACGTCTTCGAAGAGAATTTTGCCACGTGCATCGTGGACGAGGTGAACGCGGTGAAGGATGGGGAAAGCGTGAAAGGGCTGCCAGAGGCGTTGCTTTTCGCGTGCGGCTTCGTTGGTTCGCTGTCGTACGAAACGCGCGAGGAGTGCGATTCGCCCATTTTCTTTGCAAACGACTCGTCGAGTAATAGTAATACTATGGTGAAAGCGGCGTTATATTTCGTAGACCAAGCGGTTGTCGTCGACCACGAGAAGAAGATGGTGTACGCGATGACGCTCACCGAAGATGGACCGGAAACGGAGGATCTCTTCGAGGCGTTGGAATGGCTCGCGACCACAACTCTAGATATTAATCGGAGCCTTCTGAATAAAGTGAAACACGTCGCCGACGAGATGCCGAAAAAGACGGTGGTGACTCAAAACTGCACGCAGTTAGCAGAGTCTATTGGATTCAAATGGCGCGACGATAAAGAGGAGTACATGGAGAAAATTACAACGTCGCAAGAACGCATTTTAGACGGACACACGTACGAAGTTTGTCTGACGAATGCGTTAACGCGCAGAGATGTGGATGCATACAAACAAACCCGTCACCTGTATCGAGAGTTGTATTACGCTTTGCGCGAACGCAATCCAGCGCCGTATGCGGCTTTTTTTGACTTTTCAAACGGCGCAGGCGAAGAGAAGGCGCATTTTTCGGACATGTACGTGTGCTGCGCCTCGCCCGAACGATTTTTACGGTGCGACCAAAATGGCAATTTGGAAGCGAAACCTATTAAAGGAACCATCGCGCGCGTGGAACCGCTCGGGTGTGCAGAAGACGTCAAAGCTGCGCGCGATTTACAAACGTCCGTGAAGGACAACGCGGAAAATTTGATGATTGTGGATCTCTTGCGAAACGATTTGTCCTTGGCGTGTGAGGTGGGTACGGTGAAAGTACCGGGTTTGTTAAAGATTGAGAGTTATCGAACGGTACACCAACTCGTCTCGACGGTGGTCGGGACGTTACCGTCGACGTCTTCTGGTGAAAGTCATGCAGACGGCAACGACGACGACAACAACAAAAGGATTTCGCCCATGCGCGCGTTTCAGTTCGCCTTTCCTCCCGGCTCCATGACTGGCGCGCCGAAATACAGAACCACGCAAATCATACACGAACTCGAAAACGAACAACCCCGCGAGATGTACTCCGGGAGCGTCGGCTTTTGGTCCTGTCGCAACAATGCCTTCGACGCGAACGTGGTCATTCGTTCGGTCACGTATAAAGACGGCGAAATGAAAATCGGCGCCGGCGGCGCCATCACACGTTTGAGCGACCCGCTCGAAGAGTGGGAGGAAGTTGAACTGAAAGCCAGACGAATCGTAGAAACAGTAGTGGAAGTAGAGAGGAAATTAGAGAGAGAGAGAGAGATTAAAGATTACTCTTTTTACGCGTAGTATGTATAATTTGTACTAATAAACGAAAAACGCTTAAAAACGTTTTTTTTTCAAAATGCCACAAAAAGAAACTCCAACTCTCTGATCACTTTGACCGACGTAACCGACGTAAACGACGCACAAAAAGCACCAAGATGTACGCGCACTTGCAAGTCGATTACGAGGAGTACGCGTCCACGTCTTCGTCGAAACACCACGGGTATA
>Ga0257106_1000741_pt1 | contig 17834 bp, 22 predicted proteins | sample LP_taG_3_FD_190177 | JGI IMG/M metagenome (GOLD analysis project Ga0257106, IMG submission 190177) | Marine microbial communities from Northeast Subartic Pacific Ocean, Canada - LP_J_2011_P26_10m | ecosystem: Environmental > Aquatic > Marine > Oceanic | place: Canada: Northeast Subartic Pacific...
ACAAGTACATCAAGATTTGATGCTGCTATAAATGGAGTTGGTGGAGCAACTGGAACAGAATCATGGAACCTATTTGATCCTTCAGCTAATTCAGCTGCATTGATTGCTTATATATCATCGGGAGAGGAAAGAAACACAGTTGCTGACCTATCAGTATTAGACTTTGTTATAACTGGAACAACAAAAAATGATGTTGATATTGCAGCAGGTTTTCAAAGAAAAGGTGAAGGTTTTAAAATTACAAGAAATGATGCTTCAAAAGCTGTGTTTGGTGCAGACGGAAGCATCACTCAACAATCTGATTTAATATTTTTAGGTGGTGGTTTAGAAAATAATGATACTCGAAGCTCTAGAGCTGTCTTTGTTGAGGCTGCAAAAGATATGAACGAAAAGCTGGAATTAAAAGCTGCTTTAAGATATGAAGACCTAACATCCGATGAAACTTGGAATCCAAAAGTTTCAATGAGATATGCTATGTCAGATGAACTTATTTTAAGAGGTTCTTACAGTACTTCTTTCAGAGAAGCTTCGCTAGTTCAGTTACATTCTGATCTTGTAGCATTAGAAGGCTTACAAGACTTTAATGTTGACGGTACAAGACGTGGTTCTACAGCTTTTGTTAGAGTAGCTGTTGCTAGTAATGCGACTTTAGTTCCTGAAAAATCAGATAATGTAAACTTTGGAGCTATTTGGACTCCTAATGAACAAACATCAATTACTGTAGATTATTGGGATATTGCTTATAAAAATATCATTACTAAAGAGAGTGCTCAGGGTAAGATTATTGCAAACCCAGCTGATCCAGCTATTTTAAGAATTAATGGAACTTTGGTTGGGGTAACAACGAGTTACTTCAATGCTGCTAATGTTGATGCTAGTGGAGTAGATATTGATGCTACTTATTCATTTGATACTGAATTAGGACAAGCAAGTATTGGAATAAATACTGCTCATATGTTGAATTATGAAATACCAAATGGTGCTGGCGGCATGAAAGATGTTGTTGGATTATTTAATCATGATAACTTTGTAAGATCTTTGCCTGAAACTAAGTCTGTTATTACAGCAAAACTTAATAATGGTGATCATACCTTTGCTGCTTTCATTAGAATGGTTTCAGAATATGAAACTACTAGAGCACTTATTCCTGCTGCAACAGCTATGGGCTTTACTTCAGATATAGATAGCTTTACAACTCTTGACCTTAAGTATTCTTATGAAATGGGTGAAGGGGTAAATTTATCTGTTGGTATGAATAATGCTACTGATGAAATGGCTCCGCTTGTTTATGACGCGGCTAACTTTAGTTACGATCCTAAGCATCATGATCCAAGAGGAAAAATGCTATTCGTGGGTATGAAAATATCTTTGTAATAAATTTTTAAATCAAATTTTAAAGGCAGCTATTAAGCTGCCTTTTTTTTATGCTAAATATATGGACATTAAGTACTTTGCTCATTAAACTACGCACTCTTAAAATAAAATATTATGGCTAACTCAAAACAATCACTAAAAAGAGCTAAACAGAACGCTGAAACATATAAGTTAAGGCATGCTCAAAGATCAATGGTAAGAACTGCTATTAAAGCTGTTCGCGCAAGTATCGATGAAAATGATTCTGTTAAAGCTAAAGACTTGCTAACTAAAGCTGAAAAAGTTCTTGATTCATCAGCATCAAAGAAAGTAATTCATAAAAATGCTGCTGCTAGAACAAAAAGCAGACTTTCTAAAGCCGTAAAAGCCCTAGGTTAAATCTAATTTACTTTGTGAGATAACTTCTTCAAGGGATTGAAGAAGCTTCTGTGTGCCCTCTCCTGTGGCCGCAGATATAAAGAAGATATCATCTTTTGGTATTCCTAATTCTTTTTGAATATCCAAAGAGTGATCTGCAAGAGTTTCCTTATCAATTAAATCAATTTTATTACAAACAACCCAAGAAACTTTTTGTGTTAAATCCTCTTTATAAGCGCTCAATTCATTTTTGAGCAACTTTATTTGCTGTATTGGTTTTAATTCATCTGATGAATATAGATCTACAAATATTAATAATAATCCTGTTCTTGAAATATGTTGAAGAAATTTAATACCAAGCCCAGCTCCCTCAGATGCTCCTTCAATAAGTCCAGGAATATCTGCAATAACGAAACTTGAATCAGATCCCTCTATGGTTCCCAGATGAGGTCTTAAGGTTGTAAAAGGATAGCTTCCTATCTTAGGTTTTGCAGAAGATACTTTATTAAGAAAGGTTGATTTACCTGCATTAGGGAACCCTACTAAACCCACATCAGCTAGTGACTTTAATTCAAGCCTTATGAACCTAACATCACCCTCAAAACCTAATGTAAACTTTCTAGGAGATTGATTGGTACTGGATTTAAACCTAGCATTACCTTGACCTCCATCACCACCTCTAGCCAACACATATGACACATCACTATCACAACAATCTAATAACTCATCACCTGATATATCATCATAAATAACTGTTCCCTTAGGAAGGTCGATTATTAGATCTTCTGCCGCAGGACCACTTTTATTTTTGCTAGCACCAGGCCTACCATTTTTTGCAAGGAAAACTCTTTTATTCTGGAAGTCGATTAGTGTATTTTTATTTTGATTGACTCTGAAGATGATATCGCCGCCTTTACCACCATCTCCTCCGTCGGGTCCACCAAAAGGAATAAATTTTTCTCTTCGAAAACTAGATGCTCCGGCACCACCATTCCCTGCCCTAACTTCGAGAAAGGCCTCGTCGATAAAATTCATGATTTAGAAGACGTTATTGAGAAATAACGTTCGCTGTTTTTCTACTTTTAGGTCCTTTGTAAGTGAATTGAACAACGCCAGGTGCTTTAGCAAAAAGCGTATCATCTTTTCCAATTCCTACATTAATACCAGGATGGGTATTAGTACCTCTTTGACGAATAAGGATTTCACCAGCTTTAACAATCTGACCGCCGTATCTTTTTACGCCAAGTCTTTTGGCGTTGGAATCTCTTCCGTTCTTAGTAGAACCACCTGCTTTCTTATGTGCCATTATTTACTCTCTAGTTTAATGTCTTTAATTTCAACTTTAGAATGCCTAGCTCTATGACCTGTTTTGGTCATGCTATGCTTTCTTCTTCTAAAACGAAGAATAGAAATTTTATCAGATTTAACAACATCAACAACTTCTGCTGTTACTTTAACGTTAGATAAATATGGTTGCCCAATCTCAACATTTTTGTCATCAACATATAATAATACATTGTCAAAAGTTATTTTTGTTCCAGGTTCATCCTTCAATAAATCAACAGGCAAATGCATGCCTTTTTCAATTTTATGTTGTTTTCCACCTGATTCTATTACTGCGTACATATTTATATCCCTAAAGGTGGCAAAATATACGCTTTAATGAAGAATTTATCAATACTTATGTATAATTTTGCTTTATTAATTATCAAATCATGCCAAATAGTTATTCAATAGAAAAAGAACTCATTCAAGTTAATAATCTTATTAAAAATAATATTATAGAAGAAGAGACAATATCTAATCTATATAAATACATATTTAAAACTAATGGTAAACAATTAAGAGCGAAATTAGCTTTGATATCTTCATCTAATGATAAGAGATTAGGAAAGAAAAGACTGCAACTTGCATCTATCATTGAGCTTCTGCATACAGCAACACTAGTTCATGACGATGTTGTTGACGAATCTCCCACAAGAAGAGGTATTAAATCTGTTAATAACATATGGTCAAACTCTCATGGCGTACTTATAGGCGATTATATCTATTCTAAGGCCTTTATTTTGATGGTTGAGCTAGGTAATACAAATATATTAGATGAGCTTTCTAAAGCAACAAATGACATCTCAAAAGGCGAGTTAATCCAGTTAGATGCAATTAATAACAAAAAAATAACTTTAAGTAAGCTAGAGGATATTAGTTACTTTAAAACAGGAAGATTGTTTGAAGCTGCTGCAAAATGTGGAGCACTTCTCTCAAGATCTGATAAAAAATATCAAAAAAGTATTAGTGATTGTGCCAAAAATCTTGGAATAGTTTTTCAAATTAAAGATGACTTATTAGATTATTCACAAGATGAATCCGTTACAGGAAAGCCTGCATTGCAAGATTTAAGAGAGGGTAAGATTACCTATCCTTTCTTTTTTGCTTATCAAAATGCTAAAACAAATGAAAAAAAACAATTAGAACTTTTGCTTGGAAAAAATAAATTAAATCAAAAGAAAACTCTTAACATCATAAATTCTCTTGATGGAATTAAAGAAACTGAAAACCTTGCCTTAAAGTATATAAAGAAATCTACAAAATCTGCTCTGCAAATAGATAACAAAAATATAAGAGAAGAGATGTTAAACTTATTAGATGCTGCGCTTTACAGAAAAAAATGAGCTTCATACCGCAAAATAAATACTCTAAAGAAGAGTTGCAAGCTTGTGGTGACGGTAATCTTTTTACAAAAGAAGGTGACGGTAGACTTCCATCTGATCAAATGCTTATGTTCGATGAAATTACTAATATTGATAATTTTAGCGGGGAGTTTGAAAAGGGAAGTATTACAGCAAGCCTAAAAATAAATCCTGAGCTATGGTTTTTTCAATGTCATTTTAAAAAAGATCCTGTTATGCCTGGATGTCTAGGCCTAGATGCAATGTGGCAACTCTTAGGATTTTATCTCTTATGGTCAGGATTGCCTGGCATAGGTAGAGCTCTAGGAGCTGAAAAAATTAAGTTTTCTGGACAGGTTCTCCCAACTGCAAAAATTGTTAGGTATGAGTTAGATATAAAAAGAATTATTAATAGGGGTGCTGTTCTTGGACTGGCTAATGGAAGAATGTACGTTGATGACAAAGAGATTTATAATGCAGAAAAACTTAAAGTAGGTTTATTCAAAGATCCGAGTAATTTTTAATGAAAAATGTAGTTGTAACAGGTATTGGAATTAAGTCTTGCATTGGCAATACCTATGAAGAAGTTTTAAATAGTCTTCAAAATGGGATTTCCGGCATTACAGCCAATGAAACATACTCTGATATGGGTTTTAGAAGTCAAATATCTGGTTCTATAGATATAAATCTTACAGATTTAATAGACAGAAAATTATTAAGGTTTATGGGCGAGGCATCTGCTTATTCGTATCTTGCAGCTAATGATGCACTTGCAATGTCAGGTTTATCAGAATCAGATCTAGACTCTCCAAGAGTTGGAATAGTGGCTGGTTCTGGCGGCTCTTCTACAAGAGTTTTGTTGGCTACTTCCGATATTACTAGAGAGAAAGGACCAAAAAGAATTGGACCTTATGCTGTTACAAAATCAATGGCGAGCTCTATTTCAGCTATTTTAGGAACAGCCTTTAAGCTTAAAGGAATTAATTATTCTATTTCTTCTGCTTGCGCCACTAGCGCTCATTGCATTGGTCACGCTGCAGATTTAATTAGATCTGGTCAGCAAGATATTATTCTTGCTGGTGGCGGAGAAGACGAGCATTGGAGCTCATCAAATTTATTTGATGCTATGGGGGCTCTTTCTTCAAAATATAACGAAAGACCTATATCGGCATCAAGGCCATATGATAAAAATAGAGACGGCTTTGTTATTGCAGGAGGCTCTGGAATTCTTATTCTGGAAGAAGAAGAACATGCAAAAAAAAGAAATGCTAATATTTTAGCTTCAGTATCAGGTTACTTTGCAAATTCAGATGGCTATGACATGGTTGCACCATCAGGAGAAGGAGCTTTGAGGTGTATGCAGGGAGCACTTCAGAATTTTGGATCTTCAGTCGATTATATAAATACTCATGGAACCAGCACTCCGGTTGGTGATATTGCAGAACTTAAGGCAATTAAGAAATTATTTAACAACGATTCTCCAATTATAAGTTCAACTAAATCGATGACAGGACACTCTTTAGGAGCAACAGGAGCTCAAGAGGCAATATATTCAATAATGATGTTAAATGAGCAATTTATTGCACCAAATATAAATGTTGATGAGTTATGTGATGAAGCAGAAGGAATTCATATAAATACAGAAACGTTATCAAAAAATATTTCTTCTGTTATGAGTAACTCTTTTGGGTTTGGTGGAACAAACGCTAGCCTCATATTATCTAAGAATTAATACATCTCTATAAGGGCTTTTTCACTGTATGGAATGATATCTTTTATTCTACCTTCCCTCATTTTAATGACCCATTCATGATCTGATAAAAGTGCCCTACCGACTGCAACCATGTCATATTTATTTTCATTTATATCTTGAATAGCTTTATCAATGCCAACTGGATTTGCTGCGGCTGTCATATTTGTGAACTCACCATCAAGACCAACACTTCCCACACACATGGTTTGAAGATTTGTTAATTTTTTAGTCCAAAACGCTAGAGTCTCTTCAGAATTCTTAAATTCACTTTCCCAAAATCTTCTAGTACTTGGATGGAGATAATCTAAACCAGCATCACAAGGCTCTTTAAGAACTTTTAAGAGCTCTTCAGGACTATCAGCCAGTCTTGCTTGGTAATCTTGTTGCTTCCACTGCGAAAACCTAAGACCAACAATAAAATTATTACTTACATTTGACCTTATAGCTTTAGTTATCTCAGCAGCTAGTTGAGATCTTGACTCTATAGAACCACCAAAATTATCATCCCTATCGTTTGTTCCGCTCCATAGGAAATTATCAATTAAATAGCCGTGAGCTCCATGAATTTCAACACCATCGAATCCAATTTCTTCACAATATTTAGCATCACTAGCAAAGGCATCTATAGTCTCTTGAATATCAATGTTTGTCATAGCATGAGCCACCCTCTTACCAGGTCTTACCAAACCAGAGGCTGTATATCCTGGAACTTCAGGATTTGGACCCATTCCAAGCTTACGAAACCCACCACAGTGCCATAATTGAGCAATAACAGCACCGTTATTAGATTTTATTCCTTCAATAACTTTTTTCCACCCATCTCTGGATTCCTGAGAATCTAATCTTGGAACATTAGGGTAAGCACTAGATGCTTCATGGCTTACCTCTATTCCTTCAGTAATAATTAAGCCAACATCAGCTTTAGCTCTTCTTTTGTAATATTCAACTACTTCTTGAGTTGGAATTCCTCCGGGTGATTGGTTTCTGGTCATTGGAGCCATGACTATTCTATTTTTTAAAGAGATATTCTTTAAAGTATGAGGTTCAAATAACATTAATTAAACTCGTCTTGATCCCATGGAAATATTTTAGGCATATCTTTAGAAACTTTATTTTGAAAATCTGGTTTGCGCTTTTCTAAAAAGGACATGACTCCTTCCATAGCATCTTTAGAAGCGCCTCTTGATTCAATAACTTGACTATCAATTATATGGGCGTCATTTGGAGAGTCTTTAGAAGATAGGCTCCAAATCATTTGTCTTGTTAAGGAAACAGAAACTGGAGATGATTCTTTTAAAAATTTGTTAGCAATCTCTAAAGTTTTATTCATTAACTCTTCTGGTTCAACTAAATAAGAAACAAGACCGGCATCATAAGCATCTGATGAACTAATCATTTCACCTGAATAGGACCACTCTAAGGCTTTAGAAATTCCGACTATCTTTGGAAGAAACCAACTTGAACAAGCATCTGGAGCTATGCCTCTTTTAGCAAAAGGAAAGCAAAACTTAGCTGAAGTAGAAGATACTCTTATATCAGCTGCTAATTGAAGCGTTGCACCAACCCCGACAGCAACACCGTTGCAAGCTATTAAAATTGGTTTTAAACATTTGTACATTGATAAGGTGAGAATGCCACCTGAGTCTCTATTGAAATTTGTATCGTTTTCAGAAGAATTATCAAATTCTGAGTTAAAAGTGTCCTTGCCTGATGAAAGATCAGCACCTGCACAGAATGCTTTTCCAGTACCTGTAATAATCACAGCTCCTATAGAATCTTGTTTATTTATATTATCGAATACAGCAAGAAGATCTTTCAGCATCTGCTGATTAAAAGCATTAAGCTTTTCAGGTCTATTTAAAGAGATAAAGGCTATTGAATCCTCTTCTCTGTACAAAATAGTTTTGAAGTCAGCACTCAAAATAGATATTGAATTTAAAAAGGAATATCGTCGTCTGTAAGCCCAGGGCCTGAATCATCTTGAGGAAAAGGTGACTCTGACTGATTTGATTCCATAGGTACGTTGTTGTTGTTAGACTGTCTTGAGCCCAACATAGTTAGTTCGTTTCCAACGATTTCAGTAGTCCACCTATCTGCACCAGATTTATCTTGCCACTTTCTTGTTTGTAGTTTGCCTTCAATATAAACACTTGAACCTTTATCTAAATACTTCTCAACAATTTCAGCTAATTTTCCAAAATACACAACTTTATGCCACTCAGTCTTATCCCTCATCTCTCCACTTTCTTTGTCTTTCCATGACTCAGTAGTAGCTATAGATATATTTGCTACTGCCGATTGAGTTGCTGTATATCTCATTTCAGGTTTTTGACCTAAATTGCCAATTAAAATTACTTTATTTACGCCTCTACTCATAATTACCTCTTATAATATTCTTAGAAGTTTAACCTAATTTAATTTTTTCATCACGGATATTTTTATTTCTTATGGATAGTATTTTCATCAAAGGGGCTCGTACTCATAATCTAAAGAACATTAGTTTAGAAATACCTAGAAATAAAATAATTGTGATAACTGGTCTTTCAGGTTCTGGAAAGTCTTCTCTTGCTTTTGACACTCTTTATGCAGAGGGACAAAGAAGATATGTTGAGTCATTATCTACTTACGCAAGACAATTTTTATCTATGATGGAAAAGCCTGATGTGGATTCAATAGAAGGTCTCTCTCCTGCTATATCAATAGAACAAAAATCAACCTCACACAATCCAAGATCTACCGTAGGTACAGTTACAGAAATATACGACTATCTAAGACTTCTATATGCCAGGATTGGTTCTCCAATTTGCCCTGATCATAATGAAGAATTAAAGGCTAAAACGGTTTCAGAAATATGTGATGACATATTAAAGATGAAAGAAGGTACAAAAATAATGATTCTTTCTCCACTGGTAAGAGGAAAAAAAGGAGAACATTTAGCAGTTTATGAAGAATTAAGAAAAAGTGGATATGTAAGAGTCAGAGTAAATGGAGTGGTCTATCCAATAGAAGAATTCCCGGAGCTAGAAAAAAATAAAAAACATGATATTTCTCCTGTCATAGACAGGCTGGTAATTAAAGATAATGACGAAGATAGATCGCGATTAGCTGAATCTATAGAAACATCATTAACTCTATCTAGCGGGCTTGTTGAAGTTGAAAATCTTGATAAAAAAACATCTGAATTATTTTCTTCTAATTTCTCATGTTCACAATGCGGTTATGCAATTGCAGAATTAGAACCTAGAATGTTTTCGTTCAACAACCCATATGGTGCTTGCACTAGATGCGATGGCCTAGGAGTGATTCAATATTTTAATGAGAATAGATTAATTCAAGATGATGAGGTCTCTATAACAAGTGGTGCTATTAAAGGCTGGACTAGAAGAAATAGATTCTATTTTTATCAACTCAAATGTCTTAGTGCTCATTTTGATTTCAGCTTAACAACAAAATGGAAAGACTACCCTCAAGAAATTAAAGATATTATCTTATGGGGGTCAAAAGATAAAATTGATTTCTCACATAGATTTAGAAGTGGAAGTAGGATAGTAAGAAAACATAAGTTCGAGGGAATTATTCCGAGCACCGAAAGACGATTTAAAGAGACAGACTCTGAATTTATACGTGATGAATTAGCCAAGCTAATGTCCAAAAGTTCTTGTGATGAATGTGATGGATCAAGATTAAATACTCAATCGAGAAATGTTTTTATAAATAATACCCAAATACACTCTATTACAGGTATGAGAATAAATGAAGCATTAGATTTTGTAAAAGATATGAAGCTTGATGGAGCCAAGAAAAAAATTGCTGAAAAGATTTTAAAAGAGATTACTGAAAGGTTAACTTTTCTAGAAGATGTCGGTCTGAATTATCTAACTTTAGAACGAAGTGCTGATACCTTATCTGGAGGTGAGGCACAAAGAATAAGACTTGCAAGCCAAATTGGATCAGGTCTTGTTGGAGTTACATATGTTCTTGATGAGCCCTCTATAGGTCTTCACCAAAGAGATAATGAAAAACTTATTAAAACTCTTAATAACCTAAAAAATCTAGGCAACACGGTGATTGTTGTTGAACACGATGAAGAGGCTATAAGATGTGCTGATCACATTATTGATATTGGGCCAGGTGCTGGAAAGCACGGTGGTGAAATATGTGCTGAAGGTAATCTTGAAGAGATTCTTAGTAATAAAAATTCTATAACGGCTAAATACCTTTCTGGTGAAAAGGAGATAAGTATTCCTTCAAAAAGGTTACTGCCAAATGAAAAAATGATTAAGATTATTAATTCATCAGAAAATAATTTACAAAATATTTCAGCTGATATTCCTATTGGTATATTCACCTGTATAACTGGAGTATCTGGATCTGGCAAGTCATCTTTAATTAATCAAACTCTTCTCCCATTAAGTTCATTTATGCTTAATAAATCGAAATTAACTAAAGAAGTTAAATGCGACAAAATAGAAGGCCTAGAACATTTAGATAAAGTTATTAATATAGATCAATCTCCGATTGGCAGAACTCCTAGATCTAACCCTGCTACTTACACTGGATTGTTCTCATATATAAGAGATCTTCTTTCACAGACAATCGAAGCTAAATCACGAGGTTATAAGCCAGGGAGATTTAGTTTTAATGTTAAAGGAGGAAGATGTGAAGCTTGTCAGGGCGATGGTATGACTAAAGTGGAGATGCATTTTCTTGCAGATGTTTATGTAATGTGTGATGTTTGTAGCGGGCATAGATATAACGAGCAGACATTAGAAGTCAGATATAAGGATAAAAATATTAGCGATATTTTAAGTATGACTGTTGAAGAGGCATTAGATTTTTTCGATGCCCTTCCCCCAATTAAAAAGAAATTAGTAACTTTAAATGATGTTGGTCTCGGATACATTACATTAGGGCAATCTGCAATAACCCTTTCAGGTGGCGAGGCTCAGAGAATTAAATTATCAAAAGAACTATCAAAAAGAAGTACAGGTAAGACATTATTTATACTCGATGAGCCGACAACAGGCCTTCATTTTGCTGATATAGAATTACTACTAAATGTTTTATCTCGACTTAAGAGCCAGGGAAACACAATTGTTGTTATTGAGCATAACCTTGACGTTATAAAAACAGCTGATTGGGTAATAGACCTAGGGCCTGAGGGTGGAAGCGGAGGTGGTAATATTGTAGCTACAGGAACACCCGAAGATGTCGCGAAAGTTAGCGGCTCTTTTACAGGTCAGTTTTTGAAAAAAATGTTGTAAATTAAGCTGCTGAATCTTCTTTAAGCTCAGGAGCTTCAGTTGACACTTCTTGATCAGTCTTTCTATCAACTAATTCTATGTAAGCCATGTCAGCTTTGTCACCAGGTCTAAAGCCGGCCTTAATAATTCTTGTGTAACCACCTTTTCTATCTTTAGCATTCACAGAAATCTCTGTAAAAAGTTTAGCTACAGATGAATCAACTCTTAGTCTGCTAAAAGCTAACCTTCTGTTGGCCACAGTGTCTTCTTTACCTAAAGTGATTAAGGGTTCAACAAATTTTCTAAGCTCTTTTGCTTTAGGAAGCGTTGTTCTAATAATATCTCTATCAATTAGAGCCAATGCTAAATTTTTCATCAATGCTTTTCTATGAGAAGAATTCCTATTAAGTTTTCTTCCTGCTTTTCTATGTCTCATTTTTTATCCTACTGGTGGCCAGTTATCTACATTCATTCCTAGAGATAAACTCTTTGAAGCAAGTACATCTTTAATTTCATTAAGAGATTTCTTTCCAAGATTTGGAGTTTTCAATAAATCAAATTCTGATCTATGAATAAGATCTCCAATAAGAAAAATACTTTCTGCTTTTAAACAATTAGTAGATCTCACTGTGAGTTCTAATTCTTCAATTGATCTTAGTAAGAACGGATCAAAATCATTTTGATCTTTTTTAGCTTCTTGTTCTGCAATTGCATCAAGATCTACAAAAGAACTTAATTGCTGTTGAAGAATTGTTGCTGAGTGTTCAATAGCCATTTTTGGATCTAAAGTGCCATCGGTCTCTAATTCAATTATTAATTTATCTAAGTCAGTTCTTTTTTCAAATCTAGCATTATCAACTGTATAAGATACTCTTCTAACAGGACTATAGGATGCATCAACCTTAAGTGCTCCCACTACTCTGTTTTCATCATCTCTTAAATCTGCTGGCTCATAACCTCTTCCAGTTTGAACTGTAAGTGTCATTTTAAGGTTAACCTTGTCAACGATAGTTGCTACATGAAAATCTTGATTAACAAGTTCAACGTTCCCAGGAACGTCAAATGAAGAAGCAAGAACGTCACATGGACCAGTTACATCTAGAGTAACTTCAGCAGTGTTTCCTTCAATAATATTTACTGGCATATCTTTGATATTTAAAAGTATGTCTATAACATCCTCTCTGACACCTTCAATTGTGCTGTATTCATGTGAAATACCATCTATTGCTACATCTGTTACAGCAGCTCCAGGCATTGATGATAAAAGGATTCTTCTTAGAGCATTCCCTAATGTATGACCAAAACCTCTTTCTAACGGCTCTAGTGTAATCTTTGATAGATTTGGTGTTACGTCTTCAACTTGTATGTCAGTTGGGACTAAAAGATCTATTACTGATATTTGCATAATTTTCTCCGTCTTTAATATTTTATTTTGAGTAAAGCTCAATAATAAGGTTTTCGTTAATTTCAGTACTTAAATCTGTTCTATCAGGAACTGATTTGAATACTCCCTTTAAGTTAGCTTCATCTACTTCTAGCCAATCACAATCTTCTCTAGTTGCAGCAATCTTTAAAGCAGCTGCAATTCTTAAATGCCCTTTCTTGTTATCTCTAACTTGAACCTCATCCCCTGCTTGCATTTGGTAAGAAGGTATATTTACAACTTCACCGTTTACTTTAAAGGCTTTATGAGAAACCATTTGTCTTGCTTCAGCTCTAGTTGAACCAAAACCCATTCTGTAAACAACGTTATCCATTCTTTTTTCTAAAAGTGATAATAGATTTTCTCCAGTATTTCCTTTAGATGATGCTGCTTTTTTGTAATAGTTTCTGAATTGTTTTTCAAGAACACCATACATACGTCTAACTTTCTGTTTTTCTCTTAACTGAAGACCGTAGTCTGAAAGCCTACCTCTTCGCGCTCCCGCAGCAACACCTGGAGGTGAGTCCATGTTACATTTTGATTCAATTGCCCTAATACCACTTTTCAAGTAGAGATCTGTTCCTTCTCTTCTTGAAAGTCTTAATGTAGGTCCTGTATATCTAGCCATTTAATACTCCCTTAAACTCTTCTTTTTTTAGATGGGCGGCATCCATTATGAGGAAGCGGCGTTACATCTGTAATACTTTTAATTTTTAAACCACATGAGTTTAAAGACCTTATAGCAGATTCTCTACCGCCACCTGGTCCCTTAACTTTTACATCTAAATTTATCATTCCAAATTCTTTTGCAGCATTTCCAGCTTTATCTGCAGCTATCTGTGCAGCAAATGGTGTGCTTTTTCTTGAACCTTTAAATCCAGAACCACCAGACGTCGCCCAACAAATTGTATTACCCTGCTTGTCAGTGATAGTAACAATAGTATTGTTAAACGAAGAGTGGATATGAGCCACTCCATCAGTTACTATTTTTTTCCCTTTCTTTCCTTTTACTGCCATTTTATTATCCTCTCATAGGCTTTTTAGCGCCTTTTCTTGTTCTAGCATTATTTTTAGTATTCTGACCTCTAGTAGGTAATTTTCTTCTATGTCTAATACCTCTATAACTTCCTAGATCCATTAGTCTTTTAATATTAGTACTTATAACCCTTCTCAAATCGCCTTCAACAACGATGCTTCCTATAGCAGTTCTTAGACTTTCAATTTCATCTTCTGTTAAATCAGAGATCTTTCTTGTGTAATCTATTTTTAGCCCTTCACAAATATTTTGAGCTGTTTTTTTACCAATTCCAAATATATGAGTTAGTGAAATCTCAACATGTTTGTTTTCTGGAATATTTACTCCTGCTATCCTTGCCATATTTTAACCTTGCCTTTGTTTATGTTTTTGGTCTGTTTTACAGATTACAAAAAGAACGCCATTACGTCTTACAATTTTGCAATTTCTGCATATTTTCTTTACTGATGCTTTAACTTTCATATTACCTTTTATAGTTTTTTAGATTAGCTTTTTTCATTAATGATGAATACTGTGTAGACATCATGTGTGACTGCACTTGAGCCATAAAATCCATAAGGACAACTACTATAATTAGGACTGAAGTACCGCCAACAGATATAGTTGGTGAAATACCTGCAAAATTAATAAGTGCCAAAGGAAGTAGGCAGATTAGAGTAAGATATATAGCTCCAAAAACTGTAAGTCGAGCTAAAACAGCATCAATATAATTAGCAGTTTGCTCCCCAGGTCTAATTCCAGCTATATAAGCACCAGATCTTTTTAGATTATCTGATACTTCTCTTGTATTGAATGTCAAAGCAAGCCAAATGAAACAAAAACTTATGATTAATCCAGCAAACACTAAAATATATAATGGTTGTCCTGGGTTCAATGCTAATGAAAAACTCTGAAGGAATCCTAAAGATTCACTTTGTCCAAACCAAGTTGATAAGGAGGCTGGAAATAAAAGGAAAGTACTTGCGAAAATAGCAGGTATAACTCCAGCCATATTAACCTTAAACGGTAAATGACTTGTTTGAGCCTGCATCAATTTTCTTCCTTGTTGTCTTTGAGCATAATTAACTGTAATTCTTCTTTGCCCTCTTTCAATAAAGACAACTACCGCAATAACTGCCATTGAAAGAAGCCCAATTGCAATTAATAAAAGAACGCTGATATCTCCCTGTCTTGATTGCTCTAAAGCTTGACCAATTGCTCCAGGAATTCCTGTAAGAATACTTGTAGCAATGATTATTGAAATTCCATTACCTATACCTCTTTCAGAGACCTGTTCGCCTAACCACATCAAGAACATAGTTCCGGCGACAACAGAAAATACTGCTGAAACAAAGAATGATGGGCCTGGAGTATATGCAAGACCGCTAGCTGACAAAGTTACTGCAAGCGCTGAAGCCTGAATAAATGCAAGAAAAGCTGTACCGTATCTTGTGTACTGAGTAATAGTATTTCTACCAGCTTGTCCGTCTTTCTTTAATTCTTGTAAGTACGGGATAGAATTTGAGAATAACTGCATGATAATTGCAGAAGATATATAAGGAACAACATTAAGAGCAAAAATACTCATTCTTTCCAGTGCACCACCAGAAAATAAATTGAACATTTCTATGATGGTTCCTTGATTTTGATCAAAGAGAGCTGCAAGTCTATCGGGGTCAATCCCAGGTATAGGTATATGAGTTCCTATTCTATATACAAGAATAGCAACAAATACAAAGCGAAGTCTTTTCCAAAGATCGCTCATTCCTGTACCTTGTTCACTCATTTATTATTCCGTTATCCTATCTGCTTTTTTAACGCCTTTAGGCCTAATTACTTGAGGTACTATGTCAGCAACAGTGCCGCCAGCTTTCTCAATAGATTCTTTGGCGCCTTTAGTAACCTTTATACCCTCAACGCTTATTTTTGATTCAAGATCAAAAGTACCAAAAATCTTAACTTTTTTGACTGACTTAGAAATTATCTTGTGCTCTTTTAGAGTTTCTAAAGTAACTTTTTCTAATCCATTAATATTCTTAACATTAACCTCTTTAAGATGGTTATTAGTCCTTGATGTGAAACCAAATTTTGGCAATCTCATTTGAAGAGGCATTTGCCCACCCTCAAAACCACGCCTTACACTTCCACCAGTTCTTGATTTTTGGCCCTTATGTCCTCTTCCGGCAGTTTTACCAGTTCCAGAACCCATGCCTCTGCCCACTCTTTTTCTATTCTGAGCAGTACCTTTACTAGAAAGGCTATTTAAAGACATATTATTTGTTTCGTTTTCACTCATTTTTAACTTTCCTGAATCTCGATCATGTCAGATATTTTATTAACAAGACCTCTGTTACTTGGAGTATCTAAAACTGTTACTGTTTGGTTAAGCTTTCTAAAGCCAAGGCCTTTAATACACAACTTATGTTTTTTCATTCTACCAATACCACTTTTAACTAGTTTGATAGTCATTGTTTTATCTTTACTCATGATACTTGCTCAACTTTTTTTCCTCTTCTTGAAGCAACAGTCTCTGGCGATTCCATTGAGCTTAAAGCATTAATAGTTGCTCTAACAACATTAACTGGATTAGTAGATCCGTAACACTTTGCTAATACATTCTGAACACCAGCTAATTCAAGAACAGCTCTCATAGCTCCTCCAGCAATAATACCAGTACCCTCTGATGCCGGCTGCATGTATACATTGGCTGAACCATGCTTTGCCTTAACTGGATACCACAAAGTATTATTATTTAATTCAACATCGACCATGCTTCTTCTAGCATTCTCCATAGCCTTTTGAATTGCTATAGGTACTTCTTTTGCTTTACCTCTGCCAAATCCAACCTTGCCATTTGCATCACCTACAACACATAGTGCTGTGAATCCAAAAATTCTTCCGCCTTTAACAACTTTAGCTACCCTATTAACCTGAACTAGTTTTTCTTCTAGAGCGTCAGCCTGTTGATTATTTGCTTGATTATTGTCTTTCATAATTTAATTAAAACTCCAGTCCAGTTTGACGAGCTGAGTCAGCTAATGCTTTTATTCGGCCATGATATCTGTATCCAGATCTATCAAAAACCACTTTTTTAATTCCGCTTTCCAAAGCTCTTTCAGCAACTCTTTTACCAACAGCTACTGCACTTTCAATATTATTAGATTTTGCTTCTAAGTCTTTCTCAACAGTTGAAGCTGAAGCTATAACTTTAGTTCCAAGACTATCAAACACTTGTGCATAAAAGTGCTTAGATGATCTGTACACACTTAATCTAGGAGAATCTTGATCCTTTATTTTCATTCTTGTTTTCTTTGCTCTTCTGAGTCTTGATATGTTTTTAATACTCATCTTTATGCTCCAGCAGCTTTTTTAGCTTCTTTTCTTCTTACGGTTTCGTCAGAATATCTAACACCCTTGCCTTTATATGGCTCAGGAGGTCTAAAAGCTCTAATTTCAGCAGCTGCTTGACCAAGAGCCTGCTTGTTATAACTTTTTAAAACTACTTCAGTTTGTGAAGGAGTTTCAACTTCAACCTCTTCTGGAAGTTGATATTTTACTGGATGAGAAAAACCTAAAGTTAACTCTAATAATTTTCCTGAAGCTTTCGCCCTGTAACCAACACCCTTCAATTCTAATTTTTTTTCAAACCCTTGAGAAACTCCAATAATCATATTGTTAACTAAAGCCCTTGTGGTTCCAGCTAAGGCAGTAGATTGCTGATTTTCCTCATCGTACTTAACAGTAATTATATTTTCATTGATTTCTAATGAGACAGTCTTAGGTATATCAAAATCCATTTCTCCAATTTTGCCTGTTACTTTTATTGAGCCATCATTCAGTGCTACCGTTACACCTTCAATGACTTCTATTGGATTTTTAGCTACTCTAGACATATTAAAATACCTCACAAAGTATTTCGCCACCAACATTTTTTGCTTTTGCTTGTTTATCAGTCATCAAACCCTGATTGGTAGAAATGATAAAAGCACCCAAACCATTTTTA
>Ga0257106_1000742_pt1 | contig 17828 bp, 12 predicted proteins | sample LP_taG_3_FD_190177 | JGI IMG/M metagenome (GOLD analysis project Ga0257106, IMG submission 190177) | Marine microbial communities from Northeast Subartic Pacific Ocean, Canada - LP_J_2011_P26_10m | ecosystem: Environmental > Aquatic > Marine > Oceanic | place: Canada: Northeast Subartic Pacific...
CAGTTGGAACACGAGACGCACGTGTGCAACGCGGGCAAATCCAAGAAGGATAAGACGGCGTGCGACGCGCTCGCTAAGAACAAGGGATGCGAGTGGAACGCGGATGAGCTGGTGTGCACCACGACGATGGCGCACCGCACCGACATGGCGGCGAAAACGTGCCCGGGTTTCCACTCCGACTACGCCGCCGCTCAGCGAGGCGCCGCCGATAAGCTTCGCGAGAAGCACAAGACACAGAAGAAAAAGGCTGAGGACAAACGCGACGTGCTCACCGCCAAGATCACCGACGTGAAGAAGAAGAAGAAGGCTAAGATCCTCGCGGACCTCGCCATCGCCGGCAAAAAGGCGAAGAAGATCAAGCCCGTCATCGAAGCCGACTCGGCGGACGCGGCTTGTACTCTGGCGCTGGAACGAACCGGCCTCACCACCGACACCGCCGTTTGCGAGGAGGACACCGGGTCCCGCCGCCGGCACCTCCTCGCGTCCTACACCGTCGTGCTCATTCCCGACCCCAGCGTCGACACCGCCGTCGTGGTGGCCAACCTGGAAGGTGCCGGTTACTCGGTCACCGTTCAAGAGGAGGATCCAATCGCGGTTTTGCGAACCGTCGACGGCGTCGCCGCCGCGGACATCGACGCGCTCGAGGTTGAGGCGGACGCGGCCGCCGAGCTGCAGGCGGACGTATCCGATCTGGAGGGAGAGTCCGACAGGGCGGGTGGGATGGTGTCCCCGGCGGTTGCGGTTCACGCGGGTCTACTCGCGGCGGTTACAGTCGCCGTCGGTTCGATGTTCTTATTCTGAGCCGGTTTGTTTGGTACTCTTATCCTTTGTCTGAGACGGCGGCTTAATCTTACGTGACGTCGTCGAGCGCTGAAGTCTCGCGCTCCCCGTTTTGTCTGTTTTAATAATATCAGTCATCGTATTACGTTTCGACGTTTCCATCACTGCTGCGCGCGTGAGTTGGCTGTGAGCGGGTTTAGTCCGATGGCGTTGACCTCATCCTCGGTCCATCCCGGCTTGGCCGCCGCCTCTACCCTGTTCGCCTGGTGCCTCGTGGTGACGTTGGGGACCTGGATCGCGCCCGTGCTCGTGGCACCCGCTCGCGCCTCCGCGAACGCCCGCAACGCGTCGCCGCCCCCCGCCGCCTGCACGATCATCTCCTTGACCCGGTTCGCCGCTTTTTTCTCGCTGCGAATCTGCGCCAAATCGCCAATCAACGCGCCCAAACTCTGCTCCGACATCCCGGGCAAACCCAGCAGCACCGCCCGCACCGATCCCGCCACCGGTAACAAGTGAACGACTATATCCCTGATGACGCCCAGTAACTCAGCCTGGTGCGCGCTGTTGCTCGGTTCGGTGAGACCCGCGAGGCACGCGGGGAAAATCTCGGCACCCGCCGTCTCCCGCAGATTCTGGTCCCCGTCGGGCGCAGCCGCCGCCGCGACGATGCCCCTTAGGAACGCCACGGCGCGTCCAGCCGCCTCGCTGTCCCCCCATGTCAACGCGGCGCTCGCGGACGCGATCCCGGCGCGCGCGCACGTCCCAGATCCCCGGTCGTACCCCGCCACCGCGCCCATCCAGTCCCTCACGTGTTTCCCGCCGCCATCCGCCAGCTTCGAGGACGCCAAGGCACCCCGGGGCGATTCGCTCCCTCCACCTCCGTTGCTATTCATGCTACCCATGCGGAGGTGCCCCGTCAGCCCGCTTCCCCGTGTCTTACGCCCGAACGTACCTTCCGGGACGGCGAGCAGCTCCAGGATGGCGGAGTGGTCCCGGGCGAGGTCGCGAGTCACTCTTTCGCCGATGAGATCCTCAATCACCGCCGAGCCGCCACCCGTGTTGACGCCGCCGACCGCGACGGCTCCCGCGTCGAACACCGCCCCGTCGTCATCGTCCCCGCCTCCCCCGGACGCCTTACCCACCCCCGACGCCTTCACCCGACTCCACGAGGTCACTAACCGTTCGTGCATGTGCGGGAGGAGGTGCGCGGTGAGCGCGGCGTGCCACGTCGGTCGCCTCGACGCGGGGCACCGCCCGAGCACGGGTCTCACCAGCGTGTGCAGCAACACCCGGACGTGCCTGTCGTGCATGTGCGCTAGCTCGTGGTACGCCGCGGCGCCCACCGCGTTGGCGACCGCCTGGTTCGCGTAGAACGCGGCTGGCGCGTGCACGCTGAGCAGCTGAACGAGCGCGTACGCCGAATCCCGCAAACCCCGGAGGAAATTCCTCGCCGCCTCCGCCGTTTCGGACGCCGCCGCGACTCCCCCGCCTTCCAGCGCGAACGTCCTCGCCGGGCCGTGCACCAGGTGCGCGCCCTGCTCCTCCGGTGACATGCACAGCGCGCGGTCCAGCCCCAACGAATTCGCCTCCGCGACGCCGTTGGGGGTCCAAACGTCGTGAATCGCTCTGCACAACGCGCTCGTCATCGAGAGGACCCACTCTAGGTGGTCGGACGCCGGGCACTCCTCGATCGGGGGCGGCGGGTCAACCGGGCGGACCATACCCGCGGGTACGTACGACTGCGGCTTATCACCGAGCGGCTTGTCACCTTGCTTATCCGGGCTTCCCCCGTCCCCGTCGGCGCTTATTTTATTGTTGTTGTTATCGTGGTCCCCCGCCGATCGTCGAAGGCACCGCTCCGCCAACTGCACGTCGTGGAACAGCTCCCAGTGCGCCTCGCTCAAACCCTCTCGTCCGCCCGCGCTCGTCCCTTTCGCGAGCTCGCGTAAGGACGCGAGGTGGAGCACGTCGGGGGAGACCTGCCCGGGCGCGGGGACCCACCGGCGCTGGACAGATTCTAACAGCCACCGGAGAACCTCGCGGACCCGAGCCGGGCCAGACGGGCCAGCGACGGCGAGTAAAGCCTCCGCGAGGGCGCCACGTTCCGCGCCGCTGAGACGGCCGTTGGTGCGGAGTGAGTCCACCTGGTTGGCGAACGCCTCCAGATGCGCGTTGAAAACCTGTGCGGGGTTAATCGAAGAGAGAGACTGAACGTTAGCAAGTCGGGACTTTGCGGGACTTTGCGGGATTTGGCGTAGAATTTTGAGACGTTTGTTTGTTCGCGCCGGGTATGGACCGTCGGGCGGACGACTGACGCCGGAGCTGCCCGGGGTCCAAACGCGGCGCGAGGGTGTTCGCTATCGCGTCGTAGCATAACCCCGACGGGGTGTGAGTGCCCCGTCGACGTTTTAAGTCGACGCCGTTCATGTCAGGGGTGATAAACGGAATCGGGAAAAAATAAAATCTCGTCGGGAGCCGGCCCGCGGGGGGGGCCAGGCTGAGGTCCGGGGCACGCGGGGCGGGCGGGAAAAACGGTAATCGCGTGGGTTCTCACCTCGGGAGCCGCGGCACACACCCCGAGGATGGCGGCGCACACCCTCTGCCTCGCAGCCTGCGACGTCCGCCCCGCCATCATCGCCGCCTTCGCCCTCGCCGGCGGCGACTTGACGTCATCCGTGGGCAAACCCGCGAGGATCGCGAAGAGCCTGTGCAACAACGCGGCGCCGGCATCCGGCCGCACGAGCGCCGTCCTCCCCATGCTCTCCAGCAGCCGCGACATCTGCGACACCGCGACGGGGGATGTGAACTCCACCGCCAGCATCCGCGTCAGCATCCCTTCCAGCGCGGGCGCCGCCGCGTTCGCAAACGCGGGATTGGACGTCAACGGCACCGCGTGCATCGCCGGTTCCACGAAGCTGACGCATCCCTCCAGCGCCGATCCGATGGCGTCGTCGATGGCGCTCCTCCCGTCGGGTCCCATCGCAGCCTTGGATGGGTCGAGTGGCCCGCCCGGCTGGACCCACCCGAGCACCGCGGTGACCGACTCGGCCATGGCGGTCGCGGCGGCGACGGGCTCGAGCGCGGTGCACAGCTTGGCCACCTCCATGAGCCGCGCCCGGAGGCCGATCCAAGCCTCGCGAAGCTCGTCCCGTGTCTCGTACTCCTCCTCCCATTCGTCCCCTTTGCACTCGGGAGCCCCGGTGGTGTGTAGCCCGGACGCGAGCCCGCCCCCGCGCTGCAGCCACGTCCGCGTACACTCCAGCAGAGCGACGACGGCGCCGTCGGGGAGCATCCCCGACTTGTTGGCATCCGTCCCCGACGCTGGTCCTCCCCCGCCCTGCGCCTGGACCCCCCACACGCCGGAACCGAGAGACTTGTCCGGTCGCACGAACGTCCCAGGGAGCTCCGCGCCCATCGCCCTCAGTAACCCCGGCCACGCGGGAATCGCCGCGGCGAGGACGCACAGCCGGGGATACTTGGTCAAGCCGAGGAGCGCTTCCAAAAACGCTCGTCGTAACGATTCGTCGGACACGACGGCTAAGTGGTTCGTCGCGACCGTCGCGATCGTCTCGGTGAGCCGCCTCGCGTACTCAGCCTCCTCGCTGCCGATGTCCACGGGCGGTGACGCGAGCACCTGCTGCGCGGCGATGCCCAAGCCACGGCACATACCCTCGAGGCCCGAGACGACGGCGGCGGCGTCCGCCGCCGCCTCCCTGGCGGCTTCATCGTCCGCTCCGACGCCCGCCGCCGCCAACGCCGCGTGATCCGCCAGGCCCTTCCCCCCCGCGACGCCGGCGGCGCCGCTCGCGATGGCGCTGTTCACGGTGTCGCCCCTGCGTCGGTGCGCGACGTGCCTCAAGACTTCGCACGCCTGGGACCGGTACTCGGGCGAGGAGAGAAAGTGAGCGCACGCGTCTAGCATCCCGGACCGCATCAAGGGCGCGAGAGGGGCCCACTCGCCGTACACGGCAGCCGCGCTGAGGGCGGCGGAGACGGCGGCGGCGTGTGCCTTGGCGAGTGGGGTGTTCCCGGCCTGATTCGCGTTCATCGCCGCCGAGAAGTGAACCTGCGGGAAGAAGGGGGTTGATTTCATTTAGCGAATTGGACGCTCGAAGCGGTTGGAAGTCTCGGTGCCCGGTGCGGAAGGTTTCGGGCCGGGGACGCCTCAGTCATATGCTTGTTATAAGAATTCCACACGAGGATGTTCGGTTGGTTGATCCTTGTGTTTGTTCGTCAGCGGCGTCGAGTCCCGGACCGATTCGCAAAGCGCGGGCGGGTGAGACGAGGAAAACGCGGGGAAAACAAAACAAAGTCTTCACTCACCTCGAGAAGTCGATACATCGCCGGCAGCGCCTGGGGCAGTGTGGACGTCAGCCCGTACAGCAACTCCTTCATCCGTCCCCCGAGTATGTCCGAGTTGTACACCGCCACGTCCTCGGCGACGTACCGCATCACCAGCGCCGAGAGCTCCGCCTGCACGGGGGACTCGGAGCACGCGCCCGCGGCCATCTCTGGCATGATGGACGACCACATCCCGACACCCTCCTGGCGGACAACCTGCGCCATGAGCGTCGCCACCTTGCTCTTGATCATGAAGGGCTCGGGGGGCTCGTCCGCGGGCACGGCGCCGCACTCGGAGAGCTTGTCGTACACCAGCTTGGCGAGTTCCTGCCGCTCGGGTTGCGTGAATTGCGACCATCGCTTGGCGACGACGTGCTGGAGGACGCCGTAGCCGAAGTGGCGCGCCTCGAGGGGCTGGCCGCGCGCGATGAGCTGCATGCAGACGTTGATGGCGTTCCGCGGATCTCCAGTCTTGAGCTGTTGGATCGATCGATACGAGGTGCGGGCATGGGTCAGGGATGAGGAGACACGACGGGGGGATCTCGCGGTTGTTAGGGGAGATCGGGCGCGCAAACCCGCCGCCGCTGGGTTAAAAAGAAAAGTAGGGCATCGACGCGTCGTCTCCGGTCGCGGCCTGCGCATCGCACGTACCTCGATTTGCATCTGTGCCGCCGCGCGCTGGGCCTCCGCGTTAGCTCCCGATTGCGCCCCGGCCAGCACCGACAGGTACTGCTGGACGCTCGCCATCGTCACGTACGCGGACCGATGGGGGGGGGAACGGGTGACTCGGACTCCGATGGGCTCCCGCACACAGCTCCGATGCTAACCGCGCGGGGGTGTCGTACGGTCGACCCGATCGGGTCCTCCGCGCGGTGTCCTGCGACCCTTGTCCTTCGCCGAGAGTGCTCTCACCACCCCAGCTAGCAACAGTAATCGTTCGCCGGCATATAGCGCGGCGCAACGTGAAGGAAACGAAGAGGCTGCACACCCGGCGAGAGCGGCAGCTCGCTCCGAGAGTTTTTTTCGCAACGGCGAGGCGGACAGATTTGAGACCGACCAAATACGCAATTAGAAAGCCAATTTCGGCAGACGCGCGCCCGAAAAAGTACATGTAAACTTTTGGGACTGTAATTTTGCCACCATCAGCACAGTGTGGCAGTGATGAGAGAGCGAGGATCTGTCCACGTGGTGCCTCTGGAAAAGCATTTTCCCGCCCAACGAACGTAAATATTGATGACCAAGCCTCGGCGGCCATAACTCGATACGCGCGCGACGCGTCGTCAGGTCCTCTGGACGAACAACTCACCGTACCTACTTGAATGCCCATCCCTTTCCTTGCGTTCAACCTCGTGGCCTCCCTCAGGGCCGCGCCGGCGTCCACGTCACGCCCCGTCCACCAGGTGCGTGTTCAACAGAAAAGCACGCGGCGGCCGCGGTCCAATTCCCGCGGTGCCAACGGTGTCTGTTTCGACGCCGCGACGCGTCGCACGGATCACGCGTGGGCGTATCGCGGCTCGACATGGCTCGATCGGACCTCTCCACGGGTCACGCGGGGCCTCCCGCCGGTTTCCCGACGCGTTCACCATCGCCCCTCGGCGTTGACCCGCGCGCGACCGTTCGTCACACTTGGCAGATCTCCGGCCGAGAGGGGGACGGATTTGAAATATCGGGGCGACGACGGGCGCCCGTTCGGGCGACGACGTCGTCGTCTCGCGTCCCACGGACCGTCTTCGATCGACCCCGGCGCGACACATTCCGCGCGAACCGAGCTGACCTCCCGTTCCCGTCCCATTCCCCCCCCATCAACCGCAGGGCCGCGCCGGGACGATGACCGTGCGCGCATTCAGGCTCGACGAGCTCGGCGGATCCAGGAGCAGGCGCGCGGCGACGTCCCCTAAGCGCGTCGCCAAGCTCAACCGCGACCTCATCGAATCCCCCAGCCGCCGCGTCGGACGCATCTCCAAGGACAAGCGCCAGGGCGCCGGCGTCGGCGACCGCATCATCGAGACGAGCGCCATGCGGGACGCCAAGTCCCCGCTCCTCGGCATCCTCGACGACCTAGGCGATCGAGTCTCGCGACAACCCGCGCCAAACAAAACCAGGCCAACCGCAAACGCAAACAAACCGATGAACGGCGCTTCATCGAGCGCCAGCCCCGTCGCCGCGAACAACATCAAGCCCAAGAAGGCGCCCCCCGTCGACAAGGACACCGTGCTCAAGGATGGCGACATCCTCGAGGCCATCGGGACCAGGGGCCGAGCGCCGTCGTGTACCCTGCCTGCGAAAAACTCGGAAAAATTGACCCTAGACCTCCTAGCCGTCCCGGATGGACGCGCCAACGGCGCGAGGAAGACGCCGCCGATGAGGTCCCCGGGCCGGGGTAAGCAGGCCAGGGACGCGCTCGACCTGCTCAGCGGGCCGGGCAGGCGCACCGGGCGCAACTAATAGGCCGCAATAATAGGCCGCCGCCAAGCGGCGGGTGCGGGTGCGAGTCAGACTGATATACTCTGTCACTCGCGCCTCCCCGCCGGCGTTGTATGCGTAGGGATCGGGGTCGGAGCGGCTCACAAATAAGGCGGCGCGTCGTCGTCGCCACCTCCTCGAGCCGCCCGGTTCCCGTCCCATCCCCGCCGCGTGCTGTTGTACCACGCGCACTGTTTCCTGTACGAGTAAAGACGAACGCTCACCCTCGGGTTTGGTTTTTGGTTTTGGGTTTAGTTTTATTATAGTGTTCAAGTCGCCCCGCCCAGTTAGAGGCGAGCGAGGCGCGCGGGTGGAACGGTCCAACCTCTGTAGGATGTTGGAATGAAATAACAACAACGTCATCCCGCTATTAAGTGACATCGTCTCGTCGTATGTATGGGGACCGAGGCGCGAACGCTAATGAGTACCGCCGAGCGCCGACTCGAGAGCGCTCTCCTCCGCCAAACTCAGACCCACCCGCTCTATGTGCCCCCGCATCGCCGGATCCGGGTCCTTCCGCATCGCCGCGAACAGGTCCTCGATCCGTACCGTGGGTTCCCGTCGCACGTCAGCGCCCAGCATCTTCGCCTCCAGCGTCTCGAGGTTGTAATCCCCTTCTTCGTCTTCGTCGTCGTCCGACACTTTTTCGCGAAACTCGTCCTCCCCGTTCAAAATCTCAACCCCGCCGGACTTCACCCTCGCGTCCCTCGCCGCGACCGCCTCGCGCGCGACCCGCTGCACGTACGCGCACACCGCCCGCGACATCGCGGTGACGCACTCGGGCGCCACTTTTCTCAACCCGGCGTCGTGCGCGGTGAGTCGCATGCGCACCTTGAGCGACTTTTCGTCAACCGCGATTTTGTCCCCAGACGCGTTCTTAGCGGGGACGCCCATCGGGTGCCCCAAGGACGTGTTCTGTGCCGTCACGGAGGTTTTGGATCCCGGGACGCCGATGAGGGGCCGGCCGCGGGGTGCGGCGACGCCCATGAGGGGCACGGGGGGCGGGATCGACCGCCGATCGCCGCGGTCAGTCGGGAGCGGCCCGCCCCCGGTCTGGTCGCTCGCCCCGCTGGCGCCGCTGTCCACGCCGTCGACGACGTCCAAGTAGTCCCGTCTGAACCCACTGTTCGCCAGCTCGCCCAAGTCCCAGAAAACGGCATCGTTCAAGTCCGTCGGCAGCTGTGGAAGGGGCGTCACGTCGAACGCACCCGGCCCGTGCCCGACGACGTCTCCGAGCGAGAGCGCCGCCGGGGACACGAAAACCGCCCTCGACGTCCGTAACGATTCCAAGGCGTGCGCGTCGATCTCTTCTTGCTGCCGCGTGAGGTCTTCTTGCTGCCGCATGAGCTCCTGCCGTTGAAGCTTGAGCGTGGTGAGCTGCTGCTGCTGGACCATCGTCTGCTGATGCTGCCTTTCACGTTCCAACCTGTCCTGTTGAGCGGCCCTCGCTTGCTCCGCCCGCGCCTCGTGCGCTTGCTGATTCTGTTGGTGCTGGATGTACTGCTGGCGCTGCTGCTGCTGCGCCAGGAACTGGTTTTGCATCTGCATTTGGTGCTGCAACGTGAGACCCTGCACGGGATATTGCGTTCCCGAGGGACCCGCGGGCGCCGCCGCGGTTTTTTGTTTCTTGGCGCCACCCTCCTTCGCCGCCGCGCCCTTCCTCTTCTGCGGCTGTGTGTGCTGATTTTGCTGCTGCTGACTTTGCTGCTGCTGACTTTGCTGCTGCTGACTTTGCTGCTGCTGACTTTGCTGCTGCTGCTGATTTTGCTGCTGCTGCTGCTGCTGCTGCATCATCTGTTGCTGCTGCTGCTGTTGCTGCTGCTGCTGTTGCCTCTGGAGCATCATGCGGTGTCTCATCATGGCCTGCACTTGTTCGGCGCTCATTCCCGGCGGCGGACCCGACCCTTGCGGCATCGACCCACCCGCACCCCGTTGCTGCATCATCTGTTGCTCGTACTGTTGCCGTTGGATCATCTGCTGTTGGTATTGGTGCCTCTGCTGCGGGGTCATGTTCTGCATCATCATCTGGTGCGACATCGGCTGACCTCCTCCCTGGACCGATCCTCCTCCCATCCCCTGCGCCTGGGACGCCGGGCCAGGACCTGCGGGACCCGCGCCGTTTCCCCCGGACGCCACCCGCGCCATGGGAACCCCTTGCGGCGGCTGCTGCGTCGGCTGTTTCTTCCTGGTCGTGCTGTAGATTCCGCGGAGGAAGAGGTGGTGCAAGGGCAAGTTTTGCGCGCCGAGCAGCCGCGGGACCTTCTCGGCCAGCTCATCCTTCGACGCCTGCTTGTGTAGGAACGCGGAGACGAGGTTCCAGTACTCCTCCTGGTTCGGACCCGCGAGCTGCGTTTGGATCGAGGGAGGCGACGGATATAGGTCAGCTGCTGCCGCATCATCAGGGCGGGGCGCCCTAGCGCTAGGAAAGAAATAACCGGGAAAACAACGAGATCGATGGGCGGGGGCGACGCGGTCATCGGTGACGCGCGATGGGTTCGCGGCGCGCACCTGGAGCAGCCGCCGCTTAATTTCGACCAGGTCCTTCCGCCCCATGGTCATAACGCCTCCTTGCGGCGAGGGGTCGCCGCCCCCCGCGCCTCCGGACGCACCCTCCATGTCGCGCCCGAGTCTGATGAAGTCCGGGACGAGAGCCCCCGTCAGTGCTGACCGGATTGGCCCGACCGCGACTGGACATTTGGCATCGGCGGCACAAACGGTGGCGCGCGGCGACGGCGCTCGCGATGGGCGAGCGCGATACTCCGCCTCCCGCGATGACCGACGATCACGCATCGTCGGATCCCACGGGAAAACGCGCGTGGAGGGAGGTCATGGGCGCCGAGCGGGGGGACGCCGAGGCACATGGGACCACGTCCGTGGCCGCGAGGTTCTCGGATGGGCAAGATGTCGGCCGCCGTGCGCGCGTCTCCGCGGGGTCCGTCGCGCCGTGCCCCGTGGCGTTCTCCGAGCGCCACTCGCGGACGTTCACCACGCTCAAGGCGATGGATCGGATCAGGCGTCATCGCGCGTCCAACGCGGCGAAGTCGTCGCCGCCCGGGCCCGACGGCGACGGCACCCTGCGACTGCTCCTGGTCGGCGCGGACAGGCGCGAGGGAACCTGCCCGCGCGACACCGCCGCGGTCTTCGACGGGCTCCTCGCAGACGCCGGCCGGAGCAATGACGACGAGGACGATACCGATACCTCAACCTCATCGTCCTCCCTGTTCCAACGCGCGATGGAAGGGGTCAAGCGGGTGGACGTCATGCTCGTGGGGCCGAACGTGCGTTTAGACCCGGGCGTCACGCGAGATGTCTTCCACGCCGTGGACGTGAACGGCTGTGACGCGGTGACGGACGATGCGACCGAGGACTCGACCGCGGACTCGAGTTCCATCGAGCTTCGAGTCGCGTATCGCGTGGGTCTGTACCACGACCTACGGGAAGAAGACCGCACGCGCGGGCGCGAAGAGACGGAGACGGCGGTGACGGACGAGAAGCGCGACTCTCGTTGCCAAAATAACCAAAATAACCAAAATAACCAAAAGTCCACCGCGGTGTCCGACTTTGTTCCGGACCTCGCGCTCGCGTTCAACGCGGGGGTCTGGGGGTACGAACCGCGTGAGTGGGAACCGACGATGAGGGAGATACTCTTCACCGATACGTGCCCGCTGTTGGTGACTGGGTACACCCTGGCGGAGGCTGAGAACGACGAGGACGCGCTCGGGGATATGTTCCCGGCGGGCGACTGCGACTGCCGAAATAAGAGTAATCAAAACGAGGAGGTGGAGTGGCTGTGGGAGTCCGAAATCAACCCGTTCAGATCGCTGCACGAGCGCGAGCTCGGCTTTAGCCGCGGGGACTACTTATTAGAGGGCGAAGGGAACGGGGCGCACGCGATGGGGGAGAACTGCGCCTGGCAGTGCCTCGCCGCCAAAACTTAGCGACTTTAGCTTGATATAGACAGGACCTGGACCTTACAAAGGTATTCACAGCTACGCTCGTTGGCGTAAAGGTATGTAGTATCACGATCATTCCGCCGCGGGCTCGGGCGCGGCGTCGCCGGCGCCCTCGTCTCCCTCGTCTCCCTCGTCGCCGAGAACCGGGGGCTCAACCTCGGGGGGAAAACCCGCGGCTTGCTCCTCCTGCAGCGCCCTCACCGCCATCTCGAGCTCCTTGATCTCCTCGAGGTACTTCTTCTTACCTCTCAGCACGTTGAGCTGCTCGAGCATCTCCTTGGGGACCGGGAGATCCTCGGACGCGACCTCGTCCGCCTCCGTCGCGGGCTCGACGCCGTCATCCGCGGGGGCGGCTGGGGCATCCCCGGTCGCTCCATCCGCCGCCCCATCCGCCGGGCCCTCTCCGTTCGCGGCAGCCTCCTCCGCGAGGACCCTGTCCGCGATCGCCTGCGCGTCTTCCTCGTCCGTCGTCTTCCCTTCCAGCCGGTTCATGTAGCCGGTCAGGTTGGCGAGGTTGGCGGTGAGCGACGTCATGTTATCCCACTCCGCCTTGGGCTTCATCCCCTCCATCATGGCGACGGCGTCTTGGAGCTGATCGTCGGAGGGGTTGGAGAGCATCAACTTCATGAGCTTATCCTGCATGCCGGACGGTCCGTTCTCGGCGTTGACGTCGTCGTTACCGGAGCCCTTCGAGGCGCCCGGACGGCCCTCCATCTGCTCCACGGTGTCCTGCTCGATGTGATCCACGAGTTTCAGCACGACGGAATCCAGCGCGTCGCCGCTCTTCTTGACCATCTCGAGCGACGCCGCGATGAGGTTGGCGAGCTGCGAGACACGCGAGGTCCTCGCCTCGCGGACAGCCTCGGCGGCTACCTTGCTCGCGAGGACCTCGCGCTTGTGCTGCGCGATGGCCGCCTCCGCCATCTGCTTGTCCAGCTCCCCGAGCTTGTCTTCGTAATCCTTGCGGAGGGAATCCTTGTGGCCGTGCATGGCGGCGACTTTGGCCGCGAGGTCGCCGTTGCGGCCGACGTCGAAGCCCTTGAGCTCGCCGTCGGCGGGGTCATCGTCGCCGGGGGGCTCGCCGGGCTGAGCGGCGGCGGCGGCGGCGGCGGCGTCGTCATCCGCGGCGGTGGCGGCGACTGCGGGTGGGTCATCCGGGGATTCCTGTCGATCCCCGACGTTGGCTCCGATCTCGTTGGAGACCTTCATGGACGCCATCTTGGCCTGGACCTTGCCGGGCGGGATGGCCACCATCATGGAGTCGGACACCTGGAGGCCGGGGGCGGCCTTCGGGGCGGGCGGGGGCGGCGGCGGGGGATTGAGGAGCGCCCTCTGCTTCGCCTCCCTCTCGGCGAGCTCGAGCTCGCGCTCCTTGATCTTGAGCGCGCGCTCAGCCTGCTGGTTGGCGATGCGCTCCCTGCGCTCCGCGAGGTCGAGCTCGAGCATCGCGAGCTTGAGCTGCTCCTTCTTCATCTCCAGCTCCCGCGCAGCCTGGCTCGCGAATCCCCCCAGCGCGTCGGGATTCATCTCCGAGACATTGTTCCGCGCCGGCGGTGGGGGCGAGGGCGGGGGCATGAGCACCGCGCTGTCGATGCCGCCGCCGGGCAGGACCTCGGCCCCGGACATGGCGTCTTGTGCGAGACTCTGAGTTCAAGCGACGCGGTGTTTGGGGACGCCGTACGGGGGTGTGACCTCGTACGCGCCTTCACGATTGGGCGACGAACCGCGTCGGGGATGAAAAACGCTTTCGTGACACGCTTCCTAAATCGGGGGTACGAGCGTTGACTTGACTAATGTGTGACCATTTAGTGAGAAGTATTTATTTTGTCCGAATTAGCGAAATATCAAAGGCAAATGGAATTACGGAACAAGTTTTTCTACGTTTAAACAGACAGAGAGCGCGAAATCACGCGGCGCAGTATCGCGGCGCTCCGGTGATTGCGTTCATCGCCTCCGCGTGCTCCACGATCAGCTTGAACGTCGAGTCGTTCGACCGCACGCCGTACTTCCCCGGCCCAACCCCGCGATCGTACCAGTGCCAGAACAGCGTCCCGGAGAGCCTTCCGTTCTTCGCCTGTGACAACGCGACTGTACACAAAACACGACGTCAGCATAATTGCCCATACGGAAATAACTCTTAGAAACTCACCTTCGTACGCGGAGCGAAAGTAAGAGTCCCGAACGGGCGCGTTTCTTCCCCCGTCGTCGTTTGGGTACGCCAGGTCAGTGTCGTTTGGATCCAGGATGCTCATGCCAAACTCCTCGAGCAGAAACGGCTTGTTGATACCCAAGTTGTTCGCGGCGGCTTCCACCCGTCCCTCGATGAACGCTCGTTGGTTATCGACGCCGTCGTAATTCCTATTAAGAAAACGGGATTAATATATCACGTCAGTACAATTGCCCATACAGTGCAAAGATTGAAATGAACTCACCAGTTGTCGGGCCACACGTGTATGCCCACGTAGTCGATACACCGCGTCGCCGCGTTGCGCTCGAAGTCCTGGCCCTCGTTCGCGGCCCATCGCGACCCGCCCCGCCCCGGGTTCGTGCGGAACTTGCGCCGGCCGGATGACTCGTGGTAGAAACCCTCGTAGCCGATGCCGACGAGGTGATTCGCGTCGAGAGACTTGAACCTCGCGCACACGCGCTCGATCCATGCTTGCATGACGTCCGCGTCGCAGCCCTGGCACCGCGCTTCGTTCGCGAGGTTCCACGCGAATATCGTCGCGTCGTCTTTGTACGTGACGCCGTTGAAGGTGTTGACGCGGTTCGCGAGCGTCTCGAACGTCTTCTCAAAAATCTTTATCGCGGCTTCGTCGGTGAAAAAGTCCTGTAATGAACAAAACACGCCGTCAGTCCAATTGCCCGTACGACCATACAAAGATTGAAATAAACTCACTTGGTGCCGACTCGCGGACTCCGACCACTCCACGTACTGCATCACCCCTCCGACGGGGTACCAGTTATCGGCGAGCGCCCATATGATCTTCAAGCCGCGTTTGCGTGCCTGGTCAAGCACGAAATCCATGCCCAGTAGCACCTCTTCGTTCCAGACCCCCGGAGAGGTTTGCGTGGCGTACCCAGGGGTGATCTGTGACCAAAACACGACGTCATACCAATTGCCCATACGAGAATTAAAACAAACTTGAAATAGAAATAAAAACTCACCGTGTGCGCCCACATGCGGACTACTTTGAGCCCTGCGTCCACCGCCTCGTTCATGATGCGCACGATGTGTTCCCTGCCGGGTAATGGGAGGTGGCGGAACGGTGGCGGCGCGCCGCTGGCGGCTTCCAGGACCTCCCACTGGTTCCAGCCGGCGAAGACAAACTTTTTCCCACCGAGCGTGAACTGGTCGCCGGCGGTGCGGACGAAGTCGTCGCGGCCGTTGCACGTCGTCGCGGTCGCCTGGTCGCCCACGGGCTTACCGAGGTCGAGCGCGTTGTGCGCGCCGCCGTCGTCGATCGTGCGGAACGAGTCCGCGTCGTGGTCGAGGAGGGCGCGGCCCGCGTTGTCCTCGATATCGTCCCGACCCAGGGGCGCGCCCGTCGACTGGTCCGCGAGCGCGGTGCCGCACGCGAGCGACGCGATGAGCGCCGCCAGCGCGAGCGAGAACGTCCTCCGTGCGTGGCTCGACGACATGACGTCGAGTGCGTGCGCGTGCGTGCGTATTGTGCGAGGGGAAGACCGAGGGGGCGTCACGACGTGTCCACAGTAGTTGGCTTCTCCGAGGAGGTCCAAGGAACCAACCCTCGGAACTTTTGATGAAATCGGACGTTTTCATCGATCAGCTATGTCTATCCTGTACGAGTCCCCGCGTCCTTCCTCGGTCCACGCCTCGTTCCACCCCCGCGTCCCCTGCTCCGCCTCCTCCTTCACACCCGCGGCGACCGTGCCCAAGGGCTGGAAACCTCCATCCTCGCCGTACACGTACATCGATTCGCCGTCGGTGTTGAAAGCCAGACGAAGCTCCTCGGCTCTTTGCGCCGCGAAAGAGGAACCTCCCTCGTCACCCGGCGACCCGAGCTGACCGGGCATCGTTCCCCTTGCCACGTCACCACCACCACCACCCACCCCGTCGTCATTACCATCACCCGCGAACTGCGTGGAGTAGACGTCGAGTCCGTACTCCAGCCCTAAGACACCCCCGCGGCCGCGCCGTTCCTCCCACATCAGCCGCCGCGCCTTAGCCTTGGCCTTAGCGCCGCCGTCGGCTCGGTCGCGCCGCGGCGTCTCGCCCTCGCCCGAGACGTACCCGGTGTCTATGAGCAGCTGCGTGACCATCTCGCCAACCCGCGGGTCCACGGAATCGATCACCTCCGCGCGTGGTTTCGGGTCCATGGCGTGTACGATCCTGGCGCACGGTTCGATGGCGAGCTGTGAACAAAACACGACGTCAGTCTAATTGCACGTACGAGAATTAAAATAAACTTACCATGTTGAGCGCGAGTACCCTGGCTCGGAGCGTGAGGTACGTCAGTTCGCCCACCGCTTCGTGTTCCGGCATGTCGACGAGTGCGTTCACGCGCATCTCCGCGGTCCGTTGCAGGTCGTGGGCTTTACCTTGCACGCGCAAGCTCGGCGGGCCGCGGTCTTTACGGAGCGCGCCGTCGCGTGTGGTCAAGGTTGACGCGGATCGATCGTCGATTGTTTCCGCGGCGGTTTCGTCGTGTTCACCGATTCGAGTGGCGCCGCCTTTCCTCGCGCGTTCCGCCAACGCCCTTCGCGTGGACATCGTCGCGATCTCTTGTAAGAGCACCGGGTCCCGGTCCTCGCGCGGACGGACCCGCGCGTGCCTGTGCTCCTCGTCCTCGTCCCAGAACCACGTCACCTTTTGCCCCGCGCGCCAAACCTGCGCCGCCTCGTGCGCCTTCATCTCGTCCAGCCGGAGGTTAGGCACCCGCTCCACGCACCGCGCGCACGCCTTGGCGTACGGTTTGAGCTTCTTGTAGATCTCCATGGCGGGCTTGAATGTATCGGGAAACTCGTCCAGAAACTTCTGGAAGTCCCGGGGGGTAATAACCCGCGGGTACTCCACCCGCAGCGAAGCGACGGCGTCGCGCATCTTTTTACGAATCGCCGCCATCCGACGCCGCCGCTCTTTAGTCTCCTTACTCTCCTTCAACACGCGCGGGTCACGGACCTCCGCCTCCCTCGCGGCGTCCTCCGCCCACTGCTGCACCTCCTCCGCGCCGTCGCTGCGGTTAAACCTACCGAGCTTATCCCAGTTTTGCGTCCGGCCCAGATACATCTTGGCGCGGTAATCGCGAACCACGCGCCTGTGATCGTTCAGCGCCGCCTCAATCTCTACGTCCATGTACCTGTCCTTGTAATCCGTCTTGGCCTTGACCTCGGACGCTTTGTCGTTCACGCGGCACTCCCTGTACCGCACGTAACGCCACACCGTCGCGAGTAACTCCTCGCGCGGGAGCGCGCCCGCGTCGTCGAGGTCGAGTAACTTGAAGCAAAAGTTGCCAAAATCCGTCGCGCCGCAGTTCTTGTCCTTGACGCTGAGCGTCCCGACGCCGACGACGAACTCCTGAAACTCCATCGTCCCGTTACCGTCCGCGTCCAACAGCGCGATGAACCGCTGCGCCCACTCGCTCCGAACATCAATCTGGAATATGTGAATAAACTCCGTGATGCTGACACTAGTTTCCGACACGGGCGCGCCGAACGTCGCGGTGAATAAAAATTTCTTGATCGCTCGATACGCGTTGCCCACAGCCGCGCCCACGTCCTCCCAGCTCCAGTCCAGCTTGACACGTCGCCACCACGGTTTCTTCTTTTTCTTCTTGACCCGGCCCCACTCGTCGAGTTCTTCTTCCTCTTCTTCTTCTTCCTCTATGTCCACCTCTTCGAACATGGATTTGATGTGTCGCAGATTCGCCGATCGTTTAATCTCGTCGTCCAGCGTCGGTACCCGCTCCGCGCGTTTCGCCTCTTCTTTCAGCTGCCAGCGCCGTAGGTAGTAGAACAGCACGGCGCATACGATGAAGACGATCGTGAAGATGGTCAGCGGGTCGTTCGGGTCGATGATTCCGAGGAGGAGCGGGTCGGGTCCCGGCGGCCCCGGGTCGGTGTGATTGCACGGGACCAGGATCTGCCACTGGCGCAGCGCGGGCGCGGGTGGGTAGGTGAGGTTGAGGGTGAGATCCGGCGGAAGCGGCGGGGGCGGCGGTGGGCTCGGTGCGGTGAGCGGCGGCGGCGGCGGGGAGGGCGCCTTGGGAGGGGGCGACGGCTTCGGGGTTGGCCAGCCCCCGGGCGGGGCCGGGGGTGGGGGCTCGGTCC
>Ga0257106_1000743_pt1 | contig 17813 bp, 13 predicted proteins | sample LP_taG_3_FD_190177 | JGI IMG/M metagenome (GOLD analysis project Ga0257106, IMG submission 190177) | Marine microbial communities from Northeast Subartic Pacific Ocean, Canada - LP_J_2011_P26_10m | ecosystem: Environmental > Aquatic > Marine > Oceanic | place: Canada: Northeast Subartic Pacific...
CAAAACGGCGAATTGTTCAGCGGTAGCAATACGAGCGATGCTTCGTTCAACGTCATCCAAGAGTTTATGGATGGTTCTGGAATCACCTTTTTGAGCGATGTCTCTTTTAACACACGATTAATCGCTTCCGATGCGTCTTTTAATAATATTGGAGCCATAGATGGAAGTCTTATTATAGTAGGAGACCTATCGGTGAACGGACAAATATTCACCTCGGGGGGTCTGGTTGGCGCTGGTGGTGGAAGCGGAACAGACGGTTCTTTTAACGTGATTGAGGAATTTACACCTGGGGAGGGTATAACTTTTTTGAGCGATGTATCATTTAATAATTCTGTTGATATAAGTGGCACACTTGCGATTACAGGTGGTTTAACCGTAAATGGAGTATCTATTTCATCTAATGGTGGTGGCGGTGGCGGTGGCGGTAGCGGAACAGACGGTTCTTTTAACGTGATTGAGGAATTTACACCTGGGGAGGGTATAACTTTTTTGAGCGATGTATCATTTAACAGAATTGGAGGGACAGATGGTAGTTTGGTTATAATGGGAGATTTATCTGTAAACGGACGATTATTTTCAAACACTGATTCTATAGATACATCACGGATTACAATAATTGATAATAGTTATGCCACTTCAGTAACCAATATGAATATTACAACTCCGGTCCCATGGACGAGAGAAAAAACTGTTGAATTCAAAAAAGGTTCAGTATTATTACACACTATTAAAACAAGCGGTTTTATATCAAGTGCCACTGACTTTAATTGGCCATTAGGAGGCCATACGTGGTTTTTACGAAGAGGTGAAAATATTAATTCTTTAACATGGAATGGTATTTCTGATACATCATATGTATTGCGGCAAACTTTTAATACTATTTTGGATCACGAAGACAAAGATTATTCATTTACTGAGGAGATAGATGCAGATGTAACTTATAATAATTGGCAGGTAGACTTTAGTGGGAGTGGAGCAGCAAACAATATAGACGATAAAGTAAATTGGGATATTGTAATAATTGGTTCCTCTTTGATCCATGCTATCGGTCCCCCCGGCCCGATAGGCTCGACCGGAACGACCGGAACGACCGGTCCGACCGGTCCGACCGGTCCGGCCGGCCCCACTGGACCATCCGGCCCCACTGGCCCAGCCGGTGGTCCCGTCGGTCCGACCGGTCCGACCGGTCCGACCGGTCCGACCGGTCCGACCGGTGCGACCGGTCCGACCGGTCCGGCCGGAACGACAGGGACGACCGGGACTACCGGGACGACCGGTCCGACCGGTCCGGCCGGTCCGACCGGGACGACAGGGACGACCGGTCCGACCGGTCCGACCGGTCCGACCGGTCCGGCCGGTCCGGCCGGTGCTGTTAGCGGGACGGATGTGTCGTTCAACGTGTTTGAGGAATTTACAGATGGTTCTGGTATAACTTTTTTAAACGACGTTTCTATTAACACACGATTAACTGTTCCAGATGCGTCATTCAATAGAATTGCACCGATTGATGGTAGCTTGGTTATAATGGGCGACATCTCGATAAATGGGCAAATTTTTTCATCAGGTGGGTTAGTTGGTGGAGGAGGTGGTGGTGGGGGCAGTACTGTTTCTGCAACGAGTACGAGTTCAACAACTTATACAAATAGTAAGTATACGGTTCATAAATTCAATGGTAATGGCACGTTAAATGTCGTAACTTCCGGATTAATCGAATATATAATAGTAGGAGGTGGAGGAGGTGGAGGGAAAAGACACGCTGGAGCTGGAGGTGGAGGAGGTGTTGTACGGGGGGAAATGGAGGTAGCTGCTGGCGATTCATACTCTGTAGTCATAGGGGCAGGTGGGTCGGGGGGGGGGGGCGGACAGGAGGGGAGTCCTGGTAGTCCAACAACATTTGGGAATATAACAGCGTATCCAGGTGGTGGTGGGCGATCAAACTTCTCAAACGCCACACCCCAATTTATTGAACCGGAACAAGGAACATCGTATACAACGGATTATTATTATAATCGTCTTGCAACCACGGGTGGTACGAACGTTGCGGCAGGTGGCTGGGTTTACCCACATAAAAATGGGTCACAGGGGTTCCGAGGCGGCCAAGGTAATCCATCTCCCAACAGCAACGCAGCGCATGTTGGTGGGGGGGGTGGTGGGGCTGGTGGGCCTGGTGCCGACGCAGTACAAGGTACTAATACAAATCAAGGAGGTGCTGACGGTGGTATTGGGCGGCTTGTACTCGGATTAGGGGCGAACGATGAAAATGAATATTTTGGTGGAGGAGGGGGTGGGGATTTGTGCTCCGACAATACAGGACAACCCGGAACGGGTGGGTTGGGCGGAGGGGGTGATGGAGGTAAAGGGGTGGCAACTGCCCAGAGTGGAACAGCTAATACGGGTGGAGGTGGAGGTGGGGCTGGGTTCACAGGTAGTTCAAATGGTGTCTCCGGTGATGGTGGGTCAGGAACGGTAATAATAAGATATTTAGTATAAATATAGATGTTTTATTTTGCTGAATTGAACACAGAAAATAAAGTTTTGCGTGTGGTGGTAGGTAATGATAAAAAATGGTGTGAAGAACATTTAGGTGGTGTCTGGGTACAAACGCAAAAAACCGAAGGTAAAAATTACGCATCGAATGGTTATACGTACCACCCAGATAAAGATAACTTTTCTAGTCCTCAACCACATCCTTCATGGATATTGGATGAAAAATGCGTTTGGCAGTGTCCGGTTCCGTATCCCGAGGATGGTAAAATGTATATTTGGAACGACGAATCACAATCATGGGATGAATCGAACAACATTTGACGGTGCGACTTCGAATACCATGTTCGACACGACCAACTGGATAAAACTTAAAATTACGATAATAATAACGACCGCCCTAAATCATATCAATGGGACGAGGAAACTAAATCATGGATATTGGATTAGTGTATTATGATTACAAATCTGTTAATAATATATTATAATAGTAATATAGTATATTATTATGTCCTTACCTGTGTTTTTGGATTTTTCTAGTACTAATAGTGTAGATACATGGAAAGCTTATGCGATTGAACATCCCAATATAGACTATGTTTGGAATGGCAATTATGGCTCTGTTCCAGATATTGTTCAATGGTCCAATGCCGGCGACGACTCAGGACTGTGGGTGCCACATACCACAAGTGGGAGTGTCTATATCACACTTACAATTAATACTATGGGTCATGAATACATAAAGATAGTTTTTCAAAATGGCAGCAACGCGGGGGGCACTGCCTTGGACGGCGACCCTATCGCTATTGATATGTTTTTTTATCATGTGGATGCCTCGACATGGGGGGGCGTAAGAGGATCGGCGGCGAGGAAGGAGTATGTGTCTTACGAACAAGTAATCATTCCAAACAGTCAATATAATTTAAAATTCAGAATTAAAGAAAGTGTATCAAGAATTTTATCGAAGAATTTGACAATAACATTGTCACAGGAACCAGAATATTATACGGGTCGTTCGACCAATATTCCTACAATGAAAGTCGTTTCTGGTAGCGAAGCAAAACGAAATCCAAACCAGTCTTTTGGCGATATAAGATATAATACAGATAATAATTATATAGAAATACACCATGCGGATAACAACAATTCGTCAGCTTGGAGAGAGTTAATTACAAATAACAAATCACAAATAGATATTTCGGGAAAATTAATGGTATCTGGCGATTTAAGTGTAAACGGAAATATAATTGCGCAGGATGCTTCATTTAACAAAATAGGCGAATATAATACGGACAATGGTATAACTTTTTTAAATGACGTGTCATTTAATGGAAATGTTGTTTCTAATGACGGAGACTTAGGTTTTGCAGGTAAATGGCATATCACTGCTATTGATCAGTCGGCATATATATTTACTGGCAATGGTTTAGATGGCGATGTTGATAATCCTACGATATATTTAATGCGCGGAAGTAAATACAAATTTATTAACACTACTGGCAGTCATCCATTTGGGATAAGTAGTCAACTTGATAATCCAGGGGGTGCTATTTACAATAAAGGTTTTATCGGAGGAACTACCGCTACATTTAATGTGCCACAAGATGCTCCAGACGAATTATACTATTACTGTACCACCCCCCACGATTCAATGAAGGGAACACTAAAAATTATTGGAGAAGGTGGTGGTGGTGGTATAGAAAGTGGGACTGATGTTTCATTGGGACATATTGATGCGACTTCAATAAACGTAACTGGAAATTTTGCAGCAGAAAATATTACGACGGAAGGAGATATTAATGTAGGTTCGAGTGGGATCCCCGGAGAAATTACCGCAACTGGAGATATAACGGCATTTTACAATAGTTCCGATAAAAGACTAAAGACAAATGTAACCGGTATTCTTGATTATGAACACATAATTAAAAATATAAATGGTGTTAGATTTAATTGGAATGAAAATGCGGTATCAATTAACCCTAATGTAGATTTGAGTAAAGTTGAACTTGGCGTGATCGCGCAAGAAATAGAACAGTATATGCCAGAAGTTATTAAGGACGGGATTGATAACTATAAAGCCGTTAGGTATGAAAAAATAATACCCATATTAATTGAATGTATTAAAGATTTATATAAAAAAATAGAAATATTACAAAATAAAATAGACAATAAAATTGAAAATTAAATTTACATTAAAAGTGTTAATTTTTATTAATTATATAATATATATACCAAATAATATAGAATAGAAGAGGAGTGTTAATATATATGTATGGTTCTCCGTGAAACCATTATGGATTTAAAATATTACAGATTTGAAACGAAAAAACCCGAATTAAGTTAAAATGAAAAAAAAAACGACTTACATATTTTCTAAATTCATTAATATACTATCACAATATTCATATAAATTTAGTCGTGTTATATTTATAAAAAAACTATTCATAATATTTGATAACAATAATGATTGAAATTCCTGAATTATCGTCGAATCATTATTATTTGTGATATCGTGATCCAGATTAATTGTGATATCGTGATCCAGATTAATTGTGTAAAATGTATACAATATTGATTTACATATATCAATATCTGTAATATTTTTGAATGTTTTTAAGGAACCATTATTGTGTAATAATAATTTTATTTTATTTAATATATTATTTAATTCATTTAGTTTTTTACTATCAACGCTCAATCCTAAGGAGTCTGATAATTTTGAATCAACAGTTGTATTACTCATTTCTCCTATGTATGTATCTTTAATATTAATTAATAGTTTTAATATTTCATCTGAATGCGCCATATAATATAATATTATATATATTATAATATTAATGGGGCTGTTTACATTCAATAATAATGATAGTTTTACATTTACCAATGCTAATAAAACTGGGAGGTTGGGTCCGTCACTTAATGATTGTCAAACAGTGTATTCTGGTGCTCCATTTAATGTAAATGATAATAGTCTTTTTAATGTTATTGATGGTATACAGTATTGGACTGTTCCCGTAAGTGGTAAATACAAAATTAGGGCTGCTGGTGCAAGAGGAGCACGTGTAGATGGATATACGCAAACAGATCCATATGCATACTATCCTGCCCATGGGACCGGAGCTAATTGGCGCGACCCAAGCAATTCCTCTGACGGTCCAAAAGGAACTGCTGGTAATGGTGCTTACACCGAGGGCGAATTTACATTTGCACAAGGAGATAAAATTGCTATTCTGGTCGGACAACGAGGAGAAGATACAGGTAATAATAATACTACAAGATCAGGTGGAGGTGGTGGGGCATCTTGGGTTTGTAATGAAGCAAGAACAGTATTATATAGTGTTGGTGGTGGTGGTGGTGGTGCTCAAGCTGGTTGGAGAAATAATAGCACGAACGATGTCGCGAATTGGGAGCCAGGTGCCAATGGGGGAAATGTAAATGATAATGGTTCAATACCAATAACAACTAATGTGAGTTATAGAAACTTAGCACCTGGTATGTATAACGCACCGAATGGTGTAGGTGGATATTATTGTACAAACCACCAGTCTAATGCTGGTGGTGGAGCAGGATGGGGAACAGCAAATGGTACGGGGGCGGAGGACGATGGAACTGGTGATGGACATGGTGGTTCAAGATGGTTACCGTATTACGCGGACGCTGCAGGACAACCAACTGGTGGCGGCGGCGGCTATAATAGCAGCCCGTCGGGAGGCCAGCGGACATATACGGGAGGAAATCAAAATCTTGCAGAAGATCATTTTGCCTATCTTAATTATAATGATAAAAAATACCCACCATATCATTATGTAAATTCAACTGCCCATTCGTCTCCTCCACCATCTTCACAATCAACGCTTGGTGGATGGACTGATTCACAATTTTGGGCCGGTTATCAAAAGTATTATGGCCGTCCTGAAGAACCTTACCTCAGTTATCCGAATGGTCAGGGCTGGTCGCCATATACAGCTAGGACTTCTTCTAGTTCACTGTGGAACTCAAACAATCGTGCAGGTACAGGGGGAATATCACCATGTGCCAACCAATCATTGGGAACTGGACTCACCGCAGCGACGGGTCGTGTAAGACGATGGCCAGATGACGCAGTTCCAGGTGCTGGCGGTGCCCCAGGTTTAACGATTCATGGCAGTGACAGACGCGATATTAATGAACCACCTGCATGGTCGTATCGTTATGGTAATACCACAACACTGCAAGTTGGTTCAGAAGGTGGTTTTGGAGGCGGTGGTGGAAATTGTGGTAGTGATGGTGGTGGCGGTGGTGGTTATACAGGAGGTGCCGCTGCTCGTGTTACGAATGGTGGGGGGAGAGGAGGAACAAGTAGAAATAATAGTTCAATCTCTACACCTACATTTGGTATATCTAATCTTGCTGATGGTCAAGTAATAATTACGCTGATTGAAGGATCGATAAGTATACCATCAATTACTAATACAAATTTTAACAATTTATCAGGTTCAGATACAAACCCTACTTTTTCATTCACATCTGACCAAACAGGGACCATTATTATGAATCCAACAACTTATACAGTTACAAATACAGGTGTCACCACTGGTTCAAATAGTATGACGTTTAATACATTACAAGATAATACTTATAATAATATAAAATTTAAAGTATCAAATGATGCAGGCGATTCTAATGAGATTGATATACCCGAATTTATAATTGATACGACGGCACCAATTATTACGGCAGCACCCGATCAAAATTTAAGTGGTATAAACACAACACCTTCATTTACATTTAATAGCACCGAAGCCGGAACAATTATATTAGATCCATCTTATGGGATTACGTCCACAGATGTAGGAAACGGTTCAAATACAATAACATTTAATACATTAGCAGATGGTATATATGATATATCATTTCAAGTGAAAGATATTTATAATAATACTTCAGCTGCTACTATAAGTATACCACAATTTATAATTGATACTACACCACCGTCAATTACGAATACAAATTTTAACAATTTATCAGGTTCAGATACAACCCCTACTTTTTCATTTACGTCTGACAAAACAGGGACCATTAATATCAATCCAATAACTTATACAGTTAGTAGTACAATTGTGGACGTTGGTGTAAATAATATGACATTTGTAACATTAACACCTGGTAATTATACAAATATAAAATTTACCGTATCAGATGATTCTGGGAATTCGATTGAGATTGATATACCCGATTTTATAATTGATACGACGGCACCAATTATTACGGTGGCGCCCGATCAAAATTTAAGTGGTGAAAACAAAAGACCTTCATTTACATTTAATAGCACCGAAGCCGGAACAATTATATTAGATCCATCTTATGGGATTACGTCCACAGATGTAGGAAACGGTTCAAATACAATAACATTTAATACATTAGCAGATGGTACATATAATATATCATTTCAAGTGGAAGATATTTATAATAATACTTCAGCTACTATAAGTATACCCACATTTACAATAAAAATAATATTTGATGGTCAACGTTTTACTTCTATTCCGACAATGAAAGTCGTTTCTGGAAGTGAAGCAAAACGAAATCCAAACCCATCTTTTGGCGATATAAGATATAATACAGATAATAGTTATATAGAAATACACCATGCGGATAGCAACAATTCATCAGCTTGGAGAGAGTTAATTACAAATAACAAATCACAAATAGATATTTCGGGAAAATTAATTGTATCAGGCGATTTAAGTTTAAATGGAAATATAATTGCGCAGGATGTTTCATTTAACAAAATAGGCGAATATAATTCGGGCAATGGTATAACAATTTTAAGCGACACGTCATTTAATGGTAATGTTGTTTCTAATCACGGAGACTTAGGTTTTGAAGGTAAATGGGATATCAGTGCTAATGATCAGCAAACGGCATATAGATTTACCGGCAATGGTTTAGATGGAACTGAAGATAACCCTACGATATATTTAATGCGCGGAAGTAAATACAAATTTATTAAAAATATGGCCAGTCATCCATTTAGAATACATAATAGTGATAATGTAATTTATGGTGTACCATTTTTTACCGAAGTTGACAATGGCGATGGAAAAATTTATAAATTTCAGGTTCCTCAAGATATATCTTACAACGAATTAGAATATTACTGCACTTCGCATACGTCAATGAAGGGAACACTTAAAATTGCTGGAGAAGGTGGTGGTGGTGGTATAGAAAGTGGAATTGATGTTTCATTTGGACATATTGATGCGAGTTCAATAAGCGTTGCAGGAGATATTACGACAGAATATATTGTGGCGAGAGGAAATATTAATGTAGGTTCGAGTGGGAGCTCAGCAGAAATTACCGCAACAGGAGAGATAACGGGATTTTACGATAGTTCTGATAAAAGACTAAAGACAAATATAACCGATATTCTTGATTATGAACACATAATTAAAAATATAAATGGTGTTAGATTTAATTGGAATGAAAATGCGGTATCAATTAACCCTAATGTAGATTTGAGTAAAGTTGAACTTGGTGTGATCGCACAAGAAATAGAAGAGTATATGCCAGAAATTATTAAGGACGGGATTGATAACTATAAAGCAGTTAGGTATGAAAAAATAATACCCATATTAATTGAGTGTATTAAAGATTTACATAAAAAAATAGAAATATTACAAAATATACAATAAAATTGAAAATTAAATTTAAATTTAAAATGTTAAATTTTATTAATTATATAAAAAAGTATTTTTTTTATTTAGTAAAATTTTAAATTTCTTAATTTAATTTAATTTAATTAAAATTATATTGATTTTCAAATATCATTATTTGTAATATTTTTAAATATTTCTAATGAACAATTATTATGTATTAATTGTTAAAAGTGTAAGTTTAATTTTATTTATATCTTTATATAATGTTTGGTCCAGGTCCAGAATATTATACGGGTCGTTCGACCAATATTCCTACAATGAAAGTCGTTTCTGGAAGTGAAGCAAAACGAAATCCAAACCCATCTTTTGGCGATATAAGATATAATACAGATAATAATTATATAGAAATACACCATGCGGATAACAACAATTCGTCAGCTTGGAGGGAGTTAATTACAAATAACAAATCACAAATAGATATTTCGGGAAATTTAATTGTATCGGGCGATTTAAGTTTAAACGGAAATATAATTGCGCAGGATGTTTCATTTAACAAAATAGGCGAATATAATACGGACAATGGTATAACTTTTTTAAATGACGTCTCATTTAATGGAAATGTTGTTTCTAATGACGGAGACTTAGGTTTTGCAGGTAAATGGCATATCACTGCTATTGATCAGTCGGCATATATATTTACTGGGAATGGTTTAGATGGTGATGTTGATAATCCTACGATATATTTAATGCGCGGAAGTAAATACAAATTTATTAAAAATATGGCCAGTCATCCATTTAAAATACGTAATAGTGATAATGTAGATTATGGTCTACCATTTTTTACCGAAGTTGACAATGGTGGTGGAGTAATTTATAAATTTCAGGTTCCTCAAGATCTATCTTACAACGAATTGGAATATTACTGCACTTCGCATACGTTAATGAAGGGAACACTTAAAATTGTTGGACAAGGTGGTGGTGGTATAGAAAGTGGGACGGATGTTTCATTTGGACAGATTGATGCGAGTTTAATAACAGTTGACGGAGATATTACGACCATAGGAAAAATTAATGTATTAAATTCAATGGCGGTGGAGGGAGATATTACCGCAAGGGGAGATATAACGGCATTTTACGGTAGTTCTGATAAAAGACTAAAGACAAATATAACAGATATTAATGATTTCAATCATATAATTAAAAATATAAAGGGTGTTAGATTTAATTGGAATGAAAATGCGGTATCAATTAATCCTAATGTAGATTTGAGTAAAGTTGAACTTGGTGTGATCGCACAAGAAATAGAAGATTATATACCAGAAGTTATTAAGGAAGGAATTAATAACTATAAAGCAGTTAGCTATGAAAAAATAATACCTATATTAATTGAGTGTATTAAAGATTCGTATAAAAATATAGAAATATTAGAAAATAAACATGAATAATAAAGATGAATAATAAACTTGAAAAATTAAATTTATAATAAAAAGATTTGGTTCGAATTGGAAAAAAATAAACGATAATAATGGTGGAACATATGAATATTTTTCAAGAGTTAATAATATTAAATAATTAAATAATTAAATAATTAAATAATTAAACTATAAAAAAGTTTTAAATATATATTTTTTATTTAAAATAATAAATATATATATATGAATGAAATTATAACAAATACTCCATCACTAAATAGTAACAGTATAAGCGACGCGGTATCTAATAAATCATTAAGTATGAATAATTCAATTAGCGAATCATTTAATTTTCAACAACTAATTAAATATGGATTAGTTGTAATTATTTTAGCATTATTAGGATTTAATTTATTTTCACATTTAGGTAATTTAACAGATAATATAAGAGACTTTATTTCTCCTATAACAAATATACTTGGTAATAAGACAGGAAAGGCATTAGAAACAACAACATTAAACACTGCCCAAGGAATAAAAGGTATCGGCAATGTTACCGGAAATATAATAGAAAGTGGTCTGGATGTTGTTAAGCATGATTTGGACGGTGCAAAAAATGATACTACGCAAATATCAGATCCGTTAATAGTGGACGAGGAACCCGAACCCGACACAACCGATAGTGTCATACAAACAACACCCAAAACAGGAACCGGATATTGCTACGTGGGCGAAGATCGGGGTATAAGAAGTTGTGTTAAAATAAATAAAAATCACAAATGCATGTCGGGTGATATCTTTCCCACCAGAGAGATATGTATTAACCCTAAGTTAAGACATTAAAATAATATTTTTATAATTATTATGAAGAAAATATTATTTCACTCATCGGGTTTCTGGCACGATTTACATAGGAAGTTGTGTTACCTGTGACAGGTTTAAAATGGAAGGGCGAACCTGAATACATTGCCATGTTCTGTTCGATCACCAAAGCGTTGTGGCACCAAGAAGCCGCTCACGCCGCCTGCCGATGAGGGTGCTGTGAATCCATTACCTAATTCCATTAGGGTCCCCTCCGCGTCGATTAGCTCCAATTTCTCGACCTGTAAGTTCAGGTTCAAAAGTCATTAATAATTTGTAGAAAAGTTATTTTTTTAAATATTTTTTTTGACTAAATTTTTTAGTAAATTTATTATGTTTTGTTGCATTCTTAATTATGACTCGCTCTGTTCCGGTTCGGGTTCCGGTTCGGGTTCCGGTTCGGGTTCCGGTTCGCTGCTACAGTAACCCAATACATTTAATGTATTTTTATTATCAATATTTTTAAGAAGTTGTATTTGTCTTTGTTTTTCTGTTAAACCGGTATATTCCACAGTATTTGTATTTTTAATATTTTTTAAATCGGGTGTCCCTTCATCACGCCCCCAAGTTTTTACTAAAGTATAAGTTTTACAATCAGACATTATATTATATATTATATAATATAATACATTGTATAAATTAACTATAGTTATTAATGTTCATTAAAATACCATTTAGTTGAAAGATATTGCGGCTTACTTGAGGTAATGTCGTTTCCTTTTCCGCTACTATAAATCTTAAGATTAGGACCTGATTTCACGATTTCGTTAATTTTACCAAGTCCAATTGCATTATCAAAATAACGTAATTCAGAAGTGTAACCAGAAAAACCACCATTCATTGAGGAAAAAACATTTCCATAATTTTGTCTTGCAACACCATTTAATGTGTGTCTTTTTGAAAGAATACCATTAATATATACATCTAATTGTTGTTGGTTATTAAGACGTATAATTACATTAATCCACTTATTTATGGGAATATTCTTTATCACAATATTATCATTTATTTGATCAAAAGTGTTCATAACAATTTCTAAATTATTTACATGCGGAGTAATATATAAACCAGGCGCATTAATTGGAGATATTTTTCCTTTATCGTCACCTGTTTGTGTTATACTATCATTTCCTTTATGGAAAACATGCTTATATTCTTCTTTTTTGTAATTATTAAATTCGTCAATGTACATCCATATCGACCATGTGAATTCCATACCTTTTGTTTGATCAACAGAACGTAATATTGGAATAGAATTGTCTACTGATGGATCTTGTGGAATATTAATACTCTGCTTTGCGTTGTTTAAACCCTTCATAAGTATTGGATCTTTAGATGGAGATAAAAACCATACTAAAATACTTGTCCCTATCCGCAGAAGTGAAACAAAAATAATAATTACGAATAATAAAAAACTAAATTTTGCTATAATACTACTGCTATCTAAGAAATCCTGCGATACTTTAATAAGAGAATCTAATGAAGATGTCTTCTTAATCGTAGGATCAGATAAAGGAAATTTATTAATACCCGAATTATCGCTCATAATATATATAATATTAAAAGATAATATATAATATATATTATTTCTTTGAAATGATCAAAATATAATCTATATCTGAAATTCGCCGGCAACCTCGTTATCTTTAAGGAATTGAAAGCGGAGTTTGTATTTATTAAAAATATTACCTAATGCGCCACCACCATATCCTTTTTTATAAATATCATAAATTTGTTGCGGATTACTTGGTTCATCCCAATATTGGAAATTAGAGGTCCATCCATTAAATCCACCCTTGGGTGTAATTAGAACTGGAGAATTTTTATTTATTTTAGGAGGACCGGGTAAGAGACAAGTTTTGTGCAATTTACCATCAACATAAATATCTAAAGTTCCGTTTTGCAAACTAATTGCTAAATTAATCCATTTTTGTAAAGGAAAATTCTTAACATTGCAAGTGTGTGATACACTTGTTGTTGAAGTTCCGGTTGTTGCGCTTGTAGGATAGCAATCCATTACAATATCAATATTATTTTGCATTGCTCCTAAAGTTATTTTGGGACAATTATTTGCACGATCCAATAAAATTTTTGGCTCGCCGAATCTACTATTCCAATCCCTAACATAAAACCACAATGAATATGTAAAATTCGATGAATTATTAATTTGTTTTAAATCTTTTGCTTCTACAGTGGTCTCTTCCCAACCGTTTTTCATGCTTGAAATTTTATTAGAGGGATTTAATATTTGTATAACAGCATACAATAATACTAAAAGTAATACCACAAAAATAATCTTAGTTAACATATTTATATTATACTATTAGAAATTATATGATATTATTTTTTAATTAATATTAATTTTTTATTAATATTAATTTTAATTAATATTAATTTTTATTAATATTATATTTATTTAACACCATTCCAAAGTTTCTAAACCAAAGTATTATCTTTATTATCTTTATTATCTTTAGAAACTTTATCTATTTCATTTACTGTAAATATCATAGCTATATTTAATTTCACCTTTTGTTAATATTCTATTAAAAAACGTTACATTTTTTATTCCACCTTCTAACCCGTCTGCTTCTCCAATAGTAATCTTTTCATAACTCATAAAAGGCACAATATTAGATTTAGAAGAAACTAAATTCCCGTTAAGAAAAACATCCATATATCCACCGTCATAATTAATAACAATGTTATTCCACCGTTGGTAAGGAATATTTTTACTCAAATATATTTCTGTTAATTCTTTATTTTTTATTTCTGTTTCAATTCGTAAACTATTTGTAGCAATATTAAATGATATTTTTGGCTTATTACCATAATTCAATATATTAGTGTATTTGTTATTTTTTTTACTGGTGTTTGGTGGTTGAGGATTTAAATTAAACCAAGCAGATATTGAATAATGGTAATTATGTATGTTATTATCACTAAATTTTGTATGTAGTGTATCATCGCCTTCTGGAAATTGTTGTTCGTTATTAAGATAAATTGGGCGTTCTAATAATTTAATTCCATCATGAGACATAATCAATTTGAATAAATGGGGTATTGCGAAATATGAAGTAATTAATATAAATTCAACAATAAAAATATTCCAGAATGGTTTAAACTTATCTTCTTTAATTAATTTTTTTTCGTTAGTAACTGTTGGTTTTATATAATTAACGTAAATATTTGTAATTTTTTCTAAAATTTCATTAATTTTTTTAAAAATTTTATTATCTTTATTATCTTTATTTTTAAAATATCCCTTTATTAAAAATAACGCACCAAATATAATGCCAATTAAAATCATTGATGAAATTAAAAATGAAATAAACGCACCCGCACTGGGTATATTCTTAATAATATAAATAATCGCTATTACAAAAGCAAGTATTGTTAAAATAGTAACAACGAATGTAGAAAAATTTTTAAATAATTTCCCTAAATTTGGAGCTGCTCTTTCTTGATATTGGTCGTTAAATAAAAAACTTGTTAGGTCAGAATATTTAAAGTAATATTTTTTTAAATATAAAAAATAAATTATGCTGATAAAGAATATAAATAACAGAAATAAATAACAAGCAACCGGATAATTAGTGCTAATATCCATAGGATTCCATCTAAATAATATTAAAATAATCGAGTAAAATACAACAAGTTCCCATAAGATAAACCTGTTTTCTTGTGTAAAAATTTTTTTTATAAAATCAATAAGTTTATTTATAAAAGTAATATTTGTTTCCATATATTAATTAAACAGAAAACAATTTATAAATTTTCAAATGCAGTTTTTTTTCCATGACAATCTCTACATAATGCTACTAAATTATCCACATGGTTAGAACCTCCACTATCCAATCTGATTTTATGGTCAACTTCGAACCACGCAGGTAATTGTTTTTTACATCCACCGCACGTCCATCCTTGTTCAGCAGCAACATATTTTTTTTTAGTTTCGCTAACGGAACGTTTGGTAGTCTTTTTACCTGAATTTAGAATCCGTTTTTCTTGCGAACTCATATTAGAAGATTGCATTTGCACATTTTGTGATGTAAACGATTCGCTAATACCATTATAATTTTTCGAGATATTTAATAATGGCGATAATAAATCCCCCGCTTCCTTATCTATTGGCATAAATTTAATAATACCATTTGCGTTTTGTAATAAACTTTGGGATTGCGATGGATATTTTTTTATAAATGCGTAAGCAGATATGCCAGCAAAGGCAATACCGCCCATTTGATAATATTTTTTCCATGATTTCAATATTTTAACATATTTTCCATCATAATAAGTATTGACTATAAAAAATATTGTTAACGCGAAAATTAAAAATTCAAATTTCATTATATAAAAATATATTATATTATTTATTATATTATTTATTATAAAAATAAATACTAATAACAATCAACAAAAACATAATTCCCATAAATATAAATTTTTCTCTCTGTTTTTTTTCTTCGATGTTTTTATTTTGTTTTGGTTTATAGTTATTATAATATTGTTCCATTGCTTCGTCGAGTGTGATCTCGTCTTTATTGCATAAAACGTTTATTTTGTTATGAATAAAATGCATCCATGTTATAAATGATTTTCTCGAGTCAAGATAAGGTTTCACCGGATATTTGTCTAACAATTTACTAAATGAATTACCTATTTCACTTACCGGTATAAATAATGGTAGATTATGAATAAAAGTATAATATTTTTTTTTCGTTACATCGTTCGGTTTAATTGGATATGAAATCGCCAGCGTATGTAAAAAAAACCAATAATGTGGACCCCAGACATCTGGATCTAAAGCCATTATAATAAATGATATAAAAAATTAAGTATAAAAACATAAAATATTTAATAACAGTAATATGAATGGAAAACAAAATAATTTTTGTAATAATTGTGGTAAGTATGGACATGTATTTAATCAATGCAAACATCCAATTACCAGTATAGGATTTATAGTTTATAGAATAAATAATGATAATAAAGTGGAATATTTGCTAATTCGAAGAAAAGATACATTGGGTTTTATTGATTTTATGAGAGGCAAATACGATGTTAATAATAAATCTTATATTTTAAATATAATAAATGAGATGACCATTAGTGAAAAAGAAAAACTGTTACAATATGATTTTGATACATTATGGAAATATTTATGGGGAGAAAATATAGGAATACAGTATCGTTCGGAAGAAAGTGTTTCAAAAAATAAACTATCTTTATTAAGAAATGGAATTGAGATTAATAAAGAAAAATATACACTTAAAAGTTTAATAAACGAATCTACAAGTAACTGGGAAGAGCCCGAATGGGGATTTCCGAAAGGAAGACGTAATTACAAAGAAAAGGACGTAGAGTGTGCTTTGCGCGAGTTCCAAGAAGAAACAGGTTATTGTGTTAATGATTTAAAAATAATAGAAAATATTTTACCTTTAGAAGAAATATTTACCGGTTCTAATTATAAATCTTACAAGCATAGATATTATCTTGCAGAAATAGATAAAACAATACAACCTAAAAATAAATTTCAGGAGACTGAAGTCAGTAGCCTTATCTGGACAACGTTTGATAACGCAACAAGTATGATTCGTGATTATAATTTAGAAAAAATTGAATTAATAAATAATGTAAATGAAATTTTTACTAAATATAGTTTATATATATAACTAAATGTCAAATACAACAATAGATTCATTTCCAGATTTCACAACTAAAAACTCTGCTTCTTCAAATATATCTGATTTGCAAGATTTATCTATGCCAACTTCATCTTCCGGCGTATCATCTAATAAATCTGATTTGCAAGATTTATCTATGCCAAATTCTTCTTCCAGCATATCATCTAATAAATCTGGTAATACAATAACCTCTATGAACTCGGATTTTTTAATGAGCGAGAGTTCAAATTCGTCAAATGCCGCTCCGGACATAGAAGGGTTGTCAAGCGAAACATCCAGTAAAAATAGGTCACCTGTTATAGAGGGTTTAATGAGCGAATCGCCAAGCGAATCATCGGGTGAATCATCAATCAATACAATTTCTCCGATCATTGAAGGTTTAACTATGTCTGCAAGCAAGTCGGCAACCAAATCAGCAAGCAAGTCGCCAACCAAATCAGCAAGCAAGTCGCCAACCAAATCGGCAAGCAAATCGGCAACCAAGTCGGCAAGCAAGTCGCCAACCAAATCGGCAACCAAGTCGCCAAGCAAATCAGCAAGCAAGTCGCCAAGCAAGTCGCCAAGCAAGTCGCCAAGCAAGTCGGCAAGCAAGTCGTCAACCAAATCAGCAAGCAAGTCACCAAGCAAGTCGGCAAGCAAGTCGCCAACCAAATCAGCAAGCAAATCGGCAAGCAAATCGGCAAGCAAATCAGCAAGCAAATCGGCAAGCAAGTCACCAAGCAAATCGGCAA
>Ga0257106_1000744_pt1 | contig 17802 bp, 13 predicted proteins | sample LP_taG_3_FD_190177 | JGI IMG/M metagenome (GOLD analysis project Ga0257106, IMG submission 190177) | Marine microbial communities from Northeast Subartic Pacific Ocean, Canada - LP_J_2011_P26_10m | ecosystem: Environmental > Aquatic > Marine > Oceanic | place: Canada: Northeast Subartic Pacific...
CCGACGCTCCCGGCGCTCGTCGTTCCCGCGCTTCGCGAGCTGATGCGTGGTTCGATGCAATCGAGTTTGATAAGCGCCGCGGCGGCTTTGTTGTCCGAGGGTATCGGGACCGCACGTTGGCTCGACTACGCGGGTATGGGCGACGCCGCGCGGATGGAGACGCTGGATGAGGCCATCGCGATCGTGGAGGCGCTCAGCGCGGGGATGGAACGGTCGGTACACGCGGTCGTCCGGCCGTCGAGCGCGGAGAGGCGCACACAAACTTTGACGCGGTTCACCACCGGATCTTCGCCGAGACATTCGCGGTCAAAAGTCGGGAGCCCGGCGTCGAGCCAGCCGTCGACGCCCAAGGGGACCCACGGCTCCTCCCCCACACAGTTCTCCCCTCGCGTGTCCAACAGCGTCGAGGGTGGGTACGATGCGGAGGTGCTCGGCACGCCCGCGGAGCGCATGATGGCTCGAGACGCGCTCTCGTCGTTGCTCTCGTCCGTCGCGTCTTCCTCCCCGCGAGCGTACGCCGCGCATTTGTCACGGCGGCTGCGAACCGCGGATCCGCAGTCGCATTTGCACGTCGTGTCGCTGATGGCGTTGGCGCGCGTCGCGAGGGAAACCCCGACGGCGCTCGCGCCGCACGTCCCGGCCTTGATGGACGCCGTGTTGTTCAGTTTACAGCCCTCAAACGCTTCGTTGCGGCGGAACTGTTTGGTCGGGTCGACGGCTTTGGTCAGGTGCGTTTCTTTTTATTTATTATGTTTGGGCGATTAGTATGATGACGGCTTGTTTTGTGTACAGCGAGTTGGCGTCTCGGCTGCCCACGGTCGCGTACCATCGACGAACCACGCGGCTGGCGGTGGCGGTGGACCCAGCGCCGGCGGGTGGTACCGTGGCGATCGTGTACGACCTGACCGCGGCTGCCACGTGGCGGACGCTGATTGACCGGGACGAGGGCACGGGTGACGACACGGCGGTATCGTGGATGGACGGGTGGACCAACACGATCGCCTCGTACGCCGGGAGCAAAGACGCGACGAGCTCGCCGACCAGCGGCGGGTCACCGACATTTTTTTATTCCGGGAGGAGGAGCGCACGGACCAGCCGGAGCAGCCGCGACGGAGCCGCCGCGGGGGATTCGCCGCTGAGCCCCGAGGCGCGCACCGCGCGGGCGAACGCGGCGATGGCGGCGATACCGACGCCGGAGACGCCCGAGCAGCAAATCGCCGCGGCGGCGGCCGCCGCCGCCGCCGCTATGCTGCAGAGCCGCCGCGATTCATTCGACGGTGGGTCGACCGCGACGACGCCTCGCGCGTCCCAGTCGCACTCCGTCGCATCGGCGGGAGGTACCAACGACCACTCTCGTATCACCGCCATGGCATGGGACGAGAAAGGCGAGCGGCTGGCGGCGTTTTCAGACCGTGTAAGTCGCGTTCACGTCTGGAACGTATCCGCCGGTTCCGGAAAGAGTCTCTTACCGAACCTCTTCGCTCGCTCCATCCAGGGTACCGCGAGTGAGGTGGGATACTCGCACGGCGTACCGTGCGTCATGCCATCGGGCGGGGGCGATGTGACCGGGGCGGGTGAGTCGCACGGTTCGAGGCTCGAATGGAAGGATGGTCAAACCGTGACGATTTGGCGCGGCGGCGTCGCCGCGTCGTTTGGAGTCGGCGAGTGAAAGCGAAGGGTTAGTCTCTTTCTCTACGTGTAAACGATCGTATTAACCCGTGTTGTGTCATTTGTAGAACCGTCGGAGCGCGGCGCTGACATCCTTGGGCGCGTTCGGCGCGGTGGACGCGGCTCCCGCCGTCTGCCCCGGCATGGCACCGCCGCCGTCCGCGCCACCCCCGGCTCCCCGGCTGCCATCCCCCCTCGCCGCCGCCGCCTTCCGCTTGGTTTCCTCCGCGAGCATACGCGCGCGGAGCTTCTTGTCGTCCACGACGTTCGCCTGCTTCTTCCGGTACCGCTTCGAAACCTTGTTCTTCCCCTTCATCCGCGTCTTCCCCAAGTTGGCCTCGCGCTTCTCCCGCGTCGCCGACATCTGCGCCTCCAACGCCTTCTCCCTTCGCTCCTTCTGCACCTCCTTCGGAACCGCCCGTAACACCCCGATGCCGTCGGGGTCCAGCTGGATCATCTCCGCCGGGAGCTTGTCCAGCAGCTGCGCCACCTCCTGCTCCCGCCGTTGGTTCCTGGTCTCGAAAGGGTTGGCGATGAGGGAGTCGTAGTTGGGCTCACCAGAGCCGGGCACGATGAGGTTACTGAACCCGCCGCTGTGACCCACGCCAACCGCGTCGTCGTACGGACAAAACGCGAAATCGCGGACAATCTCCCCGCGCCGAAACTGGTGGTTAAGGTACGGCGCCTGCGCCTTCGGGCCGTTCAGAGCCTGGTCCCAGATCTGCACCCGACCCCCGTAGCCCACTCCCAACATGCCTCGTTGCGAGATGTCCACGTGAACAGCCGGCACCGCGGAGTAGTAGCTGTGAATCTCTTTGTACATGCGAACGTCCCACGTCTTGACCTGCGAGTCTGCGCCGCACGTCGCCATGTATCGCCCGGACGTGTCCACGGCGAGTGAGCGAACCGGCCCGCGGTGGCACAGCATCTTGACCAGCGAGTGTCCCATGTTCGGTGACCACAGCGTGACTGTGCCGTTGGAGTGGCCGAGGTGGATGATGCCGTTCTGCGGGTTCTGTCGCATCGCGTCGCACGGCCCGAGCTTGGTGCGGTGTTGCGCGATGATTTTACCGTACGTGGTGTCCTGATACCGTAGGACGCCTTGGTCTCCAATCGTGCACAGGAGAAAGTGGTGGTTGAGGAATTCGAGCCGATTGACCTCGGTGTGGTCTTTGAGGCAGTGCACTTCTTGCCCGCGGTTGTCGTAGATGTACGCGTATTTACGCTGCGCGCAGGCGAAGAACTGGCCGCTGTGCATAAACTTGACGTCGCGAACCGTCTCCTTGAGTTGCACCTCGGTTATGAGTTTATAGTCTGACCAGCGGATCATGGCGACGTGACCTTTCCGTCCGCCGATGAGGACGTCCCTTCCGTTCGGGGTGAAGTCCACGTAGTACGGCCCGAGGGTCGGGAGCGATAGGTCGAATGCTTTCCGTGCCGCGTTGATGTCCACCGCGTTCATGATGGCATCCTGCTTGAATCGCCAGGTGCGCTCGTCGCCCTCCGCTTCGATGGCACCCGGCGTGGATGGGAGGAGCCATTTCTCGTGAAGCGCGGCGTCGGTGGCAGCCTTGTCGGCGAGCTCGTTGGCGTACTTGACGTGCGCCTTGGTCTTCTTGTCCTTGACGTTCTTCGTGTTGACGGTGTCGCCCTTCATGAACTTCTTGGCGCGCTTGTTCAGCTCCCGCTTCAGCTTCTTCTCGCGACTCTGCATGTCGAGCACCTTGTCGCCACCGGCGGCGGCGGCGGTGCCCTCCGCGGGCTCGCCATCGACGCTCACCACGGTCGGGGCCTTCTTGCCCTTCCCTTTCTTGCCGACCTTGCCGGAGGCGAGGTTGATCTTGCCCTTGGCCTTGGCCTTCTTGCGGTTGAGACCGCGCGGGTCGTCGAGCGCCGTCGCCACCATCCCGGCCGTCGCTCGCGTGCGTGCCGGCGCTCGGGACAATGGGAAAAGTGCCCAGTCAGTGTTGCGGACGGAAATAAGCCGGGCACGGCGAGCAGTCACGAAATACGTGTACAATTAGGCAATTAGGAATGAAATGCGTATTTTTTATTGCACATGAAAGCAGTCAGGAATGGACCGCAGTTTACTTCTGGCAGATTGACGAAGCTCGACGTTTCGTCGTCACTTTTATCAAGGGACTTTTTTGGCCTTTCCGACGCCACACACTCAGGCGCGAGGCGGTTCGGTTCCGGCGGCGTTAGGCGACCGCGGCGGTATGGGAGTCGATAGCGAGACGATACCCGAGGACGACGCCGTGGGTACCGACGATATCGTCGGCAAGTTGGCGACGAAGAAGAGGGGCGGAACCGAGAAGGAGGTTGGAATAAAAGATGAGCCCCGATTGGGTTGGCTCGCCAGGTACTGCCGGTACTGCGAGCGCAACCCTTGGACCGGTTTCCTCTCAGTCTTCTTCACCGTGCTGGTGATGGCGGCCGTCGTCGGCGCGTTCGGGCTGGCGAGCTTCGACAGCGAGTCCGACAAGGTAGGAGTCTCACGGACCGCCCCCATCCACCATATTCGGAATCTCCCCTTTCGGAACGACGATACCTTTTCGGGACGACGATACCCGTCACCCTCCGCGCATCCCCCGCGATTCATCCGACGCATCTATCCAACCTTTTCTTACGCTTACGCCTCATCGACCCGTATACGTACGTATCGCAGGAGTGGGTCATACTGGAGGATGAGGTCACGAGCCGCACCGACGCCGCCGAGGCTGCGCTCAAAGTGCGCGATCGATCCATCGGTAAAGTCGCCGGAGCCGCCATCTTACCGCGGGAGAAGGAATCCGAGGGCGGAACCCTGATGTTCCAGTTCGAATCCACCGCACCGGGTACCAGCGTGTTCAACCGCGAGTCCCTGACGCTGATGAAGGAGATCGAAGTCCTGGTACTCTCCGTGCCTGGGTACACAGACGTGTGCCAACTGAAATACGACGGCGAAGGTGAAAACGCGACGTCCGCCGGCTGCGTCGAATCAATCTCGCCGCTCAATTTCTTCTTCCCCACCGTCACCGTGCACGCCAACGGCACGACACAAGTCACGCCGGATGGGAACGGGCCGCTCGTGGACGACATCGACGCCGTGGTTCGTGCATTCGACGCGGACAGGCGAACGCTCGGATACTTTCTAGACGGCGGGTTCGATCGATCGACTTTGTTCAACCGAATGACTCGGATGAAATACCCGGTCGGGTCGCCGCTCAAGGGCTTCGCCGATAACAGCAGGGACGAGGAGAAGCAGGACGTCAAGGTTGGTAAACTGTGGCTCGATGCGGTAGAGAAGGCGCTGTTCGAGCGCTTCGGGATCAAAGCCGGTTTCCTTTCGTCCCCGTACCTGGGAATTCCAAATGAGAAAAACACGGATGTGCGGTGGTACGCGGCGCACCTTCGACGGAAAGATTCGCAGCTCGTCATCAACTACGACCTGGCGTGGGCGTTCGCGTCGATCCTGTCGGTGTGGGCGTACATGAGCATCAGCACCGGGAGCGTGTTCATCGCGTCTCTCGGTATGTTCGAGATTCTCATGTCGCTGCCGGTGTCGATATTCATATACAAGCTCGCGTTTCGAGTCGCGTACCTGGGCAACATACAGGTGCTCTCCATATTCATCGTGCTCGGCATCGGCGCCGACGACGTGTTCGTGTTCTACGACGCCTTCAAGCAGAGCGCGCTGGTCCCGCACGTCAAGGATAACATACTGGACAGGGTGACGTACACGGCGGAGCGCGCGGCCAAGGCTATCAGCGTCACCAGTTTCACAACCATGATGGCGTTTCTCGCGACGGCGATGTCGAAAGTCATGCCGATCTCCGCGTTTGGCATCTTGAGCGCGACGATGGTGTTCTTCCTCTTCGCGGTCAACGTCGCGTTCTTCCCGCCGGCGTTGATGCTGTACGACAGGTACGTGGGGAAGATGTGCGTGTGCGCGCGGTTGGTAGGGGACAAGGATCCCGACGGGGAGGTCGCGGGTTCGAAACCGGGCAAGGGCACCGACGGAACTTCGTCCGCGACGATCGATCCTAAATCCCGGGTTCACGCGTGGAACGATTCCAAACCGGTCATCGCGCGAGTGATGTCACCACGGGTCCGTAGGGTCACCGTCAACCCGTTCGCGCTCGCCGGATCTTACGATCCAGCCGATACCGACAGCGACGCCGAAGCCGGGACTAAGAATTACGCGATGGACAAAAAAAAGCTCCGGCGGGTGGAGTGGTTCTACCGCGAACCCTTCTTCTATTTCATCAAATCCCCGGCCAAGTACGTGCTGTTGACCGCGTTCGCCGCGTTGCTCGTGTACGGCGCGTGGGGCGCGAACAAGTTAGAGCCACCCGCGCAGCAGGAGCAGTGGTACCCGAGCGATCACATGATGCAAGCTTTCGCAAACGCTCGCATGGAATTCGCGAGCAGCGACGAGGACAGGGTAAGTTTATTTTAATCACCGTATGGGCAACATGACTGACGTCGTGTTTTGTCTACAGGTTGTCGTCGTGGACGTCTTCTGGGGCTTGGACGGTATGGACATCTCGAACGTGGATCGGTGGAAACCGAACGAGCGGGGAGTGCTGCAGCTGACGCCTACGTTCGACGCGAGCTCGCCCGCGGCGCAGGTTCACTTGAAGGACGCGTGCGATCGCTTAGCGTCTGCATCGTGCGGCGCGGCTGGGTGCGAGGGCGGGACGCTTCTACGCAACGGAGCCGACGCCAGGGTCATCTGCCCCATGCGCGAGTTCGCCAAATACCAAATCGCGCTGAACCGCACGTTTCCCACGGGCAAAGACTCGTTTTTGTCGGAGATGTACGAGTTTTTACTGAGCGCCAACGGCAAGTTTCTGCGAAAGCACGTCGGGTTTGAGAAGGCCAACGCGGATGGTTCGGTTCCGAAGATGTTTTACCACCGAATCAGCGCGGATTCATCGCTCAATTACCCGGCGGTGGCGCGGACCGCGCGGCCGGTGTTCGAGCGTTGGGAGTCGGTCATCGGGGATATGAACAAAGATGCGCCATTAGGCGTGAACGCAGCGTTCAGCACCGGGTACTGGTCGTGGACTTGGATGAAGACGCAAGGTACGTTTATTTTCATCATTCTCACCATATGGGCAATTTGACTGACGGCATGTTTTGTTTACACAGAGGCGCTGGTGGAGAACACGCGACAAGGGTTACTGCTGTGCTTCGTGATGGCGTTCGTGGTGCTGGTGATCAGCACCGCGGACATTCGCGCGGGGTTCATCGCGACGGTCGCCATCGCCGGAACCGTTACGACCGTTATGGGCGTCGGCGTGTATTCAATCATGGGCTGGGACCTAGGCATCGGCGAATCAATCGCGGCGGTCATCTTAATCGGCCTCTCCGTGGACTACTGCGTTCACCTGGCGAACGCGTACGTCGAGGCGCCGGTGTGGATGACCACGCGCGAGCGCAGGACGCAACACGCGCTCATGATCATGGGCGTCAGCATCACGGCGTCCGCCATCACCACCATCATCTCGGGAAGTATACTGTGGCTTTGCATTCTGAAGTTTTTCAGCAAATTCGCGTTTCTGATCACCGCGACGATCGTGTCGTCGTTTTTGTGGAGCGTGTTGTTTCTCCCCGCGGCGCTCGTCGTGTTTGGTCCGCCTGGTGCTGATTCGTGGTCCAACCTGAAGCCGATGTTCCGAAGGGCGGCCGGGTGTTTCAAGCGGTGATGAGAGGGAGTGTGATGAACGAGAGGGAGTGTGTCGTTGTATTCGATTCTTTGAATTTCTCATAAAAAAGGCGACCGTTTCTTGACCGTTCCTTTCTGTTGGCGAGAACTCGTCCGAGGAAAATGGAGTCGCCCCGTCCACTCGTCGGGGCGCGATGACGTCGCATCGCGCCGCGCTCGTCGCGCTTTTAGCGTGCGTGGCGCTCGTCGATCGATGCGTCGTCGCCGATTCACCGACGCTGAGCGCGGGCGCGCGTCACACCTGCGCCATAGACGGCGCCGATCGGCTGCACTGCTGGGGCGACGATTCCGACGGGCAGAGCACCGTGCCCGCGGACGTGCCCGCGTGGCGCGCGGTGGCCGCGTCCAAGGGCGGGTGTCACACGTGCGGCATAGCCATGGACGGCGGCGTGCGGTGCTGGGGATGCGACGCGAACTACGAGTCGAGCGGGGTACCGGTGGTTCCCGGCGGCAACGCGTGGATCTCCGTGGGCGCCGGGAAAGGCCTCACGTGCGGCGTCGCATCAGTCGACCGCGCGGTACGATGCTGGGGACGGTTCATGCCCCAGGTCGGCGTCAACCCGTGGTACGGCCCGTGGCGTCGCGTCACCGTCGGCGAGGACTGGGTCTGCGCCCTGTCCGCCATCGACGGCACGGTGCGGTGCCGCGGGTGGAGCGCCAGCGGCCAGACCACCGTCCCGCAATCTGTGCAAAACGCCGCGTGGCTGGACGTCTCGGCAGGATTTCAGCACACCTGCGGCATCACCGCGCACGACCGCGCGATGACGTGCTGGGGCAGCGGCGTCGCGTCCGAATCCACCCCGCCGTCACCCACGGAGCTGGAGCTCACGAACGATCCAACCGCGCGGGTACACGCGTGGGGAGCCGTCGCCAGTGGAACCCATTGGACCTGCGGCGTCGTCGGCGCCGCGAGGAAACTCAAGTGCTGGGGCCTCGCGTTGGATTACTTCCCGGGCGAAGCGTCCCTCGCGTTCGGGGAGTTCGGGCAGGTCATCAGCGCCGGGGACGTGTCGGTGTGGGGCACGTGGACTGGGGGCGGAGGTACGTGTTCCTGGGACGTCGTGACCGCAGGTAAGCACCACGCGTGCGCCATCGTCGCGGAACCAACCGGACGAACCGAGCCCGATGGTTCTTCCGCGAACCAATCGACCGGTGACACGTGGACCACGATCTCGTCCGACACCGGCCCGGGCAACATCAGGTGCTGGGGTAACCCGGGGCACGGACGGACGACGTCGCCGAGTGGATACGGGGTGACGCTGCCGTGGCGCGCGTGGCCGGCGGATGCGCCCGAGGAGGCGACGGACCCGGCGCCGTTTACCTTCGTCGACGCGAGGACGGAACCGTTCGGGACGTGCGCCGAGGTGTCCACAGCGGCGTCCGTACGTGCAAACACCCTAGTGACCGTGTTCATCGCGGTGGCGGTGTTGGCGACGGTGGGTTAGAAGAACGCGAAATGGCGCGTTAATGTTAGTCTACTAGTGACGTTTCTCTAAGAGTTAAAGTTTGACTAGCCTCTTGAGCGCCGGGAACCAGTACGCCGCCTCCTCCCAGTGATGCGTGGACACGTACAGTAAGTGCGCGTTCACCGTGTTGACATCCCCCGCGTTCATCGCGGTACACAGGGACGCGAGCGAGTCCGCCACCGGCACGCTCACGTGCGTCTCCCCTTCGCCCTCGTTTAGAAAAACAAACAACCCGCCGATCTTCGTCGAGATCCCATCCAGCTCCTTCCGACGAGACCCCGCTGAACTCGCGTACAAAGCATCGAACTTACCCCGCAACGCGCTCACAATCACGACATGCTGCGGCCTGACACGTGACACGTCCGCGTTGGCCACGGTGGCGTCCGGGGGGGGCTTGGGCCACTCGGGCGCCGGCCCGACCCACGCGCCGCCGCTGCAATACTTTTCTCGACCCCGCAGCGAGATGGGGGGCGTACCTAAAGGCGTACCGACACCGACGGATGGCGGTTTAGTACCCGCCGGTGAGTTCCGCCCGCTGCTCCCGGCGCTGGGTGCGAACGTGTGGGGCCCTGGGTTGAACGCTACCGGGGGCGGGGAGGAGAGCGCGACGGGCGGGGTCGAGCCCGGCGGCGGGCCGTTGTTTCCATCCGTCATCCGCGGGACAAACATCGATGCGGAACCGTTCACTCCGCTAGGTCCTCCCATCGTGGGCGTGGGTACCGGCGCGGGTACGAACATCGACGGCGGCGCGTGCTGCTGCGTCATCGGCTGCGTCATCGGCTGCTGCATCGGCTGGTGCTGCGTCGGCTGTGGGATGCCGCCGCCGGCCATGGGGCCCATCGCGCCCGGGGCGTAGCCGTCGGCTGGGTACCCCGGCGCCGCGCCCTGCTGGTGCATCTCCGGCGGGGTCGGGTAATACGACGGCGCAGGCGCCGGTGGATGCGTTTGCTGCTTCGGCTGTGGGATGCCGCCGTACGTCGGTTGGTGGGGCGGGCCCGCGGGGGGATGGGTCGGCGCCCTGGGCTGCGCGGGGGGATACCCCGCCGTGTGATGTGCGGTCGAGACGGGGGGCGCGCCCGCGGGGGCGGCTGCGCCCGCGCCCGCGAGAGGGCGTGACGCCGCGAACGGGTTGCCCCGCTGCTGCTGGCCGCCAACCTTGGGGCTACCCCCCGGGGACGAGAGCGGCTTCTGGTTCCACATGATCCCACCCGCCCGTCACCCCCGATCGCTCCCTCGGATTTATCTGAAAGGTCCCCTCGATCGCGAACGACGCCGAGGGATGATCGCCCGCGTCTCCTCTCGGCCGAGTCCAGCTGTGTGTCGCGATGCGACCCGGCGTGGGTTTTGATGTGGGTGCGGTACGGTCTCGGGGGAGAGACCCGCGCGGGATCGCGGCGCCGATCCACGCGTACGCCGCGCTCAGCGCCTGTGGCACCGCCGCTCGCCCCCTCGTGAAAACCAAAGGCCTGTTTCCTCGTTCGCCGCGTCAGCGGACGGTTCGCGCCAAAGATCTAAATCGATTGTCGACGCGGCAGACTCAGCGCCGCTCGCACGCAGCGCAGGCTCGATCATCATGTCGTCCACGACCGCCATCGCGGCCCGGTTTCACCCACCGTCCGCGCTCCGCCGCGCGACCCGCCGAGGATCGTCCGCTTCTGGGCGTCGCACCCGCGCCGTGATCAGGGCTGAGCAGAGGACAACCGTGGAGCCGATATCGCTGGACCCGAACGTCCGCTTCTACCAGATCCGCGCCATGATCCGCCCGTGGAGGCTCAGCGGGGTCATACACGCCCTGAACGAGTACGGCGTACGGGGTCTGACCACCTACCCGGTGTCCGGAGCCGGCGTTCAGATCGGAAACATCGAGAGATACGCGGGAGGCACCTTTGACGAATCTAACCAAAACCTCGTCGACAAGACAGTCATCGAAGTCGTGGTCGTGCGCGAGCAGTGCCAGGAGGTTGTCGATACCATAGTGGACGCGGCGCAGACCGGGGAGATCGGCGACGGGAAGATCTTCCTCTCGCCCGTGCACGACATCGTGCGAATCAGGACCGGGGAGGTTGGCGTCGCGGCTGAGAGGATGAAAGGAGGAAGGGCCGACCTCATGAAGTCCAAAGACTGAGCTTGGCGGGTCAGCCGGTTCACGGCGCCGGTTCACGTCGTTTGATACGATGAAAGAATGTCGTTTGTCATTTAATTAATAGTATCGTCTCGTGCGTGCGTCTCTCTCGTCCCGGTTAATAATGTCAACGCTCGGCGTCCTTTTTCGGCGCGTTCGGGTCGCCGTCGCGCATGCCGGCGAGGATGGCTTTCGCCATGTTGGGATCAAACGGTTTGGCGCCGGTGGTCAGCGAGGACGCGTCGACGGATGCGCGTTTATGCGCCGCGATGAGCGGCGCCAACCGCTTCTCCGCAGCCTTACCCGCGGCGGCCGACGGCGAGAGCGCGGGGAAGTCCGCGAGGCGCGCGCGTTCGGACGCCGCGGACAGGACCGACGGCGGCGGCGACGAAACCTTGGCCTTGTTGGACGCCCCCGCGAAAAATTCGGCAACCTTTTGTGTCATAGGTTCGTCTGTTTCGACAGCTGTGCCTTGTTCCCCCGGAGGACGACCGGGCGGCGGCGGCGGCGCCGTGGGACCTCGTGTGTCTTCCGTCTGAGCGGCGAGTGGGACGTGAACCTCGGAGCCCTGCTTCGCGAGCGTCTCGCGCGATTTCCTCGCCTCGGTCATCGCCGCCTCCGCCTCCGCCTGCATCGCCGCGGCTTCCTTGGCCGCCGCGATGGCAGCCTCCGCCGCCGCCTGCGCCGCGGCGGCGGCCCTCGCGGCTTTACTCTCGAGCTCGCTGATGCGGATAGCCTCGCGGAGGGCGTCGTCGTCGTTGGTGTGTTTGGCGCCGTTGATGTCCATCGCCGTCGGTGGAGCTTTTTTCGTCGCGATGGGCGTCGGCTCAGCCTTTGAAGCGCCGGAGGGCGGGGGACCGGGCGGGAGCGGCGGCGGCGACCCGCTCGCGACCGCCGCGGCCCTCGCCGCGGCGGCCTCCTCTTCCCACTGCTGCTGCCGTCGCCGCTCGAGCTGCTCGCGCTCGCGCGCCTTTCTCTCCCGCAGCTCCCGCTGCGTCCGCTGCGTCCGCTCGAGGTCGAGTCGCTCGGCGGCGATTCGTTCCAGTCGTTCGCGTTCCTTCTGCTCGCGTGTTTTGCGCGGTTTGGGCCCCGCGGCGACCCAGTCGCTTCCGTCGCCCGCGTCGGTGACGTTGACTCCCCCGTGATGACTCCCTTCCGACTCGCTCCTCGGCGGGCTCGAGCCCCACTCCTCAATCTCCGACGGCTGATGCGGAGCCTCAGTTTCCTCCCGTTTGCGATCGGCGTCGAAGCGTCCGTCGTCGTCTCCGGAGTCCGTGTCGTTCTCCGCCGCGCTGTCGTCCATCGGGAGCGGCGCCTCCGTTCGCGTCGCATCGCCTTCTGTTTCGGGAACCTTCTCGTCGACCGCGGTAACCTGAACTTTCTCGGGCGCCGTCTTCTTCTTCTTGGGTTTCTTCTTCGAACCTTTCGTCGCGGCCGCGTCTTCGTCAAAGAGGGAGAGGTCGTCAAACTCCTTCGTGCGCCGCTCGCTCTCGAGGTCCGCGAACGTCGTCGCCACCCTCGCGCATGTCTGCGTGAACATGGCCCGGCCGATGGTAGCCGCGGCTGCTTCGTGGACGGCGCGGACAGCCGCGTTGACTTCATCCCGCCAGACGCGGATGCGCTCGTCGTACTCATCCCCGAGGCTCTTGAGCCGGTTGAGAAAGACGGAGGGGAACTTGCCGTCGTATCGCAGCCTCGGGCCGGCGACGCCGGCATCCTCCGCGTCGGCGTCGTTCTGAACGGGCGACGATTCGACTTCCGAACCCGCGTTGGACTCGCCGCGTCGCTCCATCAACGCCACGAGCTTGATCTCCGCCTTGGTCACTTCCCGTTTGTGTCCCTCCAGCCACTTGAACACCTCGCGTTCCATGGTCTGCACGTGCTGCAGTAAGTCCCGCGTGTCCCAAAAACCCTTGAACGCCTTGCCGTGCATCATCTTTTGCTTATTCGCGAGCGTGTCCAGTAACTGGTTCCACCGCGACTGGAACGTGTACACCCGGGTAGCGCGCTCGCCTCGAACCGCCATCTCCGCATCGCGCTCCGTCGTGGACATCGCGAGCCACTCCGCTCGCTGAATCGACGTCGCCCCGGCCTCACGTTCCTTATCCCAGTCATCCGAGAACTTCTCCGCGGCGGACCGGTTTCCGTTGGAAGATTTGCCGACGGCGGCGAACGTCGCCGCGGCGGCGTCGGCGGCGTCGTTAGCGCCGCCGCCGCTCTTGGCGTGCCTCGCGGCGTCGAGCGCCGCGGCGATGGCGTCGTCCGCGGCGCTGCTCGATTGTGATCCAACGACGTCATCTACGATTGACGCGTCCTTCACCATCGCCGCGGCGTATTTCTCGCGCGTCGCGCCGTTCGTCTCGGACAGTCGCATCTGTTGGCTCGTCAGGAATTTGAGGTACGACATCGCCGCCGCGGAAGCCGCCGCGATGAGGTTCACCGCCACTGGATCCTTCGGCGTGTACTTCTCCTCCTCCATGATAACCTTCTGGGAGTCTTCGTACCGTCGTTGCAGGTTATCCAACGCGTCAGTCACGGCGTCCTTCTCCTTGGCGCTGAGGGGCGCGCGCGGCGCCGGGCGCAGGAAGCCCGTCTGATTGGCCGCGCGCGGTCCTCCGCCGAGGTCGCCGCCGTGCCGAGCGTCGAAGCTCCGCCGGATCCTCACCTGTACACAAAACACGACGTCAGTCATCTAAACGCCCACCGTACGAGAAGTAAAATAAAACTCAAAATAAAGCTCACCTGCTCCCTCGCCGCCTCGTCCTGTAACTTGAGCCGCTTGAGCTTCCCGTTGACCATCTTCTCGAACTGAAACTCGCGTCTGCGATCGCTGAGTTTCATCCACGCGTGGCACGCGTCCGCGAGGTCGTCCCAGTCTTTCCCGGCGGCGACGCACGTCGCCTGGAGTCCGGCGATGGCGTGCCACTCGCGCCGCCATTTGGCTCCGAACTCCTCCAGATCCGCCTTCTGCCGCCTGGCCTGGTCGTAGGAGTCCACCACGATGTCGTAGTACAGCGTGGGATCCTCGTCGTTGCCCTGGAGTTCGTCGTTGCCCTTGTGTGTCGGGGCGGGCGACGAAGGCTTGGACGAGACGCTCGCTCCTCCCTCTTTTTGCTTTTTAGATGAAGATGCCGTCTCCTCGGAGGAGGCGACGAGATCCGCGTTGGCGCGCTTCATCTCGTCGAGCCCGCGGCGGATCGCGGCGCGCAGCCCATCGGCGTCGGGTGCGTCATCGTTTCCCGTCGTGATGAACCGCACGGTCGCGCCGAGCTCCGAGTCCACGGGCGCCTCGACGACGTCGAAATCGCGCGCCGCGATGCCACCACCGCCGACCGCGGATCCCAGGAGACATCTCGCGAGCTCCTCGTCGCGCTTGCGCGACGTGGCGTCCTCGCCGTCGGAGTCGCTGTCGCTGTCGTCGATGGAGTCGACGGTGGACGAGCTGATGGAGCTCCGGGGCGCATCCCGCGATGTGGGCGTCGACGGGTCGCTGTGTGTGTCGCCGGAGACGAGCGCGGATCTGGTGGTGCGCGTGCTCTGTGCGGAGATGAGCTTTCCCGCCTCGCCGGATCTGACGAGCGCAAGCGCGTAAACCGCCACCCCCTTGACCTTGTCCGAGCAGGCGTTCTGCTCGACGCACTCGCGCACCGCCGCGAACGACGTCTCCAGCGCGCTCGCCCCGACGCTCGCGGCGTGGTCGAGGAAAGCATCGCGCGTCGCTTCGTCCCCGGAGGCGACCCACGCCAGTTCCACGGGGTTCGACACGTAGGTTCGAAGCGCCCTCGCGTCGGCGTCCTTGCCGCCTCTGTTGCCGCCGCCGGAACCCGAGGGTTTCTTACCGCCGCCGCGGCCCTTGGCGCCGCCCTTTGACTTTCCCTTGGATCCTCCCATCGTCGCCTCGCGTGCCCAGATCTGGGCGCGAGCATCGCAGAAAAAGCGAAGTCGTGTGACGACAATTTTCTTTGACCACACGTGTGCAGTCAGAGATGGTTCTATTTCTATGGAAATAGGAACGAGTTGGTACATAAAGTGTATTATGTATCTATCTAGTTTGCCATTAGAATACGCCTATTTTTTTCCTCGGAAAAGTAAAAGCCACGAACAAGAGCCACGACGCCTCACTCTCCTCCCGCACCGTCACCATGCAGCTCAGGAACGGCAAGCGCAAGCTCGATGCGTACCATCCAACCTTCGATCCCGGCCTGGATATCGCGACCCTGGTGTTCTCCCACGTGCAGTGCGTCAAGACCCGCCATAGACTCGCCCTGGTGAGCAAGTTGTGGAGGGACGCCTCCAAGCCTGCCGCTGCGTACCCTCTCACGTTCGACTTCCCGGACATGCTTGCTTGTATGCGGAGTATTCATGTCACACGCCTGTTGGACAACGACGAAGCACTGTCTCTGCCCTACGAGAGAATCATGAAACTATTCCGTGATAGTACGAGTACTGCTTCGAACTACGTTGTGGGCCGCGAACTATGTGACAGCGCTGCTCGCCGGGGGAGTGTAAGACTGCTGAAGTGGACGCGAGAGCACAACTTTGCTTGGGATGGGATCGTGTGCAACTACGCAGCTCAATATGGGCACTTACCCGCTCTCCAGTACTTGCATGAGAACGGGTGCCCTTGGGACTCGAACGCGTGCAATGAAGCCGCCTATAACAAACACTGGGACTGCCTGCAGTACGCGGTGGATAACAAGTGCCCGGAGTGGGAGATATTCGCCGAGGAATACGCGAAGCACCTCCGATCGATGTAATGACACACGATAGACGACTACGATCATGTTTCATATGTTACTTGGATATACTCATTTCAATAGGCAGCTTTACACTCAACGATCCACGCGCACGGACCAGACCATGATGATGCCGTCCTCCCCTCCGCTCACCAGCGACTTGCCATCCGCCGAGAACGTCACGCTCGAAACCGCCCCGCAGTGCGCGTGCTGCGCCGCGAGCAACCGCCCGGTGTTGAAATCCCAGAGCTTCACCGTCTGATCCTTGGAACCCGTGGCCAAGATGCCTTGGCTCGAGAGATCGGCGCAAGTGCACTCCTGCGAATGCGCACCCTTCACGATCTGCAGAGGGTCTCGGTCCATGAGATCCCAGAACGACAGCGACCTGTCTTGACCGACGGACACCATCTGCATGGCGTCGGGGTTGCTCTGGTTGATGACGCACGCGTTGATGCCGCCGACGTGCTGCGTCTGCTGGTGAACCCTGCACTCGCGAACTAAATCCCACGTGATGATACTCCTGTCGCGGCTCGCGGATACCACGTGGAGGTCATCCTTGAGCACGGTCAGGCCCACGACGCGGTTCCTGTGCTCCTTGAACGTGGACACGAGCTGGCGCTTGAGCATGTCCCAGATGCGAACCATGCCCTCGGCGCCGCCGGTGGCGAAGAAATGCGCTCCGTGCGCGACGGCGATTGACGTGACGCCGCCTTGCGCGTGGGCATCCGGAAGGGTCCAGAGCAGCTCGCCGGTGACGTTATCGTGCGCCCGAACGTGCCCATCTTCCCACCCGGTCATGAACATCTGATCGCACACGCACACGCACATGGGCGCCATCGCCGTCGACTTGACCTTCGCACGCATGGTGCAAACGGGCCGAGGGTTTAAGTTCCAAGCCTTGAGCGCACCGTCGGCGCCGCAGCTCACCACCGCCTGCATGCACGAGTTGGCGTGCGCCTTGGGACCTTGGTCGCCAAAGTCGGCATCCACCGGGGCGAACTGCACGAGGGAGATGGCGTCCACGTGCGACTCCTCAAGCAGCCGTGGCTGGGGATTAGCGACGTTCGCTTTTCGCCGTTTTACGTATGTCACGTATTTGCGACCCGCCGACGTGCACACCACCATCTTTGGGTTCCCGCGCGTGAAATCGTCGTCGTTCACCGTGCTCATGGACGTCACCCCTCCCTCGAACTCCCACACGTAGTCCAAGGCGTCCAAAACCGTCGGGGGTTTATGCGGATTGAACACTCCGACGCTGCCGTCGCCGCCGCCGACGAGGTAGTATCGACCGTTGTCAACCGGCATGAACACCTGCGCCGCACCCTTGCAGCACGGTGACCAGTTACGTAGCACGCACCCTTGCACGTTGAAGGTTGAGATGTCGCCACTCTTACTCCCGGCGTAGAGCTCCTGGGAATCCCCGCTGAAGACGCAGCTGGTGAAGTACCGTTTGGTGTTTCCCGTGCCGCACTTCTGCCCGCCGATGAGCCCGCGGCCGGCGTCGCATCCCCAGATGACAACCTCCTCTTTGCCGACGGTTCCGAAGGTGTAGTAAGTCCCGTTGCGTTGGATCTTGGGCGCGAACGCGATGGCGTTGGTCTCCCGCGGCGCGAGCGCGCCGTTCGCGACGATGCAGCCCGTCTCTGTGTCCCACGCGAAGATCTTTCCATCCGCGTGGATGCCGCATGAGATCAGCAGCCTGTCGTCCGGTGAAAACGCGAGGCACGCGACGCCTTCGTCGTGCTCCGACAGCCTGAACTTCTCCTTCCCGGTGGTGGCGTCCCACAGCACCACGTCCGCGTTCACGCCTTCTTGCCCCGTCGCGATGAGGGTGCCGGACGGGGAGACGGCCAAGCACGTGATGTCGTCGTCGTGCCCGCGGAGGAAGGATTGGCCGCCGGTCTTGCCGAGGTGGCCGTACACGACGGTGGACCCGGCGACGTAGAAGATGCGGTCGGGGTCGTTGGGGTCGGCAGCCATGCCGCCCACGACCTTGGCGCTGTGGAGATGAGTTCGGATGCGGGGTCGGGTCAGGTGGAATCGCGGGTGGAAAAGAGAGAAGGCGGAGGGGGGGAAGAGACCCAAAAATGGCCACCA
>Ga0257106_1000747_pt1 | contig 17775 bp, 11 predicted proteins | sample LP_taG_3_FD_190177 | JGI IMG/M metagenome (GOLD analysis project Ga0257106, IMG submission 190177) | Marine microbial communities from Northeast Subartic Pacific Ocean, Canada - LP_J_2011_P26_10m | ecosystem: Environmental > Aquatic > Marine > Oceanic | place: Canada: Northeast Subartic Pacific...
ATGCCCATGCCCGGCTGCATGCCCATGCCCGGCTGCATGCCCATGCCCGGCTGCATGCCCATACCCGGCTGCATGCCCATACCCTGCTGCATGCCCATACCCTGCTGAACGCCCATACCCGGCTGCATGCCCATGCCCGGCTGCATGCCCGTTCCAGGCTGCATGCCCATCCCCATCTGCTGCTGGGGCATACCGCCCATCATGCCGCCCACGCCGCTGGCCATGCCGTTGGGAGCCGCGCCGCCCAGCCCGCCCATGACACCCATGACACCCATGCCGCCGTCGCTGAAGAGGTCATCTTCGATCATCTGGCGAGGTGCGGATTTCTGAGGCTCCGCGGGGGCGGCTGGAGCGGGCGCCGCCTGAGCGGGGCCGGCGGCGGGGACGGACATGCCCGCAAACATGCCACCCTCCGTGGTGGGTGCTGGAGCGGCGGCAGGCGCGGGTACTCCCGTTCCAAAGGCATCCCAGCCACCGGCAGCGGGAGCGGCGGGGGCGGCGGGGGCGGCGGGAGCACCCGACCCGAACGCGTCCCATCCACCAGCCGCCGGAGCCGCCGCGGGTGGAGCGGGCATGGAGAACGCCGCCGTCGCGGGTGCTGTCGCTTGGGAGTGAGCTCCCATCATCCCGAAAGGATCAGACGGCGCCGCAGCCGATTGTACGGGAGCCGATGCCGCCGTGGGTGGAGCAGCTAAACCTCCAGGAGGTGGCGGCATAGAGAACGCCGCGGGAGCGGGGACGGGTGCGGGCGCCGGTGCGGGCACCGGTGCCGACCCGAAGGCGTCCCAACCACCCCCTGCGGGCGCGGGCGCGGGCGCGGGCGCGGGCGCCCCACCCAACCCGAAGGGATCCGAAGCCGCCTGCTGCGGCGGCTGCTGGGGTGCGGGTGGTGCCGCCGGCGAGTCAAAACCTCCGAGCCCGAACGGATCGTTAGCCGGCGCGGCGGGAGCCTGCACCTGCGGGGCCCTCTGCGGCATCTGGATCCCGGCGAACATACCTCCCATCTGCTGCTGGGGTTGCTGCTGCTGGGGTTGCTGCTGCTGGGGTTGCTGCTGCTGGGGTTGCTGCTGCTGCTGCTGCTGATCCGCCTTGAACTTCTCCTCCACGAAGACGGTCCTGATGAACTTTCGCAGCGCGTTTTGGTTGGTGTTGGTGGGCAGGGGCAAGTTGTGCTCGTGCTCGGTGCCGAACCAGTTGGCGAGCCACCTGGCACGCGCGGCATCGTTACCCCCTTGCCGCATGATCTCCATCTCCTCCGGCTTGAACGTCGAGTTGGCCACGGACTTGATTCGGAACTGGTACTCGCGGTGGACCCCGCTGCACGCGTTGCACACGAAGGTCCCGAAGGGAAAGACGCAGTTGTTGGGCATGCGCTGCGTGCACGTCATGCACCGCTTGTTCCCTTCCTCCTTGAGTATCGCGCGCAGCTCCTTCTCATTCTTCTCATTCTGGCGAGCCACCGTGTTCATGGTGCGAGCTGTCTGACCTCGACCGAGATCTGATGCTTCAGGCGCGTGCCCAAAAAAAAGGCGGGCCGCGAAACGTCGGCGGCTGACCGCAACCCCTCTGCCGCACGGTTCGTCCGTGCGCTCGAAGCCTTGCGCGCCGAGTAAGTCCTCTCCCGCCCTGGAGGGACGGGACAATCGACACGCGTGCCCGTCGAGTGCGAGCCGAACCTCGAACGATCCGCCCCAGATCTCACGAAAAACGAAACGTTGACAGGATTATTCCTCTGCGCCGTTGGAGGTTGATTCCCCCGGGCAGATTTGGTGGACGTGAGTCTGTTTGCTCGTAGGTCGTCGTAATTCAATTAGCAGGCGGACAAAGAAGGCACAGGCAAACAGTCTGGCGATGCTTTTTCCCGTGGCTTCGCTAATCTTCGAAGATCTCTCGTCGTCCGAGTCAGGGGAAAGTACTTGGCAAGATGGCCGGGCCGTAAAGAGCCGCACGGGCGGTCGGGGGCGTGAGGTGTCGAAGTGAACCGTGATTTCAACGCGTGTGACCCTCAAGTCGAAGCCTCGATCGTGCGGTGCGGGAGAAGGTGGTCGAGGAAGGGGGAGAGGAGCGCCGCGCCGAACTGACGGACGGCACCCTTGCGAGGAAAGTTCCTCGACGGTGAGCCGATGGATGCGGACGCATACTTCGTGACATTCGGAGAGGCTGACGAGAATGATGACGCCTTCGAGAGCGCTCGGTTCAACGGCATCATCGGACGGCGGTCCCTGTTGAAAGTAGCCTCTTCCATCGATCTTGGGTCTGAAGCTGCCGTCGGGGAAGAGATCCATATCCCGCGTGCAGGCGACAACACGAGTGGTGAGAGAGGCGAGATCGCCCCGGCGGGAGCGTTCTCCACCGGTAAGAGCGGCGCCAACAGCAAGAACCCATTCGGGTCCGATCCGGGCGCGGCTGCTACCATGGCGGTCGCCAGACTGATAGCCGCGTCTGGGGGCAAGGGCCTCCCACAGGGCCTGGTGCGGCTCATGTCACCGTATCAGGCGCATTACGATGAGATGGCATGCCTCGGTAAAGGAGGTTTCGGCAGCGTGGTCAGTGCGGTGGGTCGACTGGACGATCGCGCGGTCGCGGTGAAGAAGGTTCACTTCAAATCCGCGGTGCCGCCCTGGGCCAAGAACGACGCGCTGGAGGGCCTACACGAAGAGCTGCTCCGCGAGGCGAGGGCTTTGGCGCTCATGGAGAATCCAAACGTCGTCAAGTACCACACCGCGTGGATCGAGCCCAGGTGGTCGAAACTCGCGGCGGTTGGCGCCACGACGAATAGGAACGGTCGTCGCGTGGGTGCGGGTGCGAGCAAGGCCGCTCTCTCCCCGGGAGCACTCGCGAGGAGGGACTCTTTCATCGTCGCCGATGACGGAGGCTCCGACTCGGATTATTCAGACGAGTACTCGGAAGGCGCGTCGGACTACTCAGAGTCTGGATCGATCACGGGAGGCGGCTCGGCGCGTCTACTTCCGGGCGGTGGTCAGGATGAGAAGACCGGGATTGGCTACTCCGAGGTTTGGACGCCGGCGGCGGTGGCTGGCACGTTGCGATGGCCGTATACCCTACACATCGCCATGGAGCTGTGTCCCAGCTCCACGCTTAGGGACTGGATCAGGCTTCGACCGCGAGGGGAGGTTCAGATTGGCACGGCGTCTCACATCTTCCGCTGTGTCACGGAGGCGCTTAGGTACGTTCACGCACACGGAATCATTCACAGGGACATCAAACCGGCGAATGTGTTGGTGCATCGTGGTGTAAACGTGCTGGAGCCCACTGTGAAGCTCATGGATTTCGGTTTGGCCGTGTTCTACGATTTTAGCGCGGAGAAGAAGCCACAGGAGAGGAAGAAGAAAGGTGGTGCGACGGTGGTTCAGGTGTCTTTGGACGATGAAGACAGGTCAAAGGGAGCATCTGAAAACGTGTTCTCGGTGGCCGAGAACGTGTTCTCGGTGGGAGTTGGTACAGCCAGCTATTGCGCCCCTGAGCAGAGGCGCGGCACCGGCTTGTACACATCAGCCGTGGATATGTACAGCCTGGGAGTGATACTCGTGGAGATTTGCACCGCCCTCGGCCAGGAGGCGACCGAATCGGAGCGACTTCACCTCATTGCCGATGCAAAGGGACTGAACATGCCGGAGGAGATGGTGGCGAAATTCCCAAAGCACGCGAGGCTCGCCGAAAGACTCCTCGCGGTTGATCCAAAAGAGAGACCGACCGCGGACGAGGTTCTCAAGCTGTGGCCGAGGGTGAATTTGCGCAAAGGTGAGCTCCCAAAAACCCAAATGCAGTTCAGATCACAGCACGATAGAACCCAAATGGGCGCCGCCGTCGCTGCCGCAGCAGCGGCGGGCGCGGCGGCGGCCCAATCGGGCACCCGCGCTGAAGTGAGCTCGGCGGCGGAGTCTGCAGCGGTTTCAGCGGCGCTTGATAAATTGTCGATCAAACGGTCGATGTCTCTCCCTGAGGCTGAGCTGGCTGCCATCGCTGATGCAGTGGATGCCGCGACGAATGCGGTCGCGGGATCGGGTTCGCCCAGAAGGTCACCACACAAGCACAGGCGCGCTCCTTCCTCTCTCATGTCGTCACTCGTTCTTGAGTCGGACGAGCTTGTCGAGGAGTCCGTCGGCGGCGGGACGAGTGACGAGTCAACATCCATCGACCTAGAAACGGCGTCACGGGTGGACATGGCGGCGGAGATTCGTCGGCTTCAGGAGCGGCTGGCACAGCTTGAGGGGCACGCGGAGACGACGTGACATCTGAGTGCAATAAAATTGCTAGCTAATGTTAGCTGCTAGTTTTGATTCACATAGTAGCGAGGAGGCTTTTGAGCTCCTTGGCGAATGCGAGCGGGTCTTGCTCCGTCTCTTGCTCCTTTGCCGGGTCTTTGTATTTTTCTATCAGTTTAAGGAGCGGGCTGTCCTTGTTGACCTTTGGCAGTTCTACTTTCCTGACCCGTTCCGCGGAGTCGTCGAGGAACGTAATTTTCTTCGCTGAGTCCATACCGACACGATCACCCCGATACTTCCGCGACAGCACGCTGGACGGAGGCGCGAGCTCGACGTGCTCTGCTGAGTCGCCAAGAAGGTGACCGGATGACTCATCGCTGGACGCACGGGGTGTCGCCGTCAGTAGACCCCAGTGAGGCTGCCTCGCCTTCGTCTTGGACCTTCGCCGAGAGATCACCTCAGATGACCCCCTTCGTCGCTCGCGCACCTTCCCACTGGAGGTGTGCCCCATCAGGGGGATACCTCTCGGACCAAAAACGAGCGGTGAGTCCATCGATGAAGACGCCCCCGCTCCGTCCGAGGCTGACATACTCCTGAAAGTGTCACACCCGGTGTCGCTCATGTCGGCGTCGCTTCCACCGGCGCGACGCTGAGCCAGCTGGGGCAGGAAGGACGGAACAGCCTCCACCACCGGGGGCGTCAACGGCGGAGTCACGGGAGCGGACTGATCCTGGACTTCTTCATGGACGTCTTCATGGACATCTTCCTCCACGTCCAGCTCCGCGAGTCTCAGACGAAGCCCCGAGAGGTCCTCCGCGGTGACCTCCGTTTCGTCATCGCCCCCTATCCTCGACCTGGTCTTCACGGCGCGGCGGTGTGCTCGAGGAGGCGGGGCCTCGGGCATGCCTTCACCGCCGAACAAGACCCGAGCCATATGCGGAGGCGTGATGGCGTCGTCCTCGATTTCCTCCACAGCCCCTCGGTCACCGAGGCAAATTGGCGAAGGACCCGTGATGGGCGATATCCCCGCGAAGGACACGCCATCCTCATCCTCGCCGGCGGCATCCTCCTCGTCGGTCTTCCACGGGTTCAGACCCGGTGACGCCGGCACACCTTCCTGTTCATCATCCTCCGCGTCCGCACTCTTGCAGAACAGCTCGTAAAGCCCGTTCTTGACGGACTCGAACGACGAGTTGTGCACCGAGAGTGGCGAGCACGGCGGGTTCATTTTCTTGGACAGTGACTGGGTGCCGAGGGGCGACGGCTCCATCGAGAACGGCCCGGGGCTGTCTCCCTCGCCCTCTATGATCGACATCGGCGTGGATAGGACGGGATCTCTGCCCCCGCTCTCGGCCTTGTCGTCGAAGTACTTCTGGCACTCCTGCTCGTCCGCCTCGTCCGGTCCTTTGCGCGTCTGAATCTCAAGGCGGAGTCGGCTCGAAGGCGTGAGGATGTCCACCGGGAAAGTGTTGGAGAGCACCTCCACCGCTGACTCCGCGAGGTCTCTCGCTCGAACCTCCTCTACATCTAGCGAAGCGAGGGCGAGGCGACGTCCGCGGACCACCGGCCACGTCTCGGGCGAGGCGAACCGACCGGGCGGTTTCTCCTCCGTCCGGCACGGGTTTACATTTTCCTTCTCGCCGTCGAATTCTTCGCCGAGTTCGTCCTCCAAGGGGAGCACGTCGCGCACGTCCGGGAAGTTTATCTTGTCTGCCCGGACATCTCGGTCGAAGGGACACGGCACAGCGTCCGGCGCATCCTCCGTGAGCACCATCACCTCCGCGCTGGCGTCTCCGAAAGTGGACAGCGGGATGGATTTTCTGTCGCTCCAACGTTCAAATGTGGCAAATGTGGCTCGGCCGATGACTCACCGACGCAGTCACGTGGGATGTCAACCGGAATCGTGTTCAGAGCTCGGAGCGCGCCCGGGCGCACGTAGACGAGATGCTCACCCTATCAGAGATCGGGATCCAGCCTCGCGGGGGTGTTGCCCCCGCCACGTCTCTCGAACCAGGGTTCAAGCCCGTGCCCGGCGATGCCCTGCTGGTCATCGACGTCCAGAACGATTTTATCCCTGGCGGGGCTCTCGAGGTTGCCGAGGGACACGAGGTGGTGCCCGTGTGCAACGCCCTGATGGAGCGGTTCGACGTCGTGGTGTTCTCGCAGGACTGGCACTGCCCCGGACACGAATCCTTCGCGTCGTCGCACCAGGGAAAGAGCCCGTACGATTCGATCCAGATGCCCTACGGCGACCAGACCCTGTGGCCCGACCACTGCGTTCAGGACACCTCGGGGTCTGAGTTCCACGCGGACCTGTCCATCCCGGACCGAGTCCGCGTCACGCGCAAGGGCTTCAGGAAGACGATCGACTCCTACAGCGCCTTCTTCGAGAACGATCAGACCACGGCGACGGGCCTGGAGGGGTACCTCAAGGACATCGGTGTGAGAAGGGTGTTTGTGTGCGGGCTGGCGTACGACTTTTGCGTCAGGTTCACGGCGGTGGATGCCAAGGTCAAGTGCGGGTTCGATGAGGTCGTCGTCGTGAAGGACGCGACGAGGAGCGTGGGCCTCCCGGGAACCGTGGAGGCCGCGGATGAGGGGATGAAGGAGGCTGGAGTGAAGGTGGTGGACTCCGGTAGCCTATTAGCGGCGTTAGCCTGACTGTACAAATTGTTCATTCTGCTCTTCGTGATCTTTCGCCGATCTGTCACTTCACACCGCACACGTCCGAACCCACGACCCCAAGACAGATGGGAGGAACTGCCGGCCAGCGCCGCGCCGAGAAGCTCGAGCGTGAAAACTCCAAGGCTGCCTCGGCTGCATCGAGCAAGGCAAAGGTCGAGGACGACGCCTACTGGCAAGCGGCGGGCGATGGCGCGAAATCCAAGGCGGCGGCCAGAAGGGAGCAGGCTGATGCAGCCGCCGACGAGGCTGCCGCCAAGCGCGCGGAGGCGAAGCGCCTGGCCAAGCTCGAGGATGAGGAGATGGCCAACATGGGTAAGCCCAAGAACGCGGCTCCCAAGAAGATGACGAGGGCTGAGCTCGAGGCCTACAAGAACCTGAGTGCGAAGGAGCGACTGAAGCTCAAGATGCAGCAGAAGAAGGAGCAGGCGAGGACTGTCGAGGAGGATGACTACAACAACATGGTCGACGTCAAGAACGATAACAGGGAGGACAATGTTGATGCGAGCGGTATCGACTCGGCGGTGGATGCCATGGGTGCGCTGGGTGTGGGAGGCGCCGCCCCCGCCCTCACCACCAACGTCAAAGCGGCGTTCAAGGCGTTTGAAGAACGGGAACTCCCGAAGCTCAAGGAGGAAAACCCCCGACTGAAGATGTCACAGTACAACGAGATGCTCGGCAAGATGTGGAAGAAGGATCCGACCAACCCGGCGAACTTCGCGCCACCGGGGAAGTAAAAGGGACGTGCGAGGGGCGGCGACTACTTGTAGCATAGTCTAGCCAAAAGGTGCAACCCCGGAGACGCGCAGACTCTGATGAAATAGATTTGACGAAGTTTGGTCACATGTCTTCTGCCTTTTACTTCTTGTCGCCGCCTCCCATCCCCGCGAAAGGGTTCGGGATGGAGTCCTTGGCCTTGTCGGCTATACCCTTGAACACCCCGATACCCTTGTTGACCGGCGACTGCGCAGCCGCCGCGTTGTACAGGGCCGACTCGAGGTCCTCCTGCTCCGGCCTCCGCTGCATGGCGCCAACCTGCTGGTACGCCCCTTTGTCGTCCTTGACCAGGATCCTCCACGGGGATCCTTCGGGAGCTCCCCCGCGCACGCACTTGAACACGGCTCCCTCCTGCGTCGCCCCCATGAGCCCCTGGATGGCCAGAGGCAGGTACGAGTACACCACGGAGAACGAGTTCGCGAAGACCTCATCCGCGGTCACATTCTCCCCGTCGTCGCCGCGGGAGTTCCTGAACGTCACGCCGCCGTCCCCCGCGTGCTCCCACTCCACGTTGACCGCGACGATGGGTCGTGCCCCGGAGAGCTCGGCGATCCTCCTCGCGGATCCGATCTGATCCTCCGCATTGACGCCCACCAGCGCCACCGCCCCGTCGCCCCGCGCCAAGTCGCAGCCATCCGAGATGAGCGCCTGATCGATGGAGACGTGCTCAACCTTACCGTCGGACTTTGACGCGGCGTAGGCGGCCACCTCGGCGTCCCCGTAGACCGCCGTCCCCACGATGCCACCGCCGCAAGCGCCGTTCACCATCGCGGCGACGGCGACCGACGTGTCCGCCGCGAGGGGCAGCTCGACCGCGACGCGGAGCTGTGCGAGAGCTTTGCCCGAGGACTTGCGCACCTTCTTCCCAGCCTTCTTGGCCCGCTTGGCGCACACCGACCCGATAGCCTCCCTCGCCTGTTCGAACGAGTCTTCACGACTGATGGGCGGTACGATGTCCATCTCGCCGGCGCCGGACGGGGTCGCCCCCGGCACGGTCGCGGAGTCACGCCCGCGAATGGGTTTGCCGAGAGTTGTCGATCGGACCGGACGCGCGCGTGGGCCGAGGGCGACCGCGGCGACCGCGGGGGCGGGGCTCACGAGTGACGACATCGTCTTCGCGTGGTTCAGGACGCGACGCGATGAGCCTGCGAGTCGCGAAGGACGCGCGGGCTAATGTGTCCTTAAGCTTGAGTGATGACGCGATCGGATAAGAACTAACGAACTCAGCTGAGGGGCTGGACACTTGGAGAAACTTTCAGACTCCACTATTCGTTACCACGCGCCCCTGTACTAAGACTACTACGCCATCCGGGGATCCGGTGCCCTGCCGTACGCCTCCTCCACGGCCAGTGACGCGTGTCCGTACTCACCGAGGCACACGGTGGGTACGAAGCACCTGACCGTGGAACCACCCGCCGCGTACACCCGGACACTCGGGCCATCCTCGTATTCCCAGCCCCTGGGGTCCGACACGCACCCGACGTCCACGTGTACCGCGTTGAACGAACTCCCGGAACCCCGCGGCACCTCACGCGCGTACTGCCACACGGGCGGTCCGCCGACGCGCACGTCCCACAGCCCCACGCCCTCGATGTCCCGGCCGGACCTCGGGTGCCCCGGCCGCGGGGGCTCCACTCGGCCGCAGTCGGCTCCGACGAACAACTCCCGCGCGTCCATCCCGCACCGGCGGTTTATGTCGAAGATGTTCCCGGAAGACCCTTCACGGTAGGTCACCACGGGGGTTCGTAGGCTACGTACGTCCCACCGGCTCAGGTCTCCGTCCGCGGTGGACACGACGACGTGCCCGGGGCTCGTTCGCATGGCGTGTAGGTGGGTGACGTAGGAGGACGCCTTCGCAAACGGTTGCCGCATCATCCGGGTCTCCCTGGTGTCAAATAGTGTCATCCCTCCGTTTCGCATCCCCAACATGAACGTCTCCGGGCGATTACCCACGGTACCTGACGATTCGCTCCACCAGTCCACGTCCGCGGCGACGGCGGTGATGTCGGACCGCCCCTTCACGCTCAACCGCGCCGGCGGCGCCTCCCCTCGGGCAAAGTAAGTCTCGTCGAATACCACCCTCGCCCCGGCGTCCGTCGCGGCGATGACCCGTCCCGTATGCGGGGATACCGCAAAGTCAAACATGCTCGCTTCTTCTGCCCGTGGCATCACCGACTCGGGGAAGACCCCCCAAAGCTCCATGTACTGAGTCTCCATGGTCTGGGGCGCGGCTCTGTAGCTGTTCAAGGTAAACACAGGGCCCTGCATGTATCCAAACAGAAAAACCGTGGGTCTCAGCTGGTCGTCTCCGCCCAGAGCCTGGGCTCGACGCTGATGCCATGGCCTGGCGAGATATTCTGGTGCCACCGCGGCATTCACGGTCGGGTTCGAGGCAGCGTCTCCATTCACAAGGTTTCCAGTCGCCACGGAGGACATCCGCAGTGTCGTGTCCGACGCGCCCCATCCCCGGTGGCGCCCGACCCCGATCCCCCGTCTCACCGTCACGATCCGCGCCCTGTCCCGCGTATCCTCTCCCATCGTGCCGTTGCCGTTGGTCCCAACCATCAGAAACTGCTCCGAACCCTTGTGCACGGGTGGATTATCGGTGTCCCCATCGAAGCTCTCGTCCACGCGAACGAAGGAGGCCACCCTGTCAAACCCGGTGCAGCGCGCGACGTCGATCGTCCCGAGGAGGGTCAGGGTCCGGGCGTGACATCGCAGCGATTCTGCCAGGATCTCACTCGATGCACCGCCTCTCGCGACACGGTCCCCGCCCCGACATCGTACCGGTAGCCCGCACTCCCTCGCTCGCACCACCGCCCGCACGCCCCCTCCCCCGTGGTGGGGCGGCTTCTGTGACGAGACCGGTCCTCCCCCGCGTGGGTCCCGACCCGGTGGGGCATGAGCGGCTGACTCCGGTGTGGGTGCACCCTCCCGTCGCTGCTTGGACTTTACCTTCTTACGGAGCTTCAGCCGGTCATCGCCCCGTCGCTTTCTTTCGCCACGGTTCCCTTGGTCGCCCCCTCCCGACGAGCCCCCTCCACGCGATTGAGATGGGTCGGCACCGCCGCCGTTCCTTCCCGAGGAGCCAGCCTCCCCGCCGCGGTTCCGCCCGCGACCGCCCCGGCCGCCGCGACGATTATCCCGCCTGCCGCCGCCTGCATGTCTATTCTCCGGCGCGTGAGACCCGAGATGAGGCCTGAGAGGGTGATGGGAAGGGAAGGGCGAGTCAGGCGATGTCGGGTTTTCGTGGAGCGCCGGATTCGACGGAGCGCGGGCGACGGGGGGCGGCGGGGCGGGTCAGGTTTGGCGGTTGGGGCGCGATACTCACTGCTGCAGACTACGTGCTACGGGTTCCGACTGCAGAGCGAAGTATCTCTGTCGCTCCTCGTCCCATACGAAGCCGGGGAGGTCGCGCATCGTGACCTGACGTCCAAGACCACCAAAGCCAAAAATAATGTAACATCGGACCTGTACTCAGTGGCTGGGGGCGCGCCCTCGAGAGGTTTGGAACCATGATCGAGCAGCTGCTCTCTGCCGCGAGGCAAGGAGATGGCGACGCCATACGTAGTTTGGTCCCCACGGTTGATCCCCTCGACTTTCGCCGTCCACTCCCTTGCCCGCCTCCCTCCCAAATCCAGATCTCCCGAGCCCCCAGCCCTCGGCCTTTCCATGGCCTCACCGTCGCATCCTGTCCATCTCCCTACCCCAGGACCGAGCGAAAGACCTTATCAATTTGGCGAAGGACCGGATGACCGGCGCGGGGCCGCTTCATCTCGCCGCGGAGAGCGGATCCGTGGAGGCGATCGAAGCGTTGACGTCCCTCGGATGGCGTGTCTCAGCCCGCGATGCCGAGTTGTCTACCGCCCTCCACTACGCCGCCGCGAGGGGCCACGCGGCGGCTGTCGCGTCTCTGTGTGCCCTCGGCGCTGACATCGCCGCGCGAGACGAGCGCGACTGCGTCCCGCTGCACTACTGTTCCGGTGCGGGTAAGTGGGACGCGGCGAGGGAGCTCCTGATCCGAAACGCCGACCCGAGCGCGCCGGATACGGATGACAGGACGCCGCTGCATTACGCCGCGAGGTTGGGGTGTTCCAAGACTACCGGGCTCCTGGTCAACGGCGGCTGGGGCACGAACGTGGACGCGACGAGCGTGCATGGATCCACGGCGCTGAGCGAGGCGGTTCAATACAAACGCCGGGCCGTCGCCGAGGTGTTGGTCGAGGGCGGCGCGACCATCCGAGCGGAGGACAGGGAGGGCCTCGCCTTACTGCTGAACGATGGCACGGCGGATAATGGAACTCGAGCAGGGACTACATGGGGCAGCGTGAGCGGGGTGGCAGGGACGCTCAGGCCGGTACCGCCGCGGGTGCCGCAGTCCCCGGGTGGCGGTTTCGCTCGAGGTTCGACTCGAGGTACCGGGCGATCCGTCGGGACTGATATCACGTCATCCTCGCTGTCGTCCTCCGGGAGGTCGTCTCCGGCGTCGGTGTACAGCCCTAATAGCAGCAGACCGTCCAGCGCGAGTGACTTCGAGGGTCACGGGGGTCGGCGCGGCGGGACGGCGCTCGAGCCCTTGGACTACGAGCCGTCGCTCCGGCTTGACTCCGACCCATCACTCCCAGCCGGCGGGCCCGGGGGAGCGGGAAGGGACCCCGCGCTGCACATGGCACCCAGGCGGGCGGGAGATACGAAGCAGTCGTTCCTGTCGAGGTACGGGCTGGCGAACAAGGCGGGGCTGTTCAGGCTAGACGAGTGACGGGAGGTGAGGGCTAGTAGCTAGCTAGACGAAAAAGCGCATCGATCGATAAAAATCTTGATCCACGTAAGATTTCGCGCCGCCCAGCTGGGATCTTTTTACCAAAAAGTACTCCCGTCGAACCGTCGGTTCCGTCACTAATCCAACACGCGCCGTTCCGACCTCCACACGGTTCGAACCGACTCGAGTACATTCACTCGACACATACACGCATTCAATCAGCCTTCTTCCACCAAGCATGTTCACTGCCCTCAACTTCACCTCCGCGGTCGCGCCCACGAAACTTTCCGCGAAGATCTCCCAACCTTCGTCACGAAAAGCCGTAACCCACATCGTCGCGGTGAGTCATCCCCTATCCATCCTCGAACCCTTTTCGCGTCTTTTCCGGGGAGTAACGATGGTGAAGTACCCGTCATCGGCGGAAACGCGCGTCGCTCGTACCATCCGCCCGCTCTCTACCCCGCCCCGGCTCCCTATTCGGCGCACGATTGCGAGATCTACTCAGCAAAGGGCTAAAACGATACTTTCGCTTTTTCGCAGGGCACCGGCAAGGGCTTCGGTAGGCACACGCACAAAGCCAAGAATTCTGGCGCCGACAACCACCTTCTCAACTTCGAGAAGCTGGTCCCGGGATACGCCGACATGAGCCGCCCCCAGAAGTACCGCGCCCGCAAGCACCTCAAGGAGGTGAGATCCATGGCACAAATCCCCCCCCTTCTCAGAACCCCTCTTTCCCCGTCAGCACTTTTTCCTACGTCAGCACTTTTCCCACTTTTCACAACCGCCATCCGCCCACTGACACCACATCATCACTCCCAATGACAGATCATGAACCAGAGGGCAAACGACCGCGCTCAGGTCATGGCCGTCAAGAACACCTCCGACGTCGCCAAGAAGGTCTACGCCCAGTTCCAGGCGTGCGTCGACGCTTGCGAGGGCCCCGAGTGCGTTCAGGAGTGCGAAGTCACTTGGAACGTGTAAATATCCCGGGCAAATATCCCGAGTCCGTACCAGTTCGGAGCCCACGCGCTCCGTGTCTGTTTCATCATCTGTTGTGTCGTGCCCTCATATGGGCGTGAGAGATTGTTTCCTGAGAGATTGTTTTCATCGATGTACGAATGTATCGACTAGTCAGTGGTAGCTAGTTTCTAGAGACTACTAATGGACCAACCAAGAGTTCCGCGAATGTTTCACTCCTCCGAAGGCGAAGGGGACGGGGCGTCGAAGTACGCATCCTCGGCGTCCTGCGCAGCCTCTTTCCTCCACGTGTCGTCCAATGATTCATCAGCGTCCATCGCGGCGTAGTCCACGTGCGCGGCGTCCTCACCGCTCAGGAACCTTTCCCGCATCACCCGGCCAAACTCCACGAGCCGGGCGTCGCGCTCCGGATCGGTCTCGACTCCCACAGCCTCCGGCCCGCCCTCGTTCTCCACCGCGTTCTCTTCTTGCATCTCTTCTTGTATCTCCCCGTCGTCCCCGCCTTCTCTAACTGGTCCTCCGCCCCACCCCTCCAGCCTGGCGCGGCTGAGCTCCTCGGCGGTTGCCCTGCCCCCGTCGGCCCTCCGCCGCCCGGGTCCTCGGGCGGGCACCACCCCGGACGCCCCGGCGGACCCACCGAGCGCTGGTCCGTCGTCGCAGGAGTCATCGTCCACCACCGTCACCTCGAGTTCCTTTCGCTGTGTCTCCAGCCGCTCCGCCGTGGCCCTCTCGTCCTCCTTCTCCAGCATGCGCATGGACACCGCGTGGCTGACCCCACCCGCGAGGCACGCCATCCCGTCCCCGTCTTCACCCGCGTCCCCATCTTCACCCACGTCCCCGCACCTCACGGGTTCAACCGGTGGCGCCCCGACGTAAGTCTCGTAAAGAAGAGGCTCCCTCCGTCGCATGTTGTCCTCGTGGAAGTAGCCTTGGGTCTCCAGCCTTTGCATCTGGGCGAGCCTGCGATTCACCGCCTTCGCCTGATTCGCCGACTGCTGCGCCGGGGACGGGCAAACGTTCGCCGTCAGGCGCTCGAGGTGAAAATTGACCTCGTAGTCACCCCGCAGGTGATGAAACAGGGCGAGATGCTCGGCCCGGAGGTGGTGTCCGTGCCTCTCGAGGAAGAGCGACGGGTCCCGACGGACCAAACCTTCGAGGTATTTCCGCCTGCCGTCCTCGTCCATCTCTCCACCGCCCATCTCTCGGGTCACACTGGGTGGCATCCGCAGGTCATCCAGGCGGGATAGGGTGGTCATCAGGCTCTCGATACTCACTCGAGACGGTCCATCCACGGAACCCTCTCGAATCGCGCCCCGCATGGTCCGTGAGCCCCACACTACTGTGGCCCATTTCTTAAAGAGTTACGGGGAAGACGGCACCGTTAATTTCGTGCCACGAGAATTCGCCATTCGGCTGGGCGCCAAGCATGGTGCTTGTGCCGCAGTCGCGGCTCGAGGGCCTCGGTGATGCCGTCGAGCTCGCCGACCTGCTCGTTGAGACCGCACAGACCATGAAACAATCGCTCAGGGACGTCAGGCTCGGTGGACCCGCGGGAGTCGCCGCAGCTTCCGAGGCTTGCATCGCGGCCAACGCATTGGCGAAGCTGTCCAAGACGGCGAACGAGGTGATGCGAGCGCACAGGCAGAGGTGGCACACGACCGGCAAGGGGCCGGCGGTGGGCGCGGGGACGCTCGAAGCCTCCAAGGGCACCGCACGGCGCCCGAACTCCGCGCGTGCCGCCCCGACGTCAAGGTCGTCAAGGCCCCGTTCCGCGGCGCCCGCTGCGCCCGCTCGGCCCAAGACGCCCACGACGTCGCGGGCAGCCCCGGCGCCGGCGTCTCCCATGACAGTCCGCGGGGAGAGCGCGGCGATGGGTGGACCCCTCGGTTCACTGGCATCACCCATGGCGCCCGCGATGGTCGCCAAGGTGGCCGAGACCCTCGTCGTGGGGAGCCCGTCCCCAGGCCGTGGCATCGCGGCAAAAGCTGCCAAGTCTCCGACGCGCCCGAGCACCGCGGGTACCCTCCGTTCTCCCGGACAGTCCCCAGCGAAGACCGTCGCGCCCCCTCGAGCAGCCTCCGCGAGACGAGCGACCGGTGTCCCGAAGCCGCCCGCCACGAAGGGCTCCAAGACGGTCAGCCGCGTCCTCTCCCGCGACAACACGCCGCGCACCGAGACTCTCATGGTCCGGCGCGAGGGCGGCAGCGTCGCCAACGTCAAGCCGGTTCCGGTGACGCACCGCCGCGTGGTCGGTGCACCCGCGACCAAGGCGGCCGAGGAGGTGAGCGAGCTGCTCGGTGCGGTGGGGCGCAAGCTCGGCGTCGGTGTACCCATCGTCGCACTCGTCGACGTGGAGACGGAGACGGAGCTCTCCTTTGAGCGGTACATGAACCCGATCGACGGGCGCGTGTTCCCGTACGGGAAGGTGTTCGTCGCGCTGACCCAGGAGGAGGTAGCCGCGCGGCGCAAGGGTGTCCCCAAGGCTTCGTCCCCGAGCGCATCGCCGCTCAAGGCCAAACCCAAGCCCAAGAAGAAGCCGAAGGGGCAGAAGACCGATTCGGTGGAGCCGCTGGTGGAGCGCCTGTCCAAGCCGAACAAGGCGGCTGTTTCCTTCCAGGTGACCCGCGCCGGCGCGAGGGATGCATCGTCCTCCGTCCCAGTCACCGTGCCAGTCAGCGTCGAGACCATCGGGGAGGTACTTCGTGTGGTGAGCACCGCGCTGGAGGTCAGGGCTGTGGCATTCACGCCGTGCCTGTCGCTCTACCACCAGCCGGATCCCGTCACCCTCAAAGCCGCCGAGGTGGCGACTCCCTCGGAGCTCGTCAACGGTGGCGTCTACCTCTTCCGGTGCGCGGGTGACCTCGCACCAGGTATGGTAAACAACACGGCGGCGCTGCGACAGAAGGAACTCCTTCGCCAGATCGCCGCACCCAAGGCGGAGAAGGTGGACTCGTTCATCGTCGGGGTGGCGCACCTGGCGGACCCGTACGGCGCCGCCGTCGCCATGAGGCTGCCCGGCGCCAAGGCTCTCCAGCACCTCACCTTCGACGACCTCTGCCGCAGGGTTCGCATCGCGGTGGGGCTGTCGGCGGAGACACCCGTGCGGGGTCTGTTCCGGGCCGACGGGACGAGGCTCGGGTCCCCGGCGGACCTGGAGAGGGGGATGCGTCTGCTGTTCACGGTGGAGCCAGCCGCGGAGGCTGGCGACGCGCTCGCCGCGGCTGCGGTGTACCTTCCCGCGGCGGCGACGGCGTTGGCGGAGAGGCGGGAGTTCGAGATAGATCCCGAAGAGGAGGAGGCTGAGTACTACGCGTACGCCGGGGGCGAGGGGATGGAACACGAGGAGGAGGAAGATACCGACGACGAGGATTTCCCGGTGCCGTCCCCGACAAAGCTGAGTCCGGTCAAGTCGCCAAAACCGGCGAGCCCGTCCAAGCTGGCGAGCCCGTCCAAGCGTGGGAGCCCGAAGAACGCCGGGAACGAGATCAAGACCATCCCGGGCTTTGAACTCTCCCCGTCGAAGGGTGGAAGCCCGCTGAAACCGCCGCCTTCACATCTGAAATCCCCGCCGAGACCTGGAACGTCGAGGGGATCCCCGGGACGGAAACTGTCGTCGCCGGTGGAGTCCCCGATCGCATCACCCGGGGTCTTCTCGCCCGGAAAGCTCGCGTCCAACAGCGTGCTGTCGGTGTCATCGCCAAAGATCCGCCCGGCGTCGCCCAAGGCTGGTGATAACCCCTCACCCAAGGCGTTCGCGTCGCCGCTTCAGCCGGTGGTGGACGATGACTCCTCCTCGGATGACGAGCCGCCCATACCCATGATGGTCTCGCCCGGGAGGCTCAGGCCTCTGCCCAAGGATCACCTGGCTCGAGGACCGTATCGAACCACTGGATAGAATGTGACTATATGAGCTTGAATAGAGTGGATGTACAGATGATCGCGTGTGCATATCGTTTCTGCGTTACAATCGTGTGTGCTACTTTTCGTCGGTGCCGCCGTGCCGCTTCGTTTTTTGTTTCGTCGATCACTCCTCGATTTCCTCCGCGAACGGCGTCAGGTCAAAGGTGAGCACCCTGGAGCAGGCCTGATCGATGTCCCTGCTCACACCCACGAGGGAGTCAGCCTTGTCGAAGAAGTAATCCTTGAGGGAGATGACGATGGACTGGCACGGCTTGCCCTCCGACCCCGGGTGGGTGCCGTGGCTCCTGTTGCGGATGAACTGCGCCATTCTTTCCACGTTGACCTTGTCCAGCGCCGCGTCGACCTCGTCCAGGATGAAGAATGGGGAGGACCTGTAGGAGTGGATGGCGAAGAGCAGCGCCAGCGCCGCCATGGTCTTCTCACCGCCACTGA
>Ga0257106_1000748_pt1 | contig 17746 bp, 13 predicted proteins | sample LP_taG_3_FD_190177 | JGI IMG/M metagenome (GOLD analysis project Ga0257106, IMG submission 190177) | Marine microbial communities from Northeast Subartic Pacific Ocean, Canada - LP_J_2011_P26_10m | ecosystem: Environmental > Aquatic > Marine > Oceanic | place: Canada: Northeast Subartic Pacific...
GCGCTTCCATTAGGAGTGTATATGTGATGTATATCGATGTTTACTGCTTTTGACGGTATAAAATGGAGGAATTGTACACAATCGCGGTTAGTTTTGGGAAAATTGTACACAATCGCGGTTTTTCTGTGCCCATAATTCTCCCTCTTCTGTTCGGCACTTCTTTTCCACGATATATAATATCACCCGTCGTTCTAACGACGGCCTCACTCGAAATATAAGACCAAACACCCCACCCTAGATATCAACAGAGACCGCGTCGGCACACTCTAAAGTGAAAGGCAATAAAATTCCCTTATTTAGTTATTTTCGTGTGATAGTACATGATGTACCACACACAGCAGTCATAATGGCCATCTATACTTAAAAAATTGTCAAGATTGTGAATATTGAGGAGCACCCGCATGAAATAGGTACATATTAGTCACATCGTGCTTCGCTCTCTCTCTAAGACAAAGAACCGATGAATTCGAAGCAAAGCGGGTAATCTTCGTTTTTTCTACTTCTCACTTTTGACAAGAGAGCTTCGTCTAAGTCAGTTTTCAGGATTTCAGAAAAACAAAGTTAGCTTTCGAGAGGTATTGAATATATCAAGTGTGTCTGACAGATTTTCAAGAGTGAAAGATATGAATCACACAAAAAGCGAGGAAAAAGAAACGGAACAAAATTCTCTTAGCAGAATTCAACACAGGATTGAATTGGAAACTGCTAAAATATATATTTCGATCAACACTAATAGTCTAACTATTCTGGAAGATATGTTAGATGACATGGAGAGAGGCATTAATTTAATTCCATTTGCGTGGGCAGATGGACTCGCACGCTGTGGATGTGCATTAGCACTGTGCCCCCAGAATAGTGTACAATTGAGACTAAAGAAAGATTATTCAAAAAAGCCTCATGCAAGGCTTGGAGGTGATCAGTTTAAAAAGAATCTATGGTCTACAAGATTTCAGCGTACTTCTGGACCACTGAGTATCGATTGTCGCTGTAATACGTGCAGCAGGCATTCTTGTTCTTATATTCATCACTTACTGCAGGTTCATGAAATTACGGCCGAGGTTCTTCTCCAAGTTCATAATAGATACCATATTCATAGATATTTGCTTGATGTGCGCACATCTTTGCTCCAGTCAAATTCAGCGGAATACCTAACTTCGCTTCGTCAAAAACTTTCGACTTGATACCTTTTCTGCTGTGTAAAAGTTTTTTAATCAAGTAAACATGTGTAAAATATATGAAGAGTGAGAAATTGGTGGCACTCATGAACTTAGAGTTAGCTCAAAGTTGCAATCATCGCAGAATATCACGATTTCCCCAACATCCTTATGCCCAACATCTTTATGCTTCAGATCATTACAATTCACTTTCAAGGTGCAACCGCAGCGGCAAACATACTGGAAACAGTTCGTCTGCTCACTATCAATAACAAGATCAGAGAATTTTATTCTATCTCTCAGGCGCGAACTTGTTTGATTTAAAGACTCGTCATAACTTTTTCGCGTTTCAAAATTACTGAGTACCCTCCACGCTTCCTTCGTTCGCTGAAACATTTCGAATTTATCTGATGAAGATTTATCAGGATGATGACTTAAAATATTTTTCTTGTAAGCAGCTCGGATTTCTTCCAAACAGGCACTCGTTGGCAAACCGAGTACGTCGTAATGGCTACCTTGCATATGTATTACTTGGGACTGTCTAACCGGTGATTCAGGAACTTTTGCATAAAGTAATAGACGAATAACGGACAAAAACGTTAAATCTTATCTGCCGCGTAGGCCTTTTCTAGCTGGTCCGATGCTTTCTTTGCATAAAGAAAAGTTTCCTTCCTTAACGCTTAAGTAAAAGCTAACAAACCAGATAAATTTAAATTCAATAGCGGATAAAGCAAATACTGCATCATTCTTGTGAGTGAGCATACGAGTTCTGCGCTACCGTATACATTATTACAATTTAGGGTTCTGTGTATCTTTTGCAAGAAAACACAGAAAATGTTGTACTTCCTTCACACCACTCGGGTCAGAACTTCTGTATAGATTTGTAAAAGGAGGACTATCGTTCTTACTCAAAGTTAGAATAGTAGTGTTTGTGTCTGAATAATGTCGTTGCACTTTCATCCCTGTAGAAACGCAGATAATACCGCTATATCAGTTTCCGGTCAGGGTGTGACGAGAACGAGAACAGTAAAATTCATATCAGGGTCACGCTTGATACGGGATAAGCGCGCAGTACACGTGCGCCGTAGTAGTAAGTGAACTATAATCTTGGCATTCGGCGAATCACTTTGAAACCTTTCCGTATTCGTTGTTTGGCGTTATGAACTAATCTTATATTTTCGAAACTTCACTACAGGTTTGGGTTTGAATGCGTCTTCCTCTCCTGCCACTGCAAATCCAGGATCTGGATATGATGAGCATAAACCAAAGACTCCCCCGCCGGATCTTCCTTCGCTTCTCCTCGACAGTCGCATAGTTTACATAGGAATGCCGGTATTGATGTTTATTCCCCATTAAGATTATTTTCTAAACTTTTTTTACTAAAGCTTGTTCCAGCCGTTACTGAGCTAATCGTATCGGAGCTATTATATATGCAATATACTGATCCAAATAAAGCTTGTTATATCTATTTAAATTCAACTGGATGCAGTCGCGCAGATGGAGAAGTTGTTGGATTTGAGACTGAAGCAACAGCAATATACGACACCATGAAATATATTGGGAATGAGGTCAGCTTTTTTTTGTTCAGATTGAATCTTCTGATTTTCTTGTTATCAGATTTACACAGTTGGAACTGGAGTGGCAATTGGGCAAGCTTGTGTTCTTTTATCTGCTGGAGATAAGGGAAAACGGTTTATGACACCTCATGCCACTGCGATGCTTCACCAACCCAGGATTCCATCAACTGGACAACAGCAGACAACAGAACTTAGTATTAAATGGAAGGAAGTCCTAACACAGAAGAAAGCAATGCTGAATATACTGAGTTCAACAACTGGCCATAGCACCGAGAAAATTGATAAGGTAAAAGAAAATTATTTTTTACTATAGGTATCTCAAAGGTATACTTTCACAGGATATTCAGCGGCCATTATACATGAGTGCACAAGATGCAATTGAGTATGGCATTATTGATAAGATAATTCAGAAGGACTCAAATGCTATCGATAAAGTGATGAATGTTGAGGAATGGGATAGAACCGCTGGTCTAGTTAGAGCAAACTGAGAATACTATTTGTTTCCAAAGATATGAGTATTATAATAATGTTCTTCTTATCTATAGAGGACAAGATCTTAGAACTAGTGACTTTTATTTCATAGCCGGATCCTCCGACGTGGTGAAGAGGTACGAATTTATACAACTTTAGTACCTGGTACTGGTCATAACTACTGATACTCACACCTATTTCTGAGAACATTTTCGCCCGTATTGTCTCTGAACTTTTACTTTCCTATTTTGTTTATTGCATTCTTTGACCAGGCAAGGAAATGAAATATTTTTGGAATAGAGCTCCCCGAAACCACGCGAACAAGCTCATAAGTAGAGGAAGGAAAGAAAAAAAAACAAATATGGTAGACAATTACCCTGCGGTTCGTTAACTAATAGGGCATTGAGAAGTCATGAAAAAAGAACAGTTCAACTAGCGGAAGAGCAATTGGATTAAAAGTCATGGTCATCTGTTGAGGAATCTGTTTCGTTTCCTGTCACTATTTTCCAACCTGTGCTCGAGAATATAAAAAATCATTATTTCAGATTCGATGAGACATACCTTCAGTCATTAATTGAACTTTAGTAGAGGTTAGGTTAAGTTCACAGTCTTCTGTGCAACTTTGATTGAGTCGATTGGATGAATCGAGTTCATTTCCATCGAGAAATAATCTTTCTTTTTTCCCTTCGAAATTTGCGATCGCACCCAGGTCTCCCTTACACTCGTAACTTTGTTGATCCCAGATTAGCTTTAATATCTCTTCTACGGTCATTGATGCTGGAACATCGAGTTCGATCTCATCAAGGAGATTTAGTTTCGATTGGACTGGAGCATTGAAATAAATGCTCCATTTCAATAAATGTAGATATGGGCGGACGTGAAGTTTCATGGCAAAGAAAGCGTTTTTTTTTAATAACAAAAGATTTTTTTTTGCTCGCCTAAAGAAATATCACAATTTTTGGTTCTCTTATAATGATCATATCTGGGTGTCATCTGTCAAATCTTATTCTTGAGAATTTTAAAAAAGTTGCGGTGAATGAAATTCTTAAAAAATAAGTGGTAGCCAAGCCAATAAGAGATATTCAGTACCAACCTTGAATCGCACATTTCCCACACCTGTCGCGTTTCTAAGTACGTAACAGTTAAAAGTTCTATTACTCTTAACGAAATGATTGCGTCGTTCATGTCTGTTCCCGCAAGTCTTCAAGCACAATCGAGTACAATTTCGGCTCGAAAACTAGGTACGCACTGCTGTATTATTGGGTAGTACGCGTAATCTTTAATCTTTAAGTATTTTGGCGTTTCGACGAAGAGATACTGTAGCGATTTACGCACCAAACCACAAATCTTACGAATCTTCTTACCGTATTCTAATTATTGTTTTAGCAGTTAACCGACCAAGGAGTTTCACTCGAGCGAATGTTGCACGGGGATCCGTAATTCGTGCGTCAAGCAACAACACTTTTGATGACGACTGGCTGAAAGCTGAAGTTCCAGTCCACCTATTAACCCTGTTTGGATGGACAATACCTTCTGCCTCACCTTGCCCCGCTTTTGAGAATAATAATTCTCTTTTTTACATGCTATGCACTTCTGTATCAGAGAACTTGAGTCACTTTCCCACTGGACCTGCCCTTGATGATAAGTTTTGGTTATATATGATTACTTGGCATATTGGTCTTTTTGTCACCATGTTGCTTGGCCAAATTGGCTATCAAGGCCGCAAACAAGGCTACTTTTAAAAGAAGTAATTACAATGTAAGATAGAGAAACTACGTAACATTTTTAAGTTGAAGGATGATTACTCCACATCTATCATGTTCACTATAACTTTTTTTTACATAACTCTTTACTTACTATCTGTTCAACTCACGAATTTGTTTTGGAAGAAAATTAGGAACTGTTGTGCGTAGCAGTCCGGGTTCACTGTTGAAATTGGTTTCGGCGCACAACAAAACTTGATCGCGTGAGCAAACTTCTTTGACTTTGTCCAAGTTTGTAGGAAGTCAATAAGTCCAATGAAGAGAAAATAATCCACTCCGTCTACCTTGCAAGTGAACACACACCGAGTTCGTTTTGAAAGTTCAAGTAGCCTTAAGTCCTTTTCTTTCACACTTGTTTGCTTTACGAGAGCTAAAATAGCAGAATAATCCATCAAAGCATGCTTTCTAAATATTTCTATATCTCTGCTTATCAGATCAAGGATGTATTCTTTGTCGCTTCGTTCTAGTCGAATTGGGAAAAAGAAAGCTTTCTTTTTCCCGTCCATATATGCTAAGCGTTCCTGTGGGATTAGGCGTCTGCACCTGAAAAACTCAAGAAAGAACAAGTCAAGACGCCAGAAGCGCTTATGAATCTCTGATACACGTTTTCCATTCATTGATACAGTTTTATCATCGGCTGTACCTTTCAAGTCATAAATACCATCCCAACACAAGATGTTACTTGGAAGGCAGTTTTCCATGGCTAGAAAAGAATGCTTCCTGCCAGGAACATCAAAAACTAAATAAATGCGACAAATAAGTGAATCAACCTTAATTAGATGATTGACATAGTCCTCACAGAAATCTTCATTCAATAGTGAATTTTTGTCACCATTATTCAACTCTTTGATAAAGAATTTTCCGCAGTTTGTTTTACATAAAAGATCACCACCTTTTCCTCCACCTGGTTCCATATCAGTAAATTCAAACGCACTCTCCAAAAAATCATCTCCTATACCAAACCTTTTACGAACCAAGCCGAAGATTTCATCCTTTAATGGTATAATGCGTTCGCTACCCGCAAGCATTGCTCGTATTTTATCTTTCGAGGAACAATTGTAGCCTCTACGGAAAAGTGAGAGACGAACGTATAAGTTTGAACGAGAAAAAATTTATACTGCTACTAAGTGGTATATATATATATACATATACTGTATGTACATACATATGTATGTATTTGCTATTTTCTTTTTGTTGGTTTCGTTATTGTGGGTGTGGTGTGTGTGGTGTGGCACACCGCTTTATGTATATTGACTTTTAGCCGATTTCTAATTTTCGAAAAAAAGCAAATACGAGTCGTACTACGCGAACTGACTCGAAATCTCGATTCTAGTATTTTTGGAGTTTGCAAAAAAAGTTCAATGTGTAACACCAGGAATACAGTTCTAAATCGAGGTCTGATATTATGCTTGCACACATGTACACTTCGTTTTTTTACCTTTTTACCTCGTTTACTCGGCAAGTTTGGTACCAAAATATGCAAGTTAAAGACGAACAGGGGGGGGGGTCTAAAATACACATTTCTGTCTTTGTAATGAAACAATTTACACCACAACACACAACCAACTAAAATAGTCTAAGTCTATACATACTACTGGTATTGTGTTTTCACGACTTCTGTTTTATCTATGCCTTCATAATGTTCAAATGTTCTTATCTATCATCTTAATAGGAGCTGTATAAACAACACTTGTCAATTTCCCGACAGAAACTATAATCAAAAGAATAACTCAAAAAACAGTGGAATGAAGTTAGACTCTACTCTCTTTAAATTCGTGCAATCTTCATCATATAGAAAGCACCGACAAATATTCCTAAAAACGCACCACACGTGACTTGAAGGGGCGAATGTCCGAGAACTTCTTTAAGTTTTGTATCACTTAAAGGTGACCCATGGAATGTATCTGCAAGAATCCGATTTAAAACTTCAGCCTGCTTCCCTGCATGTCTCCGGACACCAGCAGCATCGTAGGCTACTATTAGGCTGAATGCCAACGCAAGAGGAAAATAAGCACTTCCAAGGCCAAATTGAAAAGCAAGCGCAGTTGTAAGACTAAAAACGAGACTTGTGTGAGATGAGGGCATACCCCCACTATCAAACATGACTCTGTAATCCCATAAACCTTTACGATAGCAGTTTGTGAAGAATTTCGCAACTTGGGCAATAAGCCAGCTCCAGAACGCTGCCATGAAAATGTGATTACCGGTCAATTCAGTGATAGCACTCGAGAAATTGTTACACAGTACGGATGCATATATTAGATCACGCTTTAAGGGAATCCATTTCTTTTTTTTCTCAATACTACTGGGGAAGAGTGTACGGACACCTGAAAAGTTATTGTGAACGTGCCTTCTCTTCCTAGGATTAAAGCTCCTATCAGCAAGCGATCTTAGATCAGAGTTGCGATTGACACAGCTGAATTGTACTATTTCGTTTCTTCTCTCAGACATAAAACATGGTCGTGTGCTGTCGGAAGATAATATAACTTTCTTTTGGGCCGAGGTTGCAGGTCCGATTCTAATTCTGAATTTTCGCACTGATACCGAAAATTTTGACAGTAACGCTTCCATACTTGAATCTTACTGTTGCATTAAATAATGCAGCGCCTTGCAGACAGGAATACTTATAACGAGTGAATATATCGGCAGGTCTTTTTGATTGCTGAGGTTGTAAGCTTCAATCCTTTTCCGAGCTTCTTCAAAAGTTTCTTTCAATAGGCGCGTTTGACGAAGAGGACAAAAGTATAGTTTGGTATACGTGCAAGAATCTTTTGAAACCTCAAAAAAAACGCCAGACCACTAACCATTTAGGCAACAAATTTTCATGAAAAGGGAGAAAAAGAAAAGGGAAAAAACTGACTGTGTCTGAGTGAGTGGTACGTGTTTGCCTGTTTCTCTGTTGACGAAAACGAAGACACAGCGGTAATCCCACAGTTTTTGAGCGAGTGTCTCTCCATACGAAGACTATATCCCAAACAAAAAAGAGGAAACTTTGAAAACAGTCTCTAAAGTATAAACTGAAGAAATCGAGAAAAGCTGAAAGAGAGAGCGAGGCAGTGAGCTCCACGCCGAGTTTTTGCCGAAAGAGGCGGGCTGAAACGTCTCACAATCGAATACTTGAAATTCAGCACTTGCGTGCGCGAGCCAAGAGATATTTGTATGATGAACGTTGAAAGTAGTTTTCATGAATTACTTTTGAGAACTGAAGAGTTAAAAGTCGACGAAAAGGTGATTGAATTTTGTAAAGTCTTTCTTTCAGCTTGTTATAAATTTAAAACTGCAGCTCACAATTAAATCAAAATACCGCCAAGAACCTGGAGTATTCAGGATCAACGTTTCTGTAGCTTCGCAGGTGTAACTCTTATGGTCATACGAACTTTTTTTTCTAAATAATTTCTTCAGCATTACACCTGCGCTGTTAAGAGAGCTTCAGACTTAAAGCAGTTGGGAAAACTGAACTCTATCATCTTTTTAGCATTGGTAGGTGCAGGGAAGGAAAGTTAGTTTGAAGCAAATCCATGCGAGTAGATATTTAGGTTGATGTTAGAATAATAGTTAACTTTTACACGAACCAAAATAGAGAATACTTCTACCAGTCAGTTAATGATTTAAGAGGCAGAAATAATTTCGTGTACACAAGAGGTCATTTGGACATCCTGTCCTCGAACAGACACTTTCATGGTAATTTCATCTGATGAATTCATTCCCATACTCAGTCTGACTAAGATAGGTTTATTTCCTATAAATGTACCAGAAAGTAGTGTGGTGTGGGAACGTGCATTTGTGGGCACTATCTCAGTTCCCTCACAAGCATGCAAACATAAAGCAGACATAACAGTTTCAACTACTCCTTGGATATTATTGGTTTGTCCAAGGCTGTAGTCATCCACCTGTTCGGCTGCCTCCTCGTACTCATCCCAAGCCTAAAAGAAGGTAAAAAATCATTACTATTGTATTAAGCTTAAAGAAATTACCTTTTTAAAGTTGGGAACACTGTGTGGTTGAATGTAGTCAACTAACTCAAGTGATACATCCTCTAATGTGTACTCATCTTCATAACCTTCATCTTCTGGTTCTCCTGTACTTGGATCAATTTCTTTTGAGACAAATTTGAGCACACAACCATATTGTGCTGCTTTAATACCCTATCAAACACGAATAAATTAACAATAATTGTTCACAACATTCCTCTCACCTCTTCATGTGAGAAAGATACGAAAGTTGAACCCGCTTGACTCAAAGGCATACTAACAAGGGGAACGGTAAAATTCTCTCTAAATCCAGAAGCTTCTGATAATGATTCCATTTGGACTGATACATTCTCGAGAATCTGCTCCGCAATTGTGTTTGTACACTGAAATTGGAATACCAAGTGCTCACTGAAGATGTGCTTGTAGCAAATCACCTGTACTTCCAGAGTTACTGGTGTCATTTTAATATTTACTCAGTATCACGTACCTTGTACTCCGTTTCTGCCTCAGTAAGCTCCAAAGGACCAATACTCTTCATTTAAAGAAATTATTCCGTGAAAAAGCTACTACAAGTGCAAAACATACCTTGAATATCGGTCCATACGTAGAGAAAAGAGGATTATTTAATAATTCGATACCCATACCATTTTCTTCTAGCAACTCGGGAAACCTGTTATCATCATCTTTCTTCTTGCTTTTGTCATATTCATGATTTTTTGCAACTTCAGGCGCTGAAAAATCTTTTAAGTCATCCAGCTTGATGCGGGCAGTACAGTCAGACAAAACGTATTTGTGCAGTGATTCTTCAAAAACTCCCAACATGCCATATCTTGTATCAATTCCCTTTCGATCCATCTGCTCTGAAGTAAGAGAAATCAACAATAACGTTGTTCTATCTCGGACCTCGTCGTCGTTATCGTGTAGACATCTGTGCAGAAGTGTTGAAATTCTCGGTCTCAGGCTGGGACAGTTTGAGGCAAATTTTGCGAGAGCTGATACAGCCGAAGCTCGAATAGTCGCATTTTCAAGAATCACTCTATTGTAAATATAACGAATGTACCTGCTTGGATCTTCCGTACTTGGACCCTCTTTCCCCAACAGATACAATATTTGAGATGACAAATAGGTGAATTCGCAATCCTCAATAAATTCACTTAGGTGCAGCAGACCAGAATCTTTTGCTTCTGGAATACTTCTGATCAGACATATGATACTGTTGACGATGCACTTTTTATATTCAAAGCCACCCTCCTCACGAAGTATATTTGAAAGAAAGCTCATTAGAGTACGATATTTTTTTGGATATTTAATACACATTGACTGAATTGCTTCAACAACAACAATCTTAAACTCGTCCTGAACATGAACTTGAAATAGGGATATCGAAAACAATAAAAAGCATACCTGAATGTCACTCATAAAGTTACCAATTTGCTTCATCAGTCTTTCAACAGAAGCCTCATTTCCTGTCTTTAATAAGGTTGTGATAGCAAGTGTCGCAATAGATCGATTCTGGTCGGTGATCAGTGCTTCCATATCAATATTACAGCTCGTGACCGCCAATGGTTGCCTTAAAGCGATCTTATTTAATGAACGCACAGCAGCAAATCTGAGAGTTGGCTTTGAAGATGAGAGAAATAATTGCATAACATTTATTGCTGGCTGAAGCTCTCGACTCGACACATCTTTCAAGTCTGATATAGCTCTATGGAACATTTAAGTGAATTCCGCAGGTAATCTAAAATAGATTACCTCGCTGCCTCCAGAACGACCATTTCTGACTTGTTACGTAAACAACTTTCAAGAAAGTCATAGAAAGGTCTCTCTCCACTGCTTTCATTCGCTGTGCTATCTGATATCACCTATGAAATATAATGAGATCTTTCTGAATATAATGTGCAGGGGTCTTAAGATACCTGTGATACATAGCGAATGACTAGACACTGAGCCATCGGTGCTCGAATATTAGTCTTTGTTAAAGTAGAGACGAGCTTCGTGATGGCAAGACGGTCACTTTGCTTGATTCGATGCAAGAGTGCAAGTGCATGAAATTGTACGAAGTGCTGGGCTGAATTGATTGCTTCTTGAACTTCGTTACTCCACCGCTTCACAATATCCGCATTTATCTGAAAAATGTTACCTTTTTCAATGCTTAAAGAAATGAAAAGAGTGAAGTTACCTTGAGCAAATGAAAACCAGAAACTAGAGCAGCACTAGAAACTACAGCACTTTTATCCACTACGGATTGTTTTAGATACCGTTCTATTTGACCGAGTAAACTCGTATCTGTAATACTGCATAGTACACGAATAGCGTTCGCGCGGTACAATTCCGTTTTACTATTCATATCTTTCATTAATGATGAAGTTACAATTATAACCTGCGCAGAAAGGGAGTGAGCAAATTCTTAGATCTTCACTAGTTCAGTACTACCTCATCAGCGCTCGGGCAGATTTCCTTAATGACCAAGTATACCATTCGTCTCAGATTACTATCACGAGATTGAAAGAGTTTCGTGACAGAAAAAAATACCTCAGTTGCCTCAGTCTAAGTAGAAATATTTAAGTAATTGTAAAATAGTGCATTTGCAAGCTCTGACATACTCTCGTAAAGCAATCCCCCTGATTACATAAGTACAATAGCTTCGTGATAACCTAACAGATAACATCGTTCTCAAAGTTCTACAAAACGTATATATAAATTACCTGTTGGCATTTGCGACTATCAAGCTGAGAGTCGTTGAAACATCGAGCCTCCTGCAAAACAGCTCCTTTCTCGATCCCCCAGAAAGGGGAGTACTCTTCTATTGAAAAATTTTAGGCACATACAACATAAATGAAAGATGTAGATAGAAAAGAGCGAAATCACTCGACAGAATCGGAAGAGAATGGATGTTCAAAACATGAAACTCAACGCGAAAGCGAGAAAAAGGAAAACACGGGTGAAAGTTGAAATAGATGGGAACTCACGATCGTCGGAATCTTCGTCTCTTTTTTTCCCAATTTCAGCACCATATGCCATATTGTCCGTCATTAGATGCGTGCCGCGCTCGTAAAAGTTAACTTATACGCAGTAAATACAACTTTGACCGCACAGTGATAGTTGTAGCGCACGCCTCAAATATTTTAGTGAGTCCTCGTGCGATGGAGTTAATTTTTTAAAGGAGCTTTAGGTAAAGGTTTTTTATATTTAGGGTTTGTGGCAACAAAAGAAGAGGAACGTTTTCATTCATTTTCATTTACCACACACAAAAATTGGAATCGAACGCGTAGTGAAGTTTTCCGAGCTTTACTCCCTTTCGTATACTAAAATGGTACATTTCTTTTTTATCCTCTCACTTGAGACGGTGGAGACGCTCCCACTATTCTTTTCGCGTGTTTTTTCGAGGGAGTTGAATGCTTCCCGAGCTTCGATTTACGCCTATCGAATTTTTGAATACAAACACTAACCGCTCACGTTATAGGATCCCATCAAATTGTACGTAATATCTTCGTAGTATAATGTTACTTCTAAAACCACTAGAGGTTACACGCGTACTCAATTAGTCGTATGTTATTCAAATGGAACTTTTTCTAATTTCACCGTGTAGGGCTATTGTGATGAAAGTTATAGGTCGGACAGGGTCTAGAGGGCAGGTGTGTAATAAAGTCATTCATTATCTCTCTTTGTACTTTTCTTTATTTCTTGAGCATTGTATTGTAAGTCTAACTGAAGAATAAATATCGTGTAGGTGACCCAAGTTCGAGTTAAATTTCTAGATGACCAGAACCGGCAAATAATGCGTAACGTAAAGGGTCCAGTTCGAGAAGGTTCTTTCCTTAATAATTTTCTGTGCTATGAATTAAACATTATTCAGGAGATATCTTGACTTTGATGGAGTCAGAAAGAGAAGCGCGTAGACTGCGATAAAGATCTGATAGACATTTGGTGAGTTGGCGAAGTCAACGAGTATTCTTTTACTCTTGAATGCTGATAGAAAAGTAGAGTTAACGGTGAAACAATTATAAAGTTTAATAAATGCAAATAATCAACGAGTATTCTTTTACTCTTGAATGCTGATAGAAAAGTAGAGTTAACGGTGAAACAATTATAAAGTTTAATAAATGCAAATAATCGCACTTTCCCATCGCCACTCTTAAATCTCGTGTAAAAACTAAGAAAAGTCGCTACATCGAAACAACGCAAAACTTGCCATAGAAACTGGTTTCTTAAGAGCACATGAAAAACTTTCAAAGAAGAAGAAGTGAATTTCTCCAATTTTTCATTACAAGTTAAAAACACGCAAACCTCCCTACATTATTTGATGAATACTTATGAGCTAAAAGATAGTTGTATTCACCTCGACCTTCACTGCATTTTCGTTAAGAATGCCTATAAAATAACGGATCCTCTGAAATGAGTTACGATTCTGAAGCTCAATATATGGAGCTATGCCCTACAACTTCTGTCAATACTTAATCAAGCAAGCAAAACTATTAAGTACCCTAACGCTAGTTTTCCAATAGACAGTCTGAGCGTTTTCTATTTCGGGATCCTTCGACTTATTTTGGAGGCCAACTAGAATTTGAAAAAGAAGTTGGGTTAGCTATTGAAACAAATGAACTCTTGTACTCTACCCGAGAGCGTCAAATTTAATTCGTCACTGGTCCAAGACTGTAGCTCAACAAGCATTAAATTGAAACATAAGTAGATTTATAATATTTTTTCACCTCAATCCTCGAATGCTTCGAGCTAAAAACTTCAACTGCTAAATGAGAACCTACATTTTTATTTATTGTTACTTTTTAAAAAGGAGGAAAAAGAAGTACCAGGAAGAACGTCAAGAAAAAGAAGTAGTCGACTTTCTGCTGTTCTTTTCTCTAAAGAAAAAGAATGGCAGACAGTCGTGGGATCCTATAAATTGTCATGAGGACACATGAAAAGATTTAAGAGTCATTACCGCGCATTTAGTTTGTTTCCAGTGTTTATTCTTCATAAAATTTATAACAGGCTCACACTTATTTCCAATAAAATTTGAGCACGGCCAATCCGCACCACAGCTTTCAGACCATAAGATTTTATATTCCTGCATCAATTGCCTCAGCATTAATTGCGTACTAATCAATAAATATTTCACTTGTGACTGCGGGTTCGAATAATCGCTCTCTCTCGTAAGCGCTCCAAAAAAATTTTGTTTAGCGCAGGGTCCCTAAAATTTTATTTATGGCTTTATATGAATTTTGAGAAAAAAGCAAACCTTGTAGGACTTTGGAGGATCACACCATCCTCCAGATCTAGGCTCCCATGTATATGGACATTGACCAGCATAATCCTTTACAAATAATAATCTATATTAAAAAATCCTCCTAAAACAACTTACCTTCGATGCACACCAATCTGATGTCACGGAAACACCAAATTCAAACTGCATAACACTTTATAATTGAGTAACACAAATGATAAGTACGCAAACCGATTCTGATGGCTCTGATGAGTCCGACATTACAATCCAATAGACGAAAACCCCTTTGCAGGTCCACTGCGTAAAGCCAGGTTCTCTCTTGCGTATCTTGAATCAGGAAATAACTATTAGATTGACTAAAAACTTGTGTGGCAGAGTGTAGAAGTACCCCATAATCGTTGAGCTTTGAAGTTGGTGGCTTCCCAGAACGGACATACATCTTTAGCATTGTTGGAATTTAGTTCAATCTCATACCATATCATTTTCACCTGAAGATCTTTCGTTCCATGATTGTTAATATGCACAGTTAATCTAGTTCCTCTTTTAATGTATGCTCCGAATAATCTATATGTATATTTTTTTTCAGTTGCTACATAAAGCTACCGAAAACATACCTGAATGTCACTCCCTTGAACTGGATACAACTCCCCCCTCCACTTACACAACGTACTGCCTAAAGCGAATTTCAGAAATCCGCAAGATTTTTCACAAATCCATTACCTGCCACTGCTCAAGATTGTAATCCCACCAGTTCAGATTAATAGTTGTACTATCAATAACTTGGGAAACACAAAAAGTGGACATAACTTGTAAAAAGAGCACAACAGAAAGCAGAGAATTCAAAAAATACATCGTGGTTCCACGCTATCCAATTTCTGCAATTGTGCAACCCTGACCGACTTCAAAGTAGTTGCAGCTTGAAGTGAAATGCAATTAAAATTTTTGACATACTGAAAACTCTGTTCTGAAAAATGCAAACTTGCACTTTCTTGATTTTCTTTTCTTGCGATACTTCTATGGTAATCCACAGAACTATCGAAGTGGTGCTTTACAAGTGCTCTCAAACAATTTATGAAGTTGAGTCAAGGTGTACGTAGGACGCTGCTCTTGCTTCTTTTCAGGTATTCCATTAATATGTGCAGCACTTTCTCTACCTCCAGAGTCTCACGGCAAAATTTTATTCGAGCGAGATAAATTGCAGTACGTATACAAATTTTGTGTAAGTTTCGGCACCCACGAGACTCGTCGTTCAAATGTATACTGGTATGTATAGCGACCCAAAATAACTAAAATATTCCGAAGCCGAAGCCAAAGAGAGGGAATCCGGACGGAAAGAATGGTGATAGAGGTGGTGTAAGTGCACAGCAAGCTTTTGAAAAAAACACAAAAACGCAAGGGTTGATAACAAAAATACGAGTAAAAAAAAAATTGGATGGGAGTTAAAGAAAAGAAGGCGTAGGGGGGAAGAGAGACCGAGCGCCCGCCCGATGAGAACATTTGGCATATGAAAGCACACTTAACACGCATTTACTCTTCTCGATCCGAAGTTGATCCAAGCAAATTCTACTGTTCTTTGACAATAATTTCACCTTCCTTTTATTTTTCTAAAGCTGCCACTCTTGATGCCTTGTTGATTACTTTTCATCACAATAGAGCTCCCAACTTTATGGTGAAAATTCGGGTACATTCTGTACATTAACATATTATTCTGACCTTCAGAAGCATCTCGAATTTTCTTCTGTGGACCTGAATGTGTACCACTTTGTTTACTATTACCTATTGCGTGGTGAAATTTTGGATCATAAAGGCCTACACGCCAGCCCAACTTCCATAATCGAATTGAAATTTCGTAGTCGAGTCCTATTCCAGGATTCCCTGCGCAAGAAAAATTTGTATTGAATCCTCCCACTTCAGTAAAAAGTGACCTTCGCACTATTAGAGGTGCTAAATTGACTTTATACATCCACATAAATGGCTTATTAATGCCGGGATCCAGCGTAGTCAGAGCTTGTGTTAATTTCATTCTATCTCGTTTCCAATCAGCACCGAACTTCTGGCCATTATTTTGCTTCAAGTCTGCCATTTGCTTTCTACCGTTATCAATTCGTCCACGATATCCTCCTAATATCCCCAAGGTAGGATATTTATTGAAAAAATACAACGCATTACGAACCCATGAATCATCTTTTGGAGCTGCATCATCATCTTGAATCAGCATGACAAGTTCAGAGGAGGCAAACATACCCAATCTATTATATCCACGAATTTCATGGACATTGTTAAACAGAGCTAATACCCAATCATAATTCCCAGGACCCCGAGAAGAATAGCGTGTAAATTCAGATAGCTCTGAAATGCTATCATCATTGATGATAAATTCAACTTGAAACTTCAAGCGAACTAGAGAGTTTAATAAAGGAATAATAATTTTGGGACGCCGGAAATATTGCATAACAATTGAAACAATAGGATATGACTGTATTTCTCCCTGACATGATTTTGTTGCTCCATGATATATTCCTGAATCATCTAAACCCGGAGATGCACAGTTTCCAACCACTTCCTTCGTTCGTGACGCTTCCGAAATAAGTGCCTCCCTCGCTTCAGAAATATCTTTTTTGGTTCTTCCAGGAAGAACGAAAGGCCATTCTGAATCGATATCAGCGATATAACCCCCAACACTTTGATTAGTACTTGCAAGAGGAAGAGGTCTTCCGAGAAAATCCGTTGAAGATACTAGAAGAATAGCTTTGAATCCACCTCTCCACAGTCTTTGAGAAAGTTCAGTTCCAACTTCTCTCGTTATTTTCTCACCTCTGCAACCACCCCACTCTTCAATACCACCCAATTTTATAACACTTTCCCGTCGCACAACAAAGGGAGCTAACCTAACACTCATGGAATACCTCATTGCTTCATCGTGTAACTCTTTGTTCTGCGGCGTCACTAAGGCGATATTCTTGTCCGATTGTATGATCTTTATTGCACTCGTTATCCACTCAATCCAATTTCTTTGTTCCGAATTTGTGACATTTTCAGGAGGCAAGTCATCGACAGAAAGCCAAACAACAACTTCTGCTTGACTACAACGCGTTAATTTATTAAATTGCTTCATTTCTCCAAGCTTATTCTTACTAATAAGAAACCAATCGTTCTCTCCTTCCATGAGTTTATGAGCGTTTAATAGTGTTTTCTCACCTGGCCATTGGCCATCAACTAAAACGAGCACCTCTGCTTTCCTTGTACCATTATTAGAACCTTTTATCTCAGCTGCTAATTTCTGTAACCTCCGTATGGTATTGACAATTTCTGCACTCTTTTCAATCAATAAAGCAAGAGCTATTGTTGGATGATCATCGTGGGTGATACGGCAACGTTTAATTCCATGCGCTGGAGCTCTAGTCCCTCTTGGCTTTGTGTCAACAAGTGATTGACGTGGCAGAAATACAGGACGACAGGGAGGAAGTAAAGGTTGCATCATCAATTTACTTGTCTCCGCTATTTCTCTATTTTCTAGTACAGCAGCCATATTCTGGAGTCTCGTGGCAAACTTTGGAGCGTCTTCAAATCCGCCAAAAATTGTATTGTC